>SXGT01652596.1_pt1 | contig 36899 bp, 34 predicted proteins | sample 3176221 | NCBI WGS metagenome assembly SXGT01 (sample SAMN11356862, study PRJNA531348) | freshwater metagenome | isolation source: freshwater sample F1-120 | place: China: Fuxian Lake, Yuxi | collected 2017-12-25 | reverse complement strand
GGCATCGGCGGGATCTTCTACGACTACGTGGGCGTACCGTCTGCCAACCTGCCCGCGGCGGTCCGCGCCAAGGCGCCGCTGGCCCTCGATGAGTCGGTGCCGATCGCGCGCGCTTGGGACTTCACGCAGGACGTGGGCCGCAAGTTCCTCGAGGCCTACATCCCGATCGTGCAGAGCCGCAAGGTCGAGCCGTGGACGGAGGCCGAGCGCGAGTTCCAGCTCTACCGGCGCGGTCGCTACGCAGAATTCAACCTGCTCTACGATCGGGGCACGCAGTTCGGCCTCCGCACCCACGGGCGCGTCGAGTCCATCCTGATGAGCATGCCGCCCCTCGTGCGCTGGACGTACGACTACCGCCCCGCGCCGGGGAGCGCGGAGGAGCGCCTCGGGGACTACCTCCAGCCTCGGGACTGGGTCAGCCTCGCCGGAGTCTGACGCTGGTCAACCCCAGCCCTGCCGCAGACGCAATCGGTTGCACTATGGTTGGAGATTGGAGAGCGGCAGGTGCGCGCCATTGCGTGCCTGCGAGGGAGCACGAGTCCCCGCGCTCCGATGGGCAACCGATTGCAGTGAGGTGAGTGAGTGCGTGTAGCGATCAACGGTTTCGGGCGGATCGGGCGTCTGGTGATGAGGCGCCTTGCGGAGCGGTCCGACGTGGAGGTCGTGGCGATCAACGACCTCGCAGAGCCCAAGGCCCTGGCCTACTTGTACAAGTACGACTCGGTGCACGGCCGAACGCCCGCGTCGCTCGAAGACGGCGCCTTGGTCCTCGAGGGGCGACGCATTCCCATCAGCTCAGAGCCCGATCCGGCCAAGGCCCCCTGGGGCGCCCTGGGCGTGGACGTGGTCGTCGAGGCCTCGGGCGCCTTCCGAAAGCGCGAGACGGCGGAGAAGCACCTGGCGGGAGGCGCCAAGCGTTTGGTCGTCACGGCCCCCCTGCCGGGCGCCGACCTCACGGTGGTGGTGGGGGTGAACCAGGACGCGATCGATCTCGCGCGCCACCGGGTGTTCTCCAACGCCTCGTGTACCACCAACTGCCTGGCGCCCGTGGCTAGCGTGCTGGAGTCGGAGTTCGGCGTGGTGACCCTCGCGTTCACCACGGTCCACGCCTACACCTCCAGCCAGGCGCTGGTGGACACGCCGATGCGCAAGCTGCGTCGGGGCCGCGCCGCCGCGCTGAGCATGATCCCTACGAGCACCGGGGCCTCCGATGCAGTCGTCGAGGTGCTCCCCTCGCTCGCCGGGAAGGTGGCGGGCACGGCGATCCGGGTGCCGGTGCCGGACGGGAGCCTCACGGACATGGTCGTGCGCCTAGCCAACCCACCGAGGGACGTCGCGGCGCTCAATGCGGCCCTTCGTCGCGCCGCCGAGGGCCGCCTCTCCGGGATCCTCGAGGTGTCGGACGATCCGCACGTGTCGGTGGACATCGTGGGCAATCCCCACTCGGCGGTCGTAGACACCGACCAGACGCTCCAGGTAAGCGCCGACACGTTCAAGATCTTCGCGTGGTCCGACAACGAGTGGGCCTACGCCTGCCGTGTGGCCGACCTCGTGGGCCTCATCGGCGGGGCCGCGTGACGCCCGGGGCCGCGGCCAGCGACGCAGCGGCGCTGATTGAGCGATTGGTCCTCGAGTACCACGAACCCGAGCTGGAGATGCTGGACCGCCTGGGCGAGGCGCTCTACCGCGAGACGCGGGCCCACATCGGACCGGGACCGCAGTCGGTTGCCACCGCCGACCAGGTCGAAGCGGCTTTCGGGGCGCTGGCCTCGGAGCTGGCGTCGCACTTTCGGAAGGAGGAGAACGTCCTCTTCCCGCTCTTACTGCGCGCCCTCGAAGAGCCGGAGCTCGCCTCGATGGTCCGAGGGCCCGTGGCCGCGATGGCGGCGGAGCACCGCGCGCTGCCGGCTCTGACGGGGGGACTCACCGCGGCGCTGCGCCTCTTCCCGGGCGCTACGGAGTCGGCCGCCACGCTCGCGGCGCTGGTCGCCCACCTCTCGGACCACATGCGAGTCGAGGACGAGGAGCTCTTCCCACGGATGCGCTGACGGGACGCGGGTTACGCGCGCGTCTGCTGTGCCTCGGGGTGGGCTGCCAACCAACGGTTCACGTAGTCGGCTCCGTCCTGAAACCCCTTGCGGACGTTGCTCTCGGCGGCCTTCTCGATGAGCCCGCCGAGCCCGAACACCTTGGCCTCGAAGTTGACCTTGCTGATCCGGCGACAACGACCCACGCCGTCCGCCTCGGTGCGCATGGTGCCCGAGATGAGGAGCTTGTCGCTCATGACGCTGAGGCGCTGACGGAACTCGAGGGTCCGCGTGGCGCGGTTGAAGCGACCCGTGTCTGTGATGGACATGCCCCCAACCAGCTTGAGCACAGCATCGGGGGCCCTCAGCTTCGGGGTCATGCGGAACTCGCGCTCCCAGCCAGTGGGCGTGACCACATTCGAGTCGATGACGATCCCGCCGTAACCGAGACCCTCGAGCAGCATGCCGCGCAGCCAGGCGTCGTCGCCGTAGAGCGACCAGAACCGCTCCTCGGAGCAGTTGATGATGTCGAGCATGGGGATCAGCATCGCGGGAGCCTCGATTAGCCGCAGTCGGCTTCGGTGTGTATGAACGCGCTGGAGCCCCCTCGACGAGCGTGGGTCACGGCGCGCAGCTCGGTGAAGCGGTCGTACGCGCGCTGGATATGCTCTGACGTGAGTGTGGGCAAGGAGAGAATGGACTCTCGGTGATTCGCGGGCCGATCGAGCCAGTCGGTCGGGAGGTAGCCCTTGTCGCGACAGACCTGAAACAGCCGGGTTCCCGGGTAGGGGTAGAAGACGAAGTAGGCGAAGTCGAACGCGTCGAGGCGCTCGGCCAAGGCCAACGTCTCGTCGAGGTCCTCCGGGGTTTCGCCGGGGAGCCCGAGCATGTAGTTCGCCGTGGTGCGTATCCCGACCTGCCGCGTCCAGTCGAACACCTCGATGAAGCGCTCGTTGGTGGCGTAGCGCTCCATGATGTCGCGCCGAACGCGTGCGCTGCCGCTCTCCACGCCATAGACCACGTGGCTGCACCCGGCCGCGGCGAGCGTCTCGAGGAGGCGCTGGTTCACAGTCTCCACGCGCGCGTGGAGAGAGAAGGGGACGCCGATCTCGTCGCGGTATCGCTCGCAAAACGCCCGTACCCACGGGTGATGCAGGGTGAACGTGTCGTCCAGGAAGATCACGTAGCTGCTGGTTCGACGCCCGCCCACGGCATGGAGCTCGGCCATCACGTTCTCCACGGAGCGCCGCCGGCCGTAGGCCTGACCGTTCGACTCGTAGAGCTCGTCGTACATGCGCGCCGCGCAGTAGGTGCACGGGAAGGGGCAGCCCCGCTGCGTGCTCATGTGCACGATGCCACGGTGCTCGTCCAGGTGGTCGCGGGCCAGGAACGGGAGCCCGTCGATGGGCTGGAAGGGCTCCCGAAGGGGCGGGCGGGTCCCGCCGCGCAGCCAGACGTTGGACGCAGGAGGCGGGCCTCGCCCGGCGAGGTGCTCCACGTACTCCACGAGGGCGTGGTCGCCTTCGCCGAGGCAGACGGCGTCGAAGCCGGCAGACGCGAGCACGGCCTCGGGGGCGAACGTGGGGTGGAGGCCACCCGCCACCACGGGCCAGTCGCCGTGCTGCCGCAGGAAGGCGGCGAGGTCTCGCGCCCTGCCCCACTGGCGGGTGGTGAGTGAGAATCCGATGAGGTCCGGCGCTTCGTCGCGCACCACCTCGAGCACCGCCGAAGGCGAGTGATCGACGGTGGCACGGAAGAGCTCGGAGGTGTGTCCCGCGGCGCGCAACGACGCCGCAAGGAAGGCTGGACCGATCGATGCGACGGCCCACGGACGGTCAGTGTCGACCTCGATGAAGAGCACCTTCATGCGATGGTCAGCCCTTTCGGGTCTTGTTGATCTCCTTGTTGATCTCGGAAATCTGCTTGACCCAGATCTGCCGTTCGCGGTGCTCCATCACGAGGATGTCGTCGACCGCCCAGTGGAAGTGGTAGGCGATGTACGCTACCTCCTGGTAGATGCGCTCCAGGGGGTAGCTTACGATTCCCCCAGGTCACCTCCGAGGTCCACCTCGAACTTGTGCTTGCACTCCGGGCACTGGACCTTGAGCTGCGCGTTGCCCTCCTCGTTGACCCGCCGGTAGAAGTCCTGCAGGTACGCGAGGTCTGCCGAGTAGAGCTCCTCGATGATCGACGGGTTGATCGACTTGAGGTCGCCCAGCTTCGACACCACGCGCGACAAGAGGATGATCACCAGGTACGCGCGGTTGTTCTGCACGCGGTAGTCCTGGAGCGGCAGGATCTCGTCCTTCGCCGTGGCCAGGCGCATCACGCCCTTCTTGTGGACGTTGCCGTCCTTGTCCACGAATCCTCGCGGCAGGGTGAACTCGAACTCGGTCTGGAAGGCCATGGCGAACTCCGCTTACAGAGGGTGGGTTGAATAGGTACGACAAGCGCCGGTGAGCGACAAGTGGGCCACAAACGACAGAGCCCCGAAGACCAGAAGGTCCCGGGGCTCGTCAGACGTCACCCGTCAGGGAAACGCAGCGATCACTCGCTGACGTCACCGCCGGTGGGCATCTGGCCGATGCGGAAGATCACGAATTCGGCCGGTTTCACCGGGCACATGCCGATCTCGACGATGAGCTGGCCGGCGTCGATGACCTCGGGCGGGTTCGTCTCTTCGTCGCACTTGACGTAGAACGCCTCCTCCGGGGTCTTTCCGAAGAGCGCACCCTGGCGCCAGAGGCGCAGGAGGAACGCCGAGATGTCGCGCGTGATGCGCTTCCACAGGCGGTGGTCGTTGGGCTCGAACACGACCCACTGGGTCCCGAGCTCGATCGACTGCTCCACCATGTTGAAGAGGCGGCGCACGTTGATGTAGCGCCACGAAGCGTCCGACGAGATCGTACGGGCGCCCCACACGCGGATGCCGCGGTTCGGGAACTCGCGGATGCAGTTGATCCCCTTCGGGTTCAGGATGTCCTGCTCGCCGCGGGTGATGCCGTACTTGAGGCCGAGCGCGCCACGAACGAGCTCGTTGGCGGGCGCCTTGTGGACGCCGCGCTCGCCGTCGGTGCGGGCGTACACGCCAGCCATGTAGCCCGAGGGCGGCTGGTAGATGTTGCCCTTGACTGGATCGTAGACCTCGATCCACGGGAAGTAGTAGGCGCCGTACTTGGAGTCGCGCGGCTTGCCGAGCTTGTCGACGCCGCCCTTCTCGATCGTCTCGGGGCTGTCCATGATGGCGAAGCGGTAACGCATGTTCTCGCAGTGCGAGAGCACGGCGTCCTGGATCGCCGGATCCGTCTGGCCGGGGGCCACGACGATGTTGACGTCGTCGACGTCCTCGAAGGCCTTGAGGCCAGTACGCGTCCCGGGGCCGTTGTCGGTCCCGATGTACAGCGCGGCCTTGGAAGCGACCTTCTTGCCGTCGGGCGTGGTGTCGCCCGTTCCGACGTTGAGGACGTAGCAGCGACCGCCGCCATTGTTGAAGAACCCGTACACGGAGTGTGCGAGGTACTCGGAGTTCTGGAAGTCGCCGAAGTGCTTCGTGAACTGCGACCAGTTGGTGCAGAAGATGGGCTCGTTCACCGGCCCAATGCTGCACTCACCGATGAACGCGCAGGTGCTGGTACCCACCATCTCGAGTGGCTTGGTACCGCGATCCACTTCCTCGACGTAGACGCCCGGGGACAAATACGAAGTCGCCATGCTCTCAGATCCTCCTCAGTTGATCCTCTGGACGGTGGCACCGTCCGTACGCGTCGAAGCTTTCGGCGTTCGGCCGGCGGCACGATACGCCCTAACCCAGTTGGGGACCAGGGGGGTCCCCTACCGAACTGCCATTTCTTTCTCCACGACCCGGCGCGTCTCTCCGGAGCGCCGGTCTGACTCGATGCGAAACTTCACGAAGTAGTACACCGAGGGTCGGAGATCCTCGTTGAGGCTACGCCAGAACGACATGGTGTCGTTGAAGTCAGCCTGGAGGTTCGGGTAGACGTTGAGGCGGTCGTCCGGGTACCACGACTCGCCCTTGAGCAGCTCGCCGCCGATCATCGGGTGCTCGCCGAAGGTCTTCACCGCCAGGCCGAGGAGCAGGTTCTCCTCGTTGGGCGAGTTCCCCCACACCGAGATGATGAAGTGAGCGCGCAGGTAGATGGGCGCGTCTTGGTAGTACTCGATGACGTTGCCAGCCTTGTCGTAGCTGGACACCAACGTGTCGGTGCGCTCGCGATAACTCGGGTCGAAGCCTACGTGATACAGGTAGCAGTTCACCGTAGGCATGTTCTTGATGTTGTCTTTCTTCGGACGGTCGGTCGACACCGTAACCGTCGTGAAGCCGGTCTTCTTGAAGGACTCCTTGAGCAGCTCCTTCAGCGTCTCGTTGACATCCTTGATGGCTTCGAACTGACTCATCCGACTCCGCCGCCCGAAGGCGTCCCGTCAGGGTTCGCTTGCGCCGGGCCGTGATAGCACCGGCCTTCGTTGGGTGTCAAACGACCGCCAGATGGCGCACACGACCGCAGACGAGGGTCACTCTGGCGGCGCGGTGTCGTCGCCGCCAGCCGGCGCGTCGCCCTCTTCGAGCACCTCCAGGGTGTACACGGAGGCCCCACGGGTGGCCACCACCTCGAGGTAATACTCGCCGGCGCGCATCTTCATGCCCGTCCAGTGGTCGGCGGGCTTGCCGCGCTCGTGCTGGAGCTCGAACACCTTGCCGCCGAACTGATCCTTGACCACCACGGTGGCCAAGATGCTCGGCTCGTCCCAGTAGGCGTGGATGCCCAGCATCGCCGGCTCGGCGACTATCAGCTTCTTCCAGTCGGGGTTGTCGCCCTGTTCGGCGCTGAGGAAGTCGTCGTGGGTCTGGCCGAGCTTGATCTCGACCGCCTTGCCGCGGACGTGATCGCCGCCCGAGTTGGAGTCGAAGGCGGTGCTGCAGGCAGAGACGAGGAACGCGAGGAGCGCGCGGGAGGGTCGCATGGGGCCACGTTGTACACGCAGCCCCATGCGTTGGGAAGGTCAGCCGGGGTCGGCTGGCTCAGCCCTCGGCGGGGGTCTGGTTCGGCTCGACGCACACGCCGTCGACGTCCAGCGCCTGGCCGGCCTTGCCGGACGAGCCCAGCTGGAGCGCGTTCATGCGGAAGACCACGTCGCTGTAGGTCTCGAGCGCGGGAGCCTCGGTGCAGACGGGGGCCGGGTCCTGGCCCTCGGCGGACTCGAGCGCCGTGATGGCGCCGGGGATGCCCTCGAACACGATGGCCACGGACGCCGACTCCTTGACGCCGTCGGTGCCGGTGGCGCCAGCCGCGTCGAGCCCGTCGATGTCGGCCTTGATCACGGTGGCGAGGAGGTTCTTGATGGCCGGCTTCGGGAGCGGCAGGCCGTCCTCCGGGAGCTTGTCGACCGCCTCCTCGAGAGCAGCCTTGGGCACTGCGCCGCCGAGGATACCCGCCATCTTGGTGATGGCGCCCTTGTCGTCGCGCTCGACCGTTCCCACGATCGTGGCGCCGATGACCTTGAGCTCGAGCACGAAGCCCTGGATCGGCAGGCTGAGGACGAAGAGGCCCTCCTTGCCGCCGGCGTTGAGGTTGCCCTCAGCGTCGATCGTGGCGTTGTTGAACGAGATGAGCGAGGTGCACTCGGGGCCGAAGGCCTCGAGCCCGAGCTGCCAGTTGCAGGGGCCGTTGTTGATGTCGCACTCGGCGTTGGCCGGGTCGAGGTCTGCCGTGTACATGTTGATGGTGAACGTGGAGGCCGTGTCGCCCACGAGCTCCGCCACGATGTTCACGTCGCCGTCCTCGATCGTGCCCTGGAGGGCCGAGTTGGCGAGCGAGGCGATGCCGGCCAGCGAGTTGTCGAGGCCGTTCTCGCACGAGTCGCCCGAGCAGGTGCAGCACTGATCCTTGCCGTCCACGGCCGTGATCTTGGAGCCGACCTCGCAGGGCGGGGGCTCCTCGATGATGCCGTCTTCGCCGTCGACGGTGCTGTCCGTGGACACCTCGCCGTCGGTGCCGTCGGTGCCGTCCGTGGCGTCGGTGCCGTCCGTGGTGTCGCCACCACCGGCCTCGGTGCCGTCAGCGGCGTCCGTGCTGTCCGTGCCATCCGTGCCGTCGGTGCTGTCGGAGCCGTCGGCGGCGTCGGCGTCAGTGGTGCCGCCGGTGTCCTCCTCGCTGGACTCACAGCCGATGGTACCGAGGGCGAGGGCCGCCAATGCGGCCGAAGAGAACTTGAAGAATCGAGTGCGCATCCGGGAGCTCCCACGTCTTGGGGCGAGCGCCGCCGTGTCCGGACCGCCTCTTGGGCGTGTCTTTCGGGGGATCCGAGGAGCTCGCGTTGTCTGTCATGAAGGCTCCGATACCTATAGCGGCCGCGGAGCGAGCGGCATCCTAGCGACACTGGAACTCGGTTTCAACTGCTTCGCCCCCGCGCGCCTTGCCCACCGTGACCGCTTCGGGTATGCGGCGACCGTGACCACGCGCACCCTCGCCCAGCCCGGCCCCTGGCTCCTCGCAGGACTCGTGTGTGTCAGCGCGTGGTCGCTGTCCGCCGCGCTGTCTCCCGGTCCCGCCGCGCCCTCGCCCGCCGAGTGGGACGCCGCCGGCGCCCGAATCGCTGGGGAGGCTCAACCCACGGACGTGGTCCGAATCCACCCGCCGTGGCTGCGTGAGGGTGGGCGCGCTGCGGCGGGGCTCACCGTCGACTTCAGCCTGCCCCTGGATCCCATGGCGCTCACCGCGTTTCGGCGCCTCTGGGTGCTCACGGCCTTCGAGCGCACTGACGCCCCCGCGCCACCCGGCGCCGCGCTCGAGCTGGAAGAGGCGCTGGCCGGCGGGCTCCTCTTGCAGCGCTTTGCCTTGCCGCCCTCACCGGTCACCGTGCGCCTCACCGAGGTCTTGCCCAAGGCCAAGGTCGTCCGGGACGGCGGGCGGAGCTGCCGCTACGTCGACGGGCGGCACGCGTGCGCCGGGAAGCCCTGGGAGGACGTGCGTCTCGACACCCGGGAGGTAGGCGGATCACCCCGCAGCTGCTTCCTCGTGCACCCATATCCGAGCGGCAAAGTCACCACCATCACGTTTCCGGCGCTTCGGCTGGAGGCCGGAGTGCTCATACGCTCGGGCTTCGTGCTCGAGTCCGCCAAGCACGAGCGCGGCGGTGCCACCACGGTGACCGTGCGAGTGGGTGGAGAGGCTCGGGGGACTCAGGTCATTCGCCCGCAGGCGTGGGACTTCGAGCCGCTCTACGTAGACACCACCGCCCTCCGCGGGCAGGCGGCGGACCTGGTCCTGGAGATCAGCTCCCCCGATGAGGCCTTCCGGGATCTCTGTATCGACGGCTTCGTCGTCACACGCCCCGTCCCCGAAGCGGAGGACGCGCGGCGGTGCAAGCAGCCCAGCGCGAGCCCCACCCCGGGGCGGTGCTAAGCAGCGCGGGGCCCGTGACAGGGCCACTCGCGCGGCGCCTCAGAGCGCCTTGAGCACCTCGGTGCCCATCCAGAACTGGTTGAACGGGGGCATGAGGTACACCCCCTGTACGAACGACTTCGCGCGCGCCAGGAACTCCTGGGCGATCAGCACGCCCTCTTCGGGCCCCTTGTCACCTGCGCGATCCATGCGGGCCCGGATCTCCTCGGGGACGAACATGCCCGGGACCTCGTGGTGCAGGAAGTGGGCGTGGCGCGCATTGCGCAGCGGCAGGATGCCTACGAGGACCGGGATCGTGGGACGCGCCAGCTCCAGGAAGCGCTCGAGGGAGTCCAGCTCGTAGATGGGCTGCGTCATGGTGAAGGCCGCGCCCACGGCTTCCTTCTCCTTGTAGCGGCGCACCTCGGTCTCGAGGTCGGCCGACGTGGGGTTGGAGGCCACGCCAACGAAGACGTCGGTGCGGTACTTCATGGCGCGCCCGGCGAGGTCGAGCCCCTGATTGAGACGCGCGCACAGCTGAACCAGCCCGATCGAGTCCACGTCGAAGACGCCCTTGGCGTTCGGGTAGTCCCCGAGCTGAGGGGGATCCCCTGTCACACAGAGCACGTTGCGGACGCCAAGGGCCACGGCCCCCATCACCTCGGACTGCAAGCCGATGACGTTGCGGTCGCGGCATGAGAGGTGGAGGATCACCTCGATGTCCACCGACTGCCGGATGAGCGTGGCGAGCGCCATGGGCGACATACGAGCGCGTGCGAGCGGGCTATCAGCGATGTTGATCGCGTCCACGCCGGACGCTTTGCACAAGGCCGCGCCCTCGATCAGCTTGTCGGCGTTGATGTCTTTGGGCGGATCGATCTCCACGGACGACACGAAGCGGCCGGCGGCGATCTTGGCCTGGATGTCGTCGGCACGGCGCGTAGCGCGGCCGGGCGCCTCGGCGACTTCGGCCACCTCGATCGAGGCGGTCGGCTCAGGCCGTGAGGGGGCGAGGCCCTCCACCGCCGCGCGGATCGCCCGCACGTGCTCCGGCGTGGTGCCGCAGCAGCCGCCCACGAGGTGGCAGCCGTGCTGAACGAAGTACCGAGCCGTCTCGCCCAGGTACTCGGGCGAGCTGAGGTAGAGGTATCGCCCGGCGTGAAACTGCGGCTGCCCGGCGTTGGGCTTGACCATCAGCTTCACGGCCGGCACTCGCAGCATTCGCTCGACCACGTCCATGAGCGACTGCGGACCCACGCTGCAGTTGGCGCCCACCGCCACGGCGCCGAGCTCGGTGAGCTTCCGCGCCACCTCTTCGGGCTTGTAGCCGTAGAGCGTCTTGCCCTCGTCGGTGAAGGTCATGGACGCGATCACGGGGATCCCGGGGGCGGCGTCACGCGCCGCCCGGAGCCCGGCGGAGATCTCCTGCAGGTCCGCGAAGGTCTCGAACAAGAGGATGTCGGCGCCACCCGCGACCAGCCCGAGGATCTGCTCGGTGAACGCCGCCTCGGCTTCCTCGGGGGTGAGCCGCCCCACGGGCGCGAGGCGCTTTCCCAGGGGGCCGATGCTGCCCGCCACGAAGCAGACGTCACCCGCGACTCCGCGAGCGATCCGCGCTGCGGCCTCGTTGATCTCGGCCACCTTCCCCGCGAGGTTGTGACGCTCGAGGCGGTGCCGGTTGGCGCCGAACGAGTTGGTCACGAGGAGGCTCGCGCCGGCGTCGCGATACGCGCGGTGGACGCCGCCAACGAGATCAGGGCGCGACAAGCAGAGCTCGTCGAAGCACTGCTCGAAGGAGACTCCGCGACGATAGAGCTCGGTGCCCATCGCCCCATCGGCGACGACGACGCCCGACTCGAGGGCAGTGAGGAAACGTTCGCTACGACTCATGCGCGCTGTCTATCACAGGCGACCGCTCAGAGGAGGTTGGCTGCGCGTTCGGCCAGCTCGGAGCGCTCTCCCTTGGCGAGCGTTACGTGCGCCGCGATCTTCTCGGACCGGAAGCGGTTCACCGTGTACGTAAGGCCGTTGTTCATGGCGTCCACGTAGGGGTTGTCGATCTGGTAGGGGTCGCCGGTGAGGACCACCTTCGTCCCCTCGCCGGCGCGCGTGACGATCGTCTTGATCTCGTGCGGGGTGAGGTTCTGGGCCTCGTCCACGATCAGGTACTGGTTCGGGATCGAGCGACCGCGGATGTAGGTGAGCGGCTCGATCTGCATGAGGCCCTGGTCGATCAGCTCCTGATAACCGCGCCCGTCCCGGCGGTCCTGCTTCGAGAGGTTCAGGAGCAGCTCCACGTTGTCGTAGATCGGCTGCATCCACGGGCTGAGCTTCTCCTCCACGCTGCCGGGCAGGTAGCCGAGGTCGCGCCCGAGCGGGAAGATCGGCCGCGACACCAGGACCCGCTGGTAGGCCTCGTTGTCCGCGGTGCGAGAGAGGCCGGCGGCCAGGGCCAGCAGCGTCTTGCCGGTGCCGGCCTTACCTACCAGCGTCACCAGCTTTATGTCGTCACGGAGCAGCGCCTCCATCGCGAAGGTCTGCTCCTTGCTGCGAGCGCGGATGCCCCAGATCCCGTCTTTCATGCGCGGGATGTGGACGAGGCGGTCGCCGGAGAGGTCAACGCGGCACAACGCCGTCTGGCTGTTGCGCTCATAGCCCCGGAGAAGGCCGTACTGATTCTCGCTGACCATCTTGTCGGGCTCGCCGATGGCGGCGAGGAACGCCTTGAGCGGCGTGCTGCCGGCGGAGTAGAGCTCGTCGATAATGGGATCTGGCGCAGCGGACTCGAACCAGCCCGTGTAGAGCTCCGAGATGTCTACGCGCTCCTTGTCGTAGTCCTCCGCCTTGACGCCCAGAGCGTCGGCCCGAATCCGGAGGTTGGTGTCCATGGTCACGAAGACCAGCGGGGTGTCCGGATCGGCCTCCTGAACGGCCAGGGCGGTGGCCAGAATCGAGTTGTCGGTGATGTGGTCGTTGGTGTAGCGCGACGGGAGCGGCTTGTCCGCGAAGCCAACGCGGAGCTCGCCGCCGTTCGGCAGCTCCACGCCCGTGAGCAGGCTGCCCTTTGCGCGGAGGTGGTCCAGATCTCGCGACACCTGGCGCGCGTTGCGGCCGAGCTCGGAGAGGTCCTTCTTGAACTGGTCGAGCTCCTCGATGCAGTAGATGGGGATGATCACCCGGTTGTCGGAGAAGCCGAACATGGCAGCGGCGTCGTGGAGGAGGACGTTCGTGTCGAGGACGAAGTTCTTGCGCAACGACTGGCTCCCTTCGAGGTGGACGAGGCGCTTACGCATCCCGCCTCACCACCCGGGTGTCAACTTCATGCCTGAGGCTTGCCCGGCGGGTCCCCGGGAGGCGGGCTCGCCGACGGGCCGACCCGAAGGCGCGAAGCGGGCTCAGGACCGGAACAGCCCCTGCACCTCTGACTTCTCGCTCTCGAAGTTGAACACCTCGTACAGCTGAAAGGCGTTGTGTCGATCGACCACGTTGGGGGCGAGGAGGCGCAGCACCGCCAGCTGCTCCGAAGAGAAGCTGAAGGCCCGCAGCACGCGCTTCACCTGCTCCACGCTCACGGGCTTCCCGGCCAGTGCTGTCTGCACCACGCGGAGCTTGTCGGTGCCGAACGACTCGCGTGAGACGGCCCCGAGCACGCGGTCGAGCTCGGGCTCCGGGACCACGACCGGTCGAGGGGGGGCCACCACGACCACCTTTGGGTGCGACAAGCGCAGGACGTCCTCCTCGAGCGCGTCGAGGTCGCGGCCCATCCGCTCGAGGCGACGATTGACCTCCAGCACCACCTTGACGTTCCCGTCCAGCTCCGAGAAGAGGCGCGCGAGCGCTTCGACGTCCTCCCTGAGCTCTGCGGCGCGCTCCACCACCGCCAGGTTGGGAGGCGGCGTGGGTCGCATGGGGGGACGCCACCGAGCGGCGGCGGCGACGGAGCCCAGTGAGACGAGGAGGAGGACGACCAAGGCGCGTTTAGACATGGCGGGACCCTTTCCTTTGGGCTTGTGGCCGGGAGCGAGAGGCTCTCGGCTGGGCTCGTCCTTGCGCCCCAGCGCCCGAACGAACATGCGCCTATGAAACGCGTTCTAGATGGCGCGCCCTTCCCGCCCCCAGGCGAAAAGCGCCAGATCCTGCCGCGGCATGCCCCCATAGCCAGCCCGCACAGGGGACAGGGGGCGCCCAACAGGCACGAGGCTGCGGGCGCGCTTTCGCGCCCTGCTGAAATTCGTTAGCGTCTCGTGGCGATGATTCGAGCCATTCACCTTCTGCCGTTGCTGCTCTGCGCACCGGCAGGCGCGGTGACCCTCACGCAGTTGTCGTCGTCCACACCCTGGACCGGCGTCACGTGGCTGCACTACACCACCACGAGCCCAAAGACCCACACCTGGGTCGCGCGGGTCGACCTCTGCGCGGCCCGCATCCACGTCAACGCAACGAAGGCGTCCTCGTCGCTCAAGACCGTGTCGTCATGGGCAGACGACGGAGGGCTGCAGCTCGCCGTCAACGGCGACTTCTACAAGACCGACCCGGTCCGGGTGTACGGGGCAGCAGTGGGGGACGGCATCGCCTGGCCGGTGGTGCAGACCGGGCTCGACCCGGCCTACGCCTCGGAGTGGTACTACAAGGACTTCGGCTGGGTGGCCTTCGGCCCCGACTGGGTCGACTTCACGCACTCCAAGCTGGTGAAGAACACGCAGTCCCCGACCACCGGGTACAAACCCGGGACCGTGGGGCCCGGCGCCCCCCCGGGCACCCTCGCCCTCGTGAGCGGCTTCCCCGAGATCGTCATCGATGGGACCGCGGTGACGTGCTCGAGCCCCACGGCCGACACGTGCTTCCCGGACCGCAGCGACATGAGGGCGCGACATCCGCGCACGGCGATCGGCCTCACGTCGGACAAGAAGACGCTGATCCTGGCGGTGGTGGACGGCCGAACCAGCGCGTCGATCGGGATGTACGGGACCGAGCTCGCGAGCCTCATGAAGCAGCTGGGCGCGCACGTCGCGTTCAACCTTGACGGCGGCGGCTCGAGCCAGTTCTGGGTCCGCGGCCAGGGCACGGTCAACGACGCCAGCGGCAACAACAACGGGGGCGGCCTCCGCGCGGTGGCGAACCACCTCGGGATCTTCGCGGGCACCTCGGGCATGCCGCCGCGCCCCGGTCACTGCGCCACGAGCCCCGCGTGCGGCGCGATCGGGCCCGGCGGCGGCGTGGTCGACAACAAGGACCCCTGCTTTCACGTCTGGGGGCCCATCGAGTTCTGGCGGACCGAAGCGGCGGGTTACGCCGGCGAGCTCCGCTGGACCAACGCGACCGACGGCACCACACCGTACAACTGGGCGTGGTGGCAGCTGAGTGTGGACGAACCGGGCGAGTACCGCGTGGAGTACCACGCGACGGCCGCCTACGCGCTGTTCAACAAGGTGCACTACGACGTTCGGGCGAACGGAGTCACCACCAAGGTCATCGCCGACCAGACGGGGCAGAACGGCTGGAAGTCGCTCGGCGACTTCGACTTCGCCGCGGGCAAAGGGCAATGGGTGGCGGTCTTCGACGACGCCGGCGGCGCGGTCGCGTCGGGGAAGCGGATCACCGCAGACGCCATCCGCCTCGTGCGCCTCGATCCGTGGTGCGGCGACGCGGCGTGTAACGGCGGCGAGGGTTGCGGCACCTGCCCAGCAGACTGCGGCGCCTGCCCAGCCTGCGGCGACGGCAGCTGCAACGGCGCAGAGACCTGTGGGGTCTGCCCGGGGGACTGCGGGGCATGCCCGCCCTCGTGCGGCGACGGCGCGTGTAACGGCGGCGAGGCCTGCGGCACGTGCCCAGCCGACTGCGGCGCCTGCCCGCCGGTCTGCGGGGACGGCGTCTGCAACGGCGCGGACTCCTGCGCGGCGTGCCCGGCGGACTGCGGGGCCTGCCCTCCCGCCTGTGGCGACGGCGCCTGCAACGGCGACGACTCTTGCGCCACGTGCCCAGCCGACTGCGGCGCCTGCGCGGCCGTGTGCGGCGACGGAAGCTGCAGTGGCGGGGAGGGTTGCGTCGTGTGTCCTCAGGACTGCGGTGGGTGTCCCACGGTGTGCGGCGACGGGGCCTGCAACGGCGGCGAGACCTGCGAGAGCTGCATCGCGGACTGCGGAGCCTGCGAAGAGCCCGACGTCTGGCAGGGCGACCCCGAGGACGCAGCCAACGGCGATGCCGTCGCGCCGGACGCGGTGGCGTCGCCCGACGCCGGTCCGGCGGGCGACACGCCGGCTGCGGATACGAGCGAGGCGCACGATGCGGACAACACGCCGGTGGGCGCGCCGGACGCAGACACGGGCCCGAGCGACGACTCGGGCGCAGAAGGCCCGGGCGACGAGGTCCCGCGGCACGCGAGCGACGTGGACGCGCCCCCCGGGAACGGCGACGTGCAGGTCCGGGTGGCGTTCATCCAGCCAGACTCCGGCTGCGCCGCTGGCGGGCCGACTGCCGCTCCCTGGGTGCTGGTGATCGCCCTGGTGCTTGCACGCCGCCGCGGAGCGTAGCGCGACCTTGCCCGTGTCGAGCGAATCGGGCATGTTACGCGCGCCGCGAGGCGGCAGGAGGCGTGCTTCATGGGTTTCCTTCAGCGGAAGCTATCCACAAACCCCGAACTTCCGGGTGAGCTTCAGGGCAGCGTGTTCACCACACAGCTCGGCGAAGCCATCAAGTGGGCGCAGAAGTACTCGCTCTTTCAGTACCCCTTCGTGACCGCCTGCTGCGGGATGGAGTTCTTCTCCGTCGCGGCCGGGCACCACGACATCGCGCGCTTCGGCGCCGAGGTGCCGCGCTTCTCGCCGCGCCAGGCTGACCTCATGTGGGTGGTCGGGACGATCACGCAGAAGCAGGCGCCCGCGCTGGTCAAGGTCTACGAGCAGATGGCGGATCCCAAGTGGGTCATCGCCTTCGGGGTCTGCGCCTCGACGGGCGGCTTCTACGACAACTACGCCACCGTGCCCGGGATCGACCGCCTCATCCCAGTGGATGTGTACATCCCAGGTTGTCCGCCGCGGCCCGAGCAGGTGCTCGACGGCCTCATGCGCCTCCAGGAGAAGATCCAACGAGAGCCGTGCAAGGCCCTCCCGATGGTGGGCTGAGCCGTGATCGACCTCCGCACGCTGGTCTATCTCGACCGCCTCCAGCCGGAGACCACGGCCATGCTTGCCACAGGCTCGCGGGGCTTCATGCCGCTCGAGGGTCAGGCGTCACTGATCGTAGAGGTCTCACCCGGGATCTCGATCAACGTCGTGACGGACGTGGTGCTGAAGCGCACCACGGTGGCCCCCGGCTCGCAGATCGTGGAGCGCGACTACGGCTCCCTCGAGGTCCACTCTGCGGATCAGGGCATGGTCCAGGCCGCAAAGGACGCGATCCTCGAGTACTACGCCATCGAGGAGTCCGCCCGACTCCAGCCGCGAATCGTCTCTGAGCAGATCATCACCGGCCTCGACAACCAACAGTCGATCATCATCAACCGGTTGCGCTACGGCAGCCTCATCGTAACCGGCGAGACGCTCTACGTCCTCGAGTGTCACCCCGCGGGTTATGCCGCGTTTGCGTGCAACGAGGCCGAGAAGGCAGCCACGGTGAAGGTGATCGACCTGCAGTACTTCGGCGCGTTCGGGCGACTGCAGCTGGGCGGGGACGAAGAGAACATCAATCAGGCGTCCGCCGCCATCCGCCACGCGTTCTCCACCCTCAGGGGACGGCCCAACGCGGGCTGAGCGCGCCGCTGCCGGACGGCCCCCGCCCACGGGCGTCACTGGGCAGAGACGAAAAAGCCCCCAGTCTTTCGACTGGAGGCTCGGAGGCGCCACCCGGATTTGAACCGGGGTATGATGGTTTTGCAGACCATTGCCTTACCACTTGGCGATGGCGCCAGCGGAAGTGGCGAGGGTTCTAGCCGGCCACAGCCGACGTGTCAAGCGATCAGAGGCTCGAGTCGGTCAGGCGCAGCCGCCCTTGCTGGTCAGGATCGCGCTTGAAAGCCACTGGTGTAGGGCTGCGACCCCGCGCGTTCACGAAGAACCGGAAGGCCGTGATCTGGGCGGGTAACACCCCGGCCGGGTCCGTGCGCGCCAGCGTGTAGCTGGTGGGATTGCCGGGCTCTGAGAGGTAGTCCGTGACGCGTCGCCGTAGCGAGCGCCAGGCGAACTCACGGAGCGTGGGCACGGCGCGCGGGGGCGTGATGCGCTCGGTGTGGTAGAGGCCCAGGAAGGCCTCGAACGCGGGCTCGGTGTCTTCGAGGAGCGAAGCGAGCCGGAAGGCTTCGGCGAGCACCTCGTGGGCTTCTGCCAGGGGGTCGAGGCGCGCTTCGACCCGGGGAGGGGCCGCTTGCGGCTGGGCCGGCTGGGCGGCGGTGAGCGGCTGAGCAGCCGGCGCCACGGCCACCTCGAGGGCTCGCGGCGCCCCGTCGCGCGCAACCACCTTGGCCAGCTCGCGGATCGAAGCGGCCAGGTCGCGCACGGCTGACGCGAGCTCTTCGCTCATCTGGGCTCGGCGGGCGGGGCTGCCATCACGCCGGTCGGCTTCGTGACCGCGCTACCGCGCTCCAACGCGCCGGTCTTCACCGTGTCGCCGAAGCACTCCATGTAGTCGGCGGCCTTCATGAGCTGGTGGTCGAACTTGATCTGCGGCCGAGGGTCGTTCTGATGGATCTTCTCGGCGACGCCGCGCAGCTCGGCGCAGGACTTCACCTTCTCCACGAGCGCGGTCTGCGGCTTCGTATAGTTCGTGTCGAGCGGCTTCAGGATGTGCGAGAGGTTCTCCTCGCGGAACCCGACCGGCATGGGCTTGCCGATCTCGGGGGAGACATAGAAGTCGGGCTCGACGCCGGTCACCTGCAGCGTGCGTCCAGACGGGCCGAAGTACCGCGCGATGGTGAGCTTGATGTAGTAGTCCTTGCGCAGGATCGGCGTGAAGAGGGTTTGCACGCTGGCTTTGCCGAAGGTGCGGTCACCGACCACGAGGCCGCGCCCGTTGTCCTGGATCGCGCTGGCCACGATCTCCGAGGCCGACGCGCTCCCGTCGTTGACCAGCACGATGAGCGGCAGGTCGTAGTTGCCGTCGGCTCGGGCGCGATACGCCTCTTCTCGCTTGGTACGGCTGCGGACCTCGACGATCACGCCCGACTCGAGGAACAAGTCCGAGACGTGAACGCCCTGGGCGAGCAAGCCGCCGGAGTTGTTGCGAAGGTCGAAGATGAGCCCGCGCAGCGGCGCACCATCGTGGAGCTTCGCGTTCTCCTCGCTGAGCTCCTCGAGCTTCTTCTCGATGTCCGTTGCGGTGTCCGGAACGAAGCCCATGACCTTCACATAGGCGATGCCGGGGTGGTGCGGCTCGAGCAGGCGCCCTGACACGTTCTTCATCTCGATCTGCGCCCGGGTGATCTCGAAGAGCTTCTCGTCGGGCTCGCCTTCCCGGATGACCGAGAGCTTCACCACGGTGCCGCGAGGTCCGCGAATGCGCTTCACCACCTTGTGTAGCGGCAATCCCGTGACGTCCTTGCCGTCCACCTTCACGATCTTGTCGCCAGCGCGCACCCCGGCGGTGGCGGCGGGACGCCCGTCGAGAGGGCTCTCGACCAGGGTCTCCTCGTTCTGCTGGGTGAGGACCGCGCCGATCCCCTCGAAGGAGCTATCGGTGGTGCTCTTGGTGGACTCGTCCCAGGCCTCCGCTGAGACCAGCGAGCTGTGGGGGTCGAGGGCGTAGAGATACCCCTGCGCGGCCGCGAGGTAGAACGACTTCATCGGATCGCCCTTCGCCTCGGACTCCTGCTTGGTGCCTTTGATCGCGCCGCGGACGTGGTCGAGTACGCCGTCGAGGCGCTTTCGGTCGAACGGGATCTTGGACCACTCCTTCTCCAGCAGCTCGCGGCGCGCGTTGTACTCGTCGCGCTTCTTGCGGATCTCGTCGTCCGTGAGCTTCTTGCGCTTCTTGGCCTCTTCCTTGCGCGCAGCCTCGTCCTTCTCCACGGGGATTAGGACGACGAAGGGGTCGCCCTTGTCGATCTTGTAGGTCTTGCCGTCGAGGTCGCCTTCTTCCTCGGGGAGGCCCTTGCGCGCGTTGTAGAACGCCTCAGGGATGAGGACCCGCGGTGGGTCGAGCTCGCCGATGACGAAGGACGCGGCCTCCACGTAGGCGCGCTGCTCGTCGACGTTGCCGTCGATGTAGTACGTCTTCACGTACTCGCGGACCTCCTCGAAGTTGGCCATGGTGAAGGCGATCTTGGCCCAGTAGTCCTTGCGCTCCTCGGGATCTTCTTCCTCGTCCTCGTCAGCGGGACCGGAAGGTGGCGCGGCCAGCTCGAGCTCTTCGAGCGGGGGCTTGGAGGCGGTGTCGACCGCGCCCATGGGCTCGCGGGCCGCCATTTCCGCCCCGGGGACCTCCGCGCTCTCCGGGGGCTGAGCAGCCTCGGAGGCGGGCTGTTCCCTAGGCGCCTCGGCCGCCGCGACCGGCTCCTCCTTGCGGCAGCCGAGGAGGCTGATCGCTGCGAGGAGCAACAGGGAGCGATTGAAGAGCGCGGGCAGTAGCTTCATCTGAACGGTGTGCCTCTCGAGCGGCGGTGCGGGGTCGCGTGGACCCGGCGCACGGCCGGTGAGTCTAGGGGACGCCGGAAGAGACCGTCAAACCACGGGCCCTATCGGGAGAAAGCCGGCGACACCCAAGGCTATTCCCGGGAACAGGCGGCGGTAGGCGGGGTCACGCGGCCGTGGATAGCGACTTGGCTGCAGCGAGGAGCTCGGCGTACCGCCCGCCTGCGTTCAGGAGCCGGTCGTGCGACCCCTCTTCCACGACGCGCCCTGCCTCGAGTACGACGATGCGGTCGGCCGCGCGGATCGTGGACAGCCGATGGGCCACAACCAGGACCGTGCGCCCACGAAAGACACTGGCCAGCGCGTCCTGGATGAGGCTCTCCGTTCCGGGATCGACGCTGGCGGTGGCCTCGTCCAGCACCACCACGGCGGGCCGACGCGCGAGGGCCCGGGCGAAGGTCAGGAGCTGCCCCTGCCCCGCCGAGAGGCCCGCGCCGCGCTCGCCCAGCTGGGCGTCGAGCCCGCCGAGCGCCTGGACGAACTCCGCGGCTTGGACCTCGCCAAGCGCCTGCCAGATCGCGTCGTCGGTGATCGCGGGGTCTCCCAGGGTCACATTGAACCGGATCGAGCCCCGCAGTAGGACGACATCTTGGGGGACGGTGGCCACGATGCGCGCCAGCTCGCGCCGCTGCAGGCTCTCCACCGGGACGCCGTCCACGCTGATCGTCCCGGTGTGGCCCGTGTATCCCCGCGTCAGCAGACGGCACAACGTGCTCTTTCCGGACCCGGACGAGCCAACGATGGCGACCACCTCCCCGGGGGCCGCCCGTAGGGTCACGCCGGCGAGCACGGGGTGTGTGACCGAGTACGCGAAGCGCACGTCGTCGAAGAGCACCTCGCCCCGCGGGTGGGCGAGCAGGAGATCACCCTCGGGCACGGCCTCGTGGGTATCGAGCAGGCCAAACACGCGGTCCATGCCGGCGAACGAGTGCTGGAGCGTGGCGTACTTGGCGGAGAACTCTTTGATCGGCACCAGCGCGCGCTGCACGTAGTCCACGAACGACACCACGAGCCCGGGCGTGGCAAGCCCCGCGAGCACGTCGCCCGACGCGTACCAGACCAGCAGGCCCACCGCGACGCCGCCGAGCCCATCCATCACCGCGTAGAGCGCGGCGTCGTAGACGTTGTTGCGATGAAAGATCTGGAGGGCGCCCTTTGCGACGTCTTGGAACTCGCGGGCAGCGGCCTCCTCGCGGCCGAACAGCTGGACCACCTCCACACCCGCGAGGTGCTCTGACATGAAGCCGTTCATCTTGGCCACGACGGCCCGGATCGCCAGGCCGGTGTCGCGCACGCGCCGCCGGAAGAAGTTGACCACAAGCCAGAAGGCCGGCAGCGCGGCGAAGCTGGCGAGCGTGAGGTGGGGGCTGAGCACGAGCATGATCGCCACGATGCCCAGAAGCCTCACCACGTCCGCCACGATGCTGATCACGCCGGTGACGAACGACTCACCGATCGCCTCGACGTCGCTGGTGGTGCGGGAGAGAAGCACGCCCGCGGCGCGGCGGTCATGGAACGCGTGCCCCTGCGCCAGGATGTGCTCGAGGACGCTGATCCGGAGGGCGGCGATCACCCGCGCGCCAGCGAGGGAGAGCAGCCACCCGTGGAACGCTGTGGCCAGATACTCGGCCACCACCAGCACGAGGTAGACCGACGCCAGCGGCCAGAGCCCGTCCGTGCGGCCGGCGTGCATGTACTCGTCCACGGCCACTCCCAGGAGCCACGGCTGAGCCATTGCTGAGGCGGCCATGACCGGGAGCATCGCGGCGGCCGCGAAGAGCAGCCGACGATGCGGCCTCACCCAGGGGGCGAGCCGCCCAAGCAGGCGAAGGTCGCTCGGTCGCCCCTCCGGAGTGGCGGTCACTCTGTCCCTGCCTCGAGGACACGCCCGATCGAGGTGAGGACGGCCGAGAGCGCGTCGCGCTCCCCCTGCGCAATCGGTCCCGACGCGACGAAGAGCTCGGCCTTGACGTCCGCGACGCCCGTCCCGGCCACCCAGCGCAGCGCCGCGAGCGCCTCGGGGGTGCGCACCCGTCGATCCCCGGCAGGGGTCCCGAGGTCACGCTTGAGCCGGTAGAGCGTGAGGCCGTGTTCACACTCGGCTCGCCGGCCCGCGCCGTCGTCAACGAGCGCGACGCACCCCAGCGCGACGCGGTCGGGGGCGGCGGTCTCCAGCTGGGGTGTGAGGCCCTCGCTGAGGCGGGCGACGGCGTCGAGCGCGAGAGCACGGGCGCGGTCGCCCCCCTGGGCCATGGCCGCCAGCTGTGCGTCGCGCGCCAACCCGAGGAGATAACCGCGTGCGGCGGGCCTGAGCCGAGCCCCGGCAAAGCCGAGCCCGGTCGGGAGCGCGTCTTGGGCCAGCGCCTCGAGGGCGGCCACGGTCAGGTCGCCGCGCGCATCCACCAGCGGCGAGCTCGTATCGTCGTCAGTGGGTGCCGTGCGCAAGCGCAGCGCGAGCAAGACCGCGGCTGCCGCGGCGAGCGCCGCCAGGCCGAACCACTGGATTCGAGCGCGCCGCAGAGCGGCGTTCGGGGGCACCGAGCCGGGTCGGCGATCCCCGGGTGCCGGCGCCGCGAGGGGTTCGGCCCGCTCGGCCTCGCGGAGCAGCCCTTCCAGGATCGCGAGACCCTGCGCCTGTGCGTCGGGCCGTGTGGCGCGAGCGGCTGTGCGGAGCGTCTCCAGCGCGCCTCGAACCGCAGCGCGCGCCGCGGGATCACGGCGCATCGCTTGGACGATGGGGGCCGGATCGCCGTCGCCGTAAGCGCACTCGAGCGCCGCTTCAACGAGGGTGTCGTGTGGGGTCACAGGTTCAACCTCTGTGCTCCTCGAGCTCGCCGCGGAGCCCGTCGAGGAGCTTTCGGAGCACGTAGTACGGTGACTTTTCGGGCCAGCTGCAGTGCCGCTGGGCCGCGGGGACGCTGTCGGTCTCGAGGACGTGCACGAGGAAGCAGCGCTCTTCGTCGCTCAGGGCCGCCAGCACCTCCCGAACGCGCGCTCCGCGGCGTTCGGCGGCCAGCGTCTCGTCCGCAAGGCCTCGGGAGTCGACCGGGTCGGGCGCCTCGCCGTCGTGGCCGGAAGCCAGGACCTCCGTCCTGCGGCGCGCAGCGTCGATCGCCAGGTTCTTCATGGTGCGCCAGGCCAGGGAGAGCAGCTGATCCTGCGAGCGCGCTCGAAGCCCCTCTTCGCCGTACGAGGCCAGCAGCTTCGCCACGGTGTCGTGCACGAGGTCGTCTGGAGAGAGGCGCGACCGGGAGCCACCCGCGACGATGCGTGCGCGGCTCTCCAGCTGGACCCGAAGACCGGTCCACCAAGCGTCCGAGCGCAGGGGGATCACCGACATTGGCGGCGCATGGTGTCAGAAGCGTCGACAGGTGGCTACTTGCGGTGCTGGCCATGCTCTTGCTCATCCCCGTCCCCACGCTGGACGACGCCCGTCCCATGAAGGGGAGACGCGCGGGCAATCTGAGGTTGAAGTCCTCGCCCGAACAAGGACCGCAGGAGCTGCTGGCCACGTCCTCGCCTTTCGCTGCTGCCGAGCGCCGTGGTAGCGTTCGCCGCCATGTTGAGAGCCCTCCGTCTGCTCGTCCTCGCTGCCGCGCTCGTCGTGGTTGCTCCTGCGTCCGCGGCGCCTCCGAGCAAGGCGGACCTCAAGGCCGCAAAACAGCTCGCGACCGACGCCCAGCGCTCCCTCAAGAAGGGGGACTACGGACGCGCGGTCGTCTTGTTGGAGGAGGCCGAGCAGAAGGTTCCCTCCTACGAATTTGCGATGCCGCTGGCGAAGGCCCATGAGGGCAAGGGCGACCCGGTCGAGGCGTGGCGTGTGGCCGAGCGCGCTAAGGGCTACGGCGTACCGGTCAAGCAACAGAGAGACTTCGCCGCGTGGTCATTGAAGCTGGAGCAGAGGCTCTACCAGGAGCACGCGTTCCTGACGCTGGAGCTCAAGCCGCCCGACGCCCTTGTGCGCGAGAAGACCGACGGGCAGTGGACCGCGCCGCACCGACGCTGGGTCAAGCGCAGCTTCTCCACGATGCGGGTGGAGGCCCCCGGCTTCATCCCGGCCACGGTGAATTGGCACCACCCGGTGGGTCACCCCGCCACGAAGACGGTGGAGCTGGTACCGGCGTCCGCGTATGGCCGCATCAAGATCACCGGGAGCCCCGCCGGCTCGCTGGTGCTGGTGGACGACAGCGCGCTGGGGGCCTTGCCGTCAGCAGAGACGCGCCTCATGGCGCCGGGCAAGTACACGGTGCGCGTGGAGAAGGACAAGTTCCTCACGCAGTCCCACGAGGTCACGGTCACGGCCGGCGGGGTGGCCACGCTGAACGTCACGCTCGAAGAGTCGGAGGGCGCCGGCGCGCGCCTCATGAAGAGCAAGAAGTTCTGGGGCTGGACCAGCGTGGGGCTCGGGGCGGGCTCCCTCATCGCGACGGGCGTGCTCATGGGGCTGGCCGTGGACAAGCAGGGCGAGCTCGAGGACCTCAATGCCACGCACGTCGGTGGGTACACGGAATACTCGGACACTTATGACGCGCTCGAGGCTGACATGACGGGCCTCCAGACCGGCGGCTACATCGCGCTGGGAGTGGGCCTAGCGTTCGCCGGCGTGGGCACCGCGCTGCTTGTGGTAGACGCGCTCGCGGCAGACGAATCGGTCGAAGTGAGCGGGCCCGAGCTTCTCTTCCTACCCTCGCTCACGGGCGGCACCGCGCTGGTGAGGTTCTGATCGTGGAGCGCCCCGTCTTTCACGCGGCCCCGCGCCGCGAGCCGTCGCACTCCGTGCCCGGCGCCTCTGCCCCCGTGGTATTCGCTGCTTGCCTCGTCGCTTGCCTCGCCGCTTGCCTCGCCTCCTGCGCCGAGGCGCCGTCGAAGCTCGGCCTCGAGGAGTACGAGGACCGCTTCGTCGACACCTCGGGCCCGAAGAAGGACACCACCACCCTCGGTGACTCGGGAGACGGCGACGACGCGGCCGACAGCAGCGACGCCACGGATTCCGCGGACGCCACAGACTCGGCGGACGGATCCGACGGCGACACAGTCACGCCGCCGGACACGGGTCCCGAGTGTGTCCCCACCGGCGAGGAGCTGTGCAACGGCCTGGACGACGACTGCAACGGCGCCATCGATGACGGCCCGATGGCGGTCAAGGCAACGGTCGACTTCAAGTCCTACACCGGCTGGGTGCGCGTGAACCCGCTGGGCAGCGCCGCGCACACCAGCGGTCCGGTCGCTTTCCGCGGCATGAACGACGCGGAGAGCACCGTCTGGTCGCGCCTCCAGCCGTGGGCGGGCGATCTCGAGCTGGACGTCCGCGTGCTGTTGGCCACGGTCACGCCGGGCGCCACGTGGTTCATCGGAACACTGCCCAGCGCCCCGACGGGACAGGAGCTCGTGGGACGCACGGGCTTCGAGATCGCGCACCTGAGCCCCCAAACCGTCGTCGTTCGGGCGCTCGTGTCCGACGAGGTCGTAGGCGAAGCAGAGGCACAGATCGGCAGCTTCCTCGGCGTGCTCTTCCGGGTTCACAGCGGCACGGGCCGGGTGGTCCTGCGCCTCCAGAAAGGTGACGGCTCAGCCGTGGCCGAGGACGAGGCCAACGGCCTCACGCTCAGCCCCAGCCACGGGGCGCTCGTCATCGCGGCACGCGGGGCCGTGGTCGGCAGCGTGTCGAAGATCGACGTGGATGGTACGGCGGCTTGCGCTGGCGTTCCGTTGCCTGCGTGTGAGACGTGCGCCGCCGCCGCGCCGTGTACGTCCGCGGCGTGCAATCCGCTCTTCGGGTGCGACGAGGGCCCGGTGCGCTGCGGCTTCTCCACCGAGTGCGCCGACGCCGGGGCGTGCGACCCCACCAACGGGCTCTGTCCCGCGCCCGTCGCCAAGAACGAGGGCGGCGCATGCAGCACGGAAGACCGCTGCAAGACCGGGGCGGTGTGCGGGTCGGGCAGCTGCGTCGGCGGCGCCGAGACCACCTGCGATCCGGCGGTCGCCACCGTGTGCCAGGACCCTGGGAGCTGCGTCGCCTTCGTCGGATGCGTGTACCCGAACAAGGCAGATGGCACCGAGTGCAACGACGGCAGCCTCTGCACGGCGCCCGACATCTGCACCACGGGGCAGTGCGCGGGGCAGCCCAGCGTGACCTGCCCCGCGAACGGTCCGTGCGAGGCCGTCTCGACTTGCGATCCCGGCACCGGCATCTGCTCCGAGGTGCTACCGCTCGGCGACGGCGCGGGCTGCGACGACGGCGACGGCTGCACCACGAGCGACGTGTGTACGGCCGGTGCTTGTGCGGGCACGCCGAACCCGTGCGACGACGGCAACGCGTGCACCCTCGACAGCTGCGCCGCGGGCGCGTGCGTCAACGTCGCGTCGCTGGACTGCCTGCTGTTCTCGTCGCCAGTCTCCACGCTCGACTTCCTGGGTCCGCCGGCGGTCTCGGGTAGCACGCTCCTCTTCGCGGGGCCGAAGCTGTGGGCCGTGGGCGCCGACGGTGCTGCACTCTGGACGGCCGCGGATCTCAGCGCTGTGACGACCACGCCGGCGATCTCGGCCGACGGGTCCCTCGCCGCGCTGGGTGACGCCACGTCCGGGACCCACCGCGTGGTGCAGGTTCGCGTCTCGGACGGCGGAGTCGTCGCCTCCGGCGAGATCCTCGGACAGTGCGGCGACGTCCCCAACCCGTGCCGGGTGGTGGCACCGCCCACGTGGACGAACAGCGGCCGCGTCTACGTGTCTACGGCCGGCGCCGGGACCCTCGCCATGGAGCCCTCCGGCGACGGCGCGAAGTTGTCGATCCTCTGGGGAACTCCGGGCGCGGGTACAGGCGCTCGGGTGGTGGCCTCGGACGGCGGGGCGCTCATCGCTGTGGGCGGCGACACACCGAGCCTGGCGGCGGTCGACGCTGCCGGGATTGGGCGGTGGCTCTGGGCGGCCCCGGCGGTGATCACCCTCACGCCAGCGGTCGGCGAGGGCGGGATCGTCGTCGCGGCCGGCGCCACGGTCACGGCGTTCACGGACGACGGCGTCACCACTACCACGCGTTGGACAGCCTCCCTGAGCGGAGCGGCCACTGCGGATCCGGTCCTGCTGGGCGGTGACCGCGTCGTCACCGCCACAGCCAGCGCGTTGCTCCTGGTGGACGGCGCGGCGTGCGCTGCCGGAACCCCCCTCTGCGCAACGGAGTTCGCACCCATCGCCGGGGCGCACCGGCAGCTCGCGGCGCTGTCGAACGGCTCCGTCGCCTACACGCGCGCTGGCGCCGTAGGCTTCGCGCCGACGGACGCGAGCCCGGGCTGGGAGCTGCCGCTAGCTGCCCTGGACGCCTGGTTGCCTGCGTGGATGGGAGATCGTCTGGTCTTCTCCACCAGCGACGGCATGGTGCACGCGGCACCCACGGCGATCGGCCTGTTGGACTCGGCGTGGCCGACCTACGGTCGCACGCAGCGCCGTAACACGTCTTACTGATACTGAGCTGGGAGGGGGCGCCGCCAACCTCGCGCCTGGACGAGCGGATTCGTCCCAGGGGGCAAGGGCGGCGTGGAGTGCGCAGCGCGCTACGCGCTGGCGGGGGCGGCGTGCCTTATTGGAACAGGTCCTGGTGGTCACGCGAGATCGCGGCAGAGACCAGGAAGCCGATGAGGTACACGAAGGACTTGAGGAACTGCATGAGGTCACCACTGCGCTGAGGTCCCATGAAGGTCATGGGAGAACCAACCAACGCCCTCATCCTACGGATCGGGACGGGCGCTGGGAAGGTTAATACACACCAAGGTGCGAAAATTTCTTCTCAGTGCGTGCGAACGTCGTTTTGCAGCTGGACCACCTGTCGGAAGCCCGGGAGTCTTGCGGTCGCCCCACGCTGGGGCAAGGCATCTTGCGGCGCCTCCGAGGGCTCGCTCAGCGGATGGTCAGGGCCGCGACGCCCGGCGGGACGACATAGCGGGTCCCGGCCAGCACCTCCAGCCCCGCCGGATCGGCGTAGAGGTGGCCCCGGACGAACGCCGTCGCGTAGGTGTTGATCGCGTAATGCGCTTCGCTCGGGACCACGAAGGGTGGCCCGTCGCAGCCGTCGCCCTCCGAGATCTGGCCGACCACCTCGCAGGTGTCAGTGAAGGTGAGGTGGCCGGCGTTCGGCAACGAGAGCCGCGCGAAGCGGTCGCCCAGGGGCAACGCGGTCCACAGCAGGTCCCCCGACATCGCGTCGCGCGACGCCGCGTCTCGCCCTCCCGTGATGAGCAGCGTGGGGACCTCGAGGCCGGCGAGCCCATCCGGCGTAAACGCGAAGGCATCCCCGGCCGCCATGGTGACCACCGCGTCTATCCGGGGATCGCGGAGCCCGTGGCGAAACGCAGCGATGTGCGCCGCGTCCAGCCCGTCGCAAAACGGCGAGTCCCACCCCGTGGCGCAGCTCTCGACAGCGGCGTCGATTGACCAGACGCCCCCTGCGGCGGCAAGCGCCGTGAAGCCGCCGTAGCTGTGGCCGGTGAGCGTGACCACGTCGCTCGCGCGCCCCGCCAGGGGATCGGAGGGAGGCAGCCCGTATAGCCAGTCGAGCACCGCCGCGACGTCCAGCGGCCGTACCAGGTACGAGTCCACCGTGCGCGTGGGGGAATCGATGAACGTGTTGCCCGTGTGGTTCGGCGCCACCACGATGAAGCCGTGCGAGGCGAAGTGCTCCGTGAGGAAGAACGACGCCTCGGCGAAGCCTTGGTGTCCGTGGCTGTAGACCAGCACAGGCAGCTCGCGCGCGTCGAGCGGAGCGGCGCCCGTGTGGATGTTGGGCCGGGTGATGCCCAGCGTGTAGGTGGCCGGGTCACCCACGGTGCTGGACGCGGGGTACCAGACCGAGACGCTGAGCGTCCGCTCCGGGAGCACCAGTGGCTCGTCTCCGTCCGTTACCGCCGAGGGTGTGTACGTCACGGACTCGGAGCGGAACCCGACGCGAAAAGAACCGGCCGCGTCGATCTGTCCGGAGAGATGAGGTGGCGGCGCGGCGGCGTCGGCAGGTGCCAGGTGGGTCTCGGACGCAGGGACGTCGGGCGGCGCTTGGGTGACGTCGTGCGAGGCCTGGGTGACATCGGCAGTGTCAGAGCCCGCGGTGGAGGAACAGCCGAGGAGTAGGAGAGCTGCGGCGATACGCATGGCGTCGGAGCGTAGCCGGTTTCGCTCCCGCGTTGGGCACCGTCGTACACGCCGAACCGTAACCAGCGGATTCTACGGCGGGACGGGTTGGCATATCCGATGCTCGGGGAAGCTCGCATGACCACCTCACCGCGCACCCACGGTTGCGGTCGGCGCGCCGCCCTCACGAGCCTCGCCACGTCGACCACCGAGCTCGCCGCGCTCGCCGCGTGCGCTACGGTGCTCAGCGGCTGGTGGCTCGTGGCGGCGCGTTGGCTCATCGGACTCACCGGCAGCTGCGTGGGCTACGTCGTCAACCGGCGCTGGGTCTTCCGGCAGCGCGGGCCCCGCGGCCCGCAGTTTCGGCGCTTCGCCATCACCTTGTTCTCCGCGGTGAGCCTCGCGACGTTCCTGTTCGCGCTGGCGGTGGCGCTACTGGAGGTGGATGCCCGTGTGCTTCACGTGGCCACCGCGGCATTCGTCTTTGCGACCTTCACTCGGCCGCTCCTCACGCGTTGGGTCTTTCCGCGCCCGAGCTGACGTGGAACACTCGCGCTCCCCCCGGCTGACCGGAGCGCCGTGCTCGATTTCGTCGTCCTCATCGGTATCGCGTTCGTCGGCCCGGTGGTCAGCCCGTTCATGCCTCTGCTCTCCACGGAGGCGATGGCGATCGTTTATGGCGGCCGGGGTGTCTCCCCGTGGGTCGTGGGCTGCGCTTGCGCGGTGGGTCAGTGCGGCGCCTACACCGTGCTGTACAAGGTCGGCTGGGCCGCCGTGCAGCGTTGGCCCAGGATGCACCGCCAGATCGACTGGCTCCGCGTGCGGTACACCCGGGCGCGCGAGACCTTCCAGCTGGCCACGGTCACCGCAGGGTTCTTCGGTGTCCCTCCGGTCCTCCCCATGGCCATCCTCGCCAAGAGCTTCGGGATGTCCCTCGGGCGGCTGCTGGCGATCTGCGCCCCGCTCCGGGTCGCGCGCTTCGCCCTCCTGGCGTGGCTCGGGGACAGCATCTGGCCTATGCTCACGGCGTGGTGGACGCGTTTGTTCGCCTGAGCCCCCAGCCGGGAACCCACCTCCGGGGGCGCTGGCCGACGCGTCGAAAATTATGGAACTCAGTATCAAATTAGCAGAAGCTCTCCCTCGGAGGTCCTGATGCGGCTCGCCATCTTCCTGACTGCCACCACGTTCGGCTGCGCCACGTATGACGCCCCGCCCGAGGCCGAGCTCGCCCTCCCCAGTGGCGGGACGTACGAGGTCGGGGCCTCGCTGCAGCTGGCTTTCTCAGAGCCCGTCGCGGCAGACAGCCTGAGGGTGCGAGTGTGGTCTGCGGCGCCCGAGGATCGCACGGTCGAGAACGAGCATCGGCCGGGCCTCACCCCCACGGTCGACACCTGCGGAGTCGCCACGGAGGGGTCGTCGTGTCCGAAGGTGGCCACGTTTGCGCTGGCCGATGATGGTTTGTCGGCCACCCTGGAGCTCAGCGGCCCGGAGTTCGCCGCTGCGAAGGTGCCCTGGCAGCTCGAGGTGCTCTCGGGCCTCCAGGATCGGGGCGGGAAGGCGGCCGGGATCCCGTACTACTTCGACTTCCAGTTCGCGCCGGCCATCCCGGACGGCACCGACGGCACCGACGGAACCGACGGCCCAGCCGAGCCCGTCGAGTTCACGGACGGGGTCTATCTCCTGGTGGCCCCGATCGAGGATCCCCTCCCGGTCACGCTGCAGATGTATTTCGAAGCGGAGGCCATGGATGACGGTCGGTTTGCGTGGGCCGGCGGCAAGGGCATCGCCAAGGCGGGCTTCGCGAAGAACACCAGCAACCCCGACGAGCTCCACGTCGACGTCACCGGGAAGGGCTTCGCAGTCTTCCCGGTGGGCCGCGTGACCAAGGACGGCGACGCGCGGTTCGTCGCCACCGAGCCCTTCGACATCTTCATCGACCTCGCGGGCATCGGCATCTCACTGTCCGGGGTGCGGGTCACGGGCGCCATCGTGGAGCACCCCACCACCGGCGAAGATCGCATCGAGGGCACGATCTCGTTCGAGAAGCTCACCCTGGACGCCGGCGAGCCGTTCGACTACCCCGCGGGCAACGCCCCCTTCGCCATGACCCAGCTCCACGGCGAGAAGATCCCGGAGAACATCCCGCGCCTCTGTGGAGATCTCTGCGGCGGCGTGACCGTGCAGTGCAACCCGCCCGAGGGCTTCCCGGGCGCGCCTTTCTGTGGTCAGACGGAATGACCGAGGTGCCCACGGTGCGGGCTCCGGCCAACGGCCCGGGCCTCGGCGCGCTCTGGCACGCGCTTCGTTCCGTGCGCTCGCCGCCAGAGTTCGAACCGCTGCAGTGGACGTCCGAGCTGCGAGTCGCCCCGCACCTGGTCGCCGATGTCTACCTCCCGAGCCCACCTGAATCAGCGACGGGCGTTCCCAGCGCGGTCCGGGGCACGGTAGTTGTGGTCCACGGCGGCGCCTTCCTCATCGGCGACCGCCGGATGAAGCCCGCCCGGTACTTCTGCACGGAGCTCACCGCGCGCGGTTTTCGCTGTGTCTCGCTCGACTACCGCCTGATCTTCCGCGGAGGCCGACTGACCGAGGCCGTGGCCGACGTAGTCGCTGGCCTCCGTGCCGCCCACGTCCCGGGCGTGCCGCTCTACGCCCTGGGCCTCAGCGCCGGTGCCAGCCTCACCCTGCTCGGCGCGGCCCAGGTGCCAGAAGTGGAGCGTGTGGTGGGCGCCTACGGGCTCTGGGACTTCACGTGCCTCAGCGGCCGCCTGGCGCGCCTGTTGCCCCGCCTCCTTTGCGAGACCGCCGATGTGGCCACGTGGGCGCGGCGCTCTCCGAACGCCCACAGGGTGGAGGCCCGCGCCCTCTTGCTCCACGGAACGGACGACGCCCTGGTCCCGGTGGGGCAGGCGGTCGCGCTCTCCGAACGGCGCATCGCGGGTGGCCTGCACTCGGAGCTGGTCGTGGTCCCCGGCGCTCCCCATGGCTATTTCAACCACGTAACTGCCGACACACGCGCGGGCCTCGAGGCCGTCTGCCGCTTTCTGGAGGCCCCATGATCGCCGTCATCGCAGCGTTCACCGCGGGTGCGCTCACGTGGACCCTCCTCGAGTACGTCCTTCACCGTTGGGCCGGGCATGCGCTCAAGGGCAAGATCCACTTCTCCCGCGAGCACCTGCGCCACCACGCCGTGTTCGGCTACTTCACCCCGAACGGGCAGAAGGTCGCGGCGGCACTCGCCACCGCTGGCCTCGCGCTCCTCGCTACGGTCCCGTGGTTGGGCCCGTGGGTCGGCGCCGCCTACACGGTGGGGCTCGTGGGGATGTACCTCGTGTACGAGGCCGTCCACCGCACCCTCCACGTGGCCGCCCCTGCGTCCGCGTACGGACGCTGGGCACGCGCCCACCACTTCGCTCACCACTTCACTGACGCCCGCATGAACCACGGGGTCACGTCACCCCTCTGGGATCTCGTGTTCCGCACACGCCTCGCACCCCACACCATCGCAGTGCCCCGAAAACACGCGATGCGGTGGCTCCTCACACCGGAGGGCGAGGTCCACCCCGACTGGCGCCCCAGCTACACGCTTCGCGCGTGAGCGGCGCCACCTCGACGCCGTTCCAGGAGCGCGTAGAGGCCGTGGTGCGCGCCCTCCCAGAGGGTGCCGTGGTGAGTTATGGCGAGGTGGCCGCGGCGATCGGCGCTCCGCGCTCCGCCCGTCAGGTGGGCTGGGCGATGGCGCGCTGCAGTCCCGGCTTGCCATGGCACCGTGTGCTCAACTCGCGAGGCGAGCTCAGCGGGGATCCAGTCCATCAGGCGGAGCAGCGAGCCCGCCTCGAGACCGAGGGCCACCGCTTCGACGGCGGACGGCTCTCCGGCTGGACGCGTAGCCGTGCCCACCCCAAGATGGGGCCGTGCTCATAGCCCTCGCCCGCCATTGGTCCTCGCTCCTCGGAGTGCCGGTCTCCGTAGAGGCCAAGGGCCAAGCACCCGCGAGCGCGCTCGGACTCGCCGTACCCGGCGGACACGTCTTCCTCGACCCGGAGCTGGTGGCCGTGGTTGGCGCGCTTCAGCTTCTGGAGCCCCCGGACACCACGCTCACCGACGCCCGGGAGGAAGCGGCAGCCCGCGCGCTCTCGGGCGAGGACGCCGCGTTTACGCGAAGCATACCGGATGGACTCACGTGGGTGACCCTGCGAGTCGGCGACCATCAGGGCGCCATTTCAGAGGTGGTCAGCCAAGCCGAGCCTTCGCCAGAGCCGGAGGCGGTACCGGCGTCTTCGCGCCCGGTGCGCGCCGCGGTCATGATGGTCGACCTGAGCGGTGAGCTGCGGAGCTACATCATGGAGAGGCTGAAGAGCGGCGCGCTGGTGGCCGCCCGCCCATCCGAGCGCCTCTCGGAGCTGGACGAGAGCACAGCCGTCCTGGTCCTCGGGCCGGATCCGTCGTTGTTCCGGGAGCTCGAGGCTGCGCGTACGCTCGTTCTCAAACGGCCTGCCTAAAGTCGCGAAGCGAAGCTCATTCATGCACCGTGGTCCTATCAACCCTTTGTCAGCGAGAGCGAGTCAGCCGTGATCACTCCGTCCGAGGTTCTCAAGGCGACGTTCCTGGTCTGGAGCCGAAACGCAACGGCGCTCGTCGTGCTCAGCTTCCTCACATACACGCCGTCGTTGATACACACGTGGCTCGCCACGGAGGACCCAATCGCGACGTTTGGGACCGAGGAGGGGCTCCTCATGTTCACCGCGATCGCCACTTTGCTCGGTGCCGTGGCCACCTTCTTCAACCAGGCCATCGCGACCTGGGCCGGACTCCAAACGCTCAACGCGCAGCCCACGTCCACCTCCGACGTCCTGAGACGCGGCTTCGCCTCCATGGGGAAGGTGTTCACCACGGCCCTGCTGGCTGGTCTCTGCGTCGGTCTGGGCCTCGTGGCCTTCGTCATCCCGGGCATCATCATCGCCATGATGTTCAGCGCGGCCGTCCCGGTGCGCCTGGCCGAGGGGACCGGCGCTGTGGCCGCGCTCAAACGAAGCGCCCAGCTCACCCAGGGCAGTCGGGGCGCGATCTTCGCCGCGCTGTTCGCGCTGAATATCGCGAGCATCGTCGTCCAGAAGGTGCTGGAGCCCACCTCCGTGGACGGGATCCGAGTCTCCATGATGGCCACGGTGGTCTTCGCCGCCATGTGGGGCAGCCTCACGTCTTGCCTCAACGTCGTCGTGTATCACCTGCTCCGTACGCGGAAGGAGGGCCTCGACGCGGCCAGCCTCGCCAAGGTCTTCGATTGACCGGTCGCTCCGCCGATCGCCGCCACCGCCCGTGAGCGCGAACGGCGCCACAGCGAAGGAGGTCGTCGAGGCGGTCTACGCAGAGACGACCTACCAGACCGAGCTCCCCTCTGGCACAGACGCGCCAGCCGAGCCGGCTGCCAGCCGCACACGGACGGGTTGGGACGCCCCCACCCTAACCACCCACTCCACCCCGGATCTCGCCGCGTTGCTCTTCTGGGGGCTGCTCGGGACCGCCGCTCTCGCGCTGGTCATTGTGGGGCTCAGCAGACTGCGAAGGAGGGGCGCGCCCCCGGTCCCGGCGGCGCCGAAACCGGTCGCAGCAAGGCCCTCTGACTTGGCGGAGGCCGTAGCGACACTGGGCGCCCCAGAGGCGCTGCTCCAGCTCGTGCAAGCGTCGCTCGCGCATCTCTACGCAGCCGCGCAGCGCCCCCTGCCGCGCGCGCGCACCAACCGCGAGGCGCTGCGGGAGCTGTCGCTCGAGCCTGCGAGCTACGAGGCGCTGGCGTTCCTCATCGGCGAGGCAGAGCGCGTGAGGTTTGCGCTGGCACCGCTCTCTGAAGGAACCCTCGACGAGTGCCGCCGCGCAGCAGCGCGCCTCGGCGTGGCCACATGACGCCCCGCCGCGTCCCTCCCGAAACCGGTGGCGCCGAGCCGCATGCCGCGGAGCTCCTTGGCCTGGACACTCGCCCGCACTGGCGCCGACCCGCCGGCCAGGCTCTCATCGGCCTCGTCCTCGTCACGCTGGCAGGGCTGCTGAGCCGCCTCTGGGGCGACGCGGCTCCCACTTCGGCAGGCGCCGACACCTTCTCGCGGTCAGCCGTGGGCCACGCAGCGTTGTTGGCTCTCCTCGAGCGCGCCGAGAAGGCACCCGTCGTGGCCCGGCGAACCCCCGAGCGCCTCACCGGACCGACCGTGCCCCTTCTGGTCCTCGACCCGCCGCTAGGCGCCTTCGAGCCGAGCTCGGCGTCCCTGGAGGGTCGGCCGCGCGGGGTCATCGACGTGGTGGAGGCGGCGCTCGAGCAGGGTCCGGTGGTCATCGCGCTCCCGAAGTGGGTCGCGACACCGGGCCCCCGTGGCCTGGTACGCGAGGTGACCCCTCTCACGAACGACGACCTCGACGCCGCCACGCGCTGGCTGGGCGTAGAGCTCCATTCGACGGCCTGCACCGCCGCCTCCGGCACAGGCCTCGGAAACCGGGCCCGATTCTCCGTGGACCTCCCACACCCGCGAGCGATGGCCCAGCACTCAGCCGATGGAGCGCTGGGGCCCCTCGCGCCGCTCGTGGTCTGCGAAGGCGGGGAGATGCTCGTCGCGTCGCTGGACGTGGGGGCGCCGTTTCCGCTGATCGTAATAAGCGACCCGGATCTCTTGAACAACCACGGCCTACGACGCGCCGACCACGCGGCGCTGGTGCTCGCGGTGCTGGACCACCTCAACGCCGACGCGATCGTCATCGACGAGACCCTGCACGGGTACGCTCGCCCCTCAGGCTTCTGGCAGCGAGTCCAAGAGCTGCCGCTGGCGCTGGTTCCGCTGCACCTCGCCGCGGTCGCCGCTGTTCTGGTGTGGGCCGGCGCTCGCCGCTTCGGCCCGGTTCGTCCGCTCCCCCCTCGGACGGCCCGCGGCTCGGTGGCCCTCATCGAGCGCACTGCGGCGCTGCTCGCGGCAACCCATCGAGGCCCGGGGCTCCTGGCAGCATACCTGCGGCTCGCGACCGAGAGGGCGGCCGCCGCGTGGTCGACCCGCGCCCCCGCGCTGGGGACCGGCGCAGCGGACGCCGAAGAGCGCGCAGCCTTCGATCAGCTGACGGAGCGGCGCGCCCAAGGACGGCTCGAGGCGCTTCACGAGTCGGTGAAGAACGGCGTGCCGGAGCAGGACGTGCTCCGAGTGGCCCAGAACATCCATGCCTGGAAGGAGTCCCTCACCCATGACCGCTGAACCACAGGACGCTCCCCGCGAGCAGCCGGCGCTCGAGCGCGTGAGGACGCTCGCTGACGACGTGAGGGCCCAGCTGGCGCGCGTCGTCGTTGGACAGGACGCCGTAGTCGAAGCCCTCCTCGTCGCGCTGTTGTGCCGGGGTCACGTGCTCATCGAGGGCGTCCCAGGGACCGGAAAAACGCTGCTGGCGCGAGTCTTTGCGCGTGTCCTGGGACTCGGCTTCAGCCGGGTCCAGTTCACGCCAGACCTGCTCCCCGGCGATGTGGTCGGGACCAACCTGTTCGACTTTCAGTCCGGCACCTTCCGGCTCACCCGCGGGCCGGTCTTCACGGACTTCCTCCTCGCGGACGAGATCAACAGGACGCCGCCGAAGACGCAGTCCGCGCTGCTCGAGGCGATGCAGGAGCGCGCTGTCACGCTCGACGGCACGTCTCACCCGCTGGGCGACGACTTCCTGGTCGTGGCTACTCAGAACCCAATCGAGCAGGAGGGCACCTACCCGCTGCC
>SXGT01223595.1_pt1 | contig 36906 bp, 35 predicted proteins | sample 3176221 | NCBI WGS metagenome assembly SXGT01 (sample SAMN11356862, study PRJNA531348) | freshwater metagenome | isolation source: freshwater sample F1-120 | place: China: Fuxian Lake, Yuxi | collected 2017-12-25 | reverse complement strand
GGCGATCCGGCTCTCCATCTGACGCACCTTCTGCGCCTGCTTCTCGCTGGATTCGGTCTGGGCGCGGCGCCGGTTCTTGTCGTTGTCGGGGGCCTTGCGCATCGCGTTGCGCACGCCCTGGCTGGACCATTCGCGTTGGGTCCGGGCGCGCGCCACCAGGTCGGCCTTCTTGTCGGCGAACTCCTCGTACTGTTCGCGCTTGTGCCGGCGGTTGACGGCGCGCTCCTGAAGATAGCTGTCGTAACCACCGCCGAAGACCGTGGTGGTGTTCTGCGCCAGGTCCAGTTCGAGCACCCGGGTCACACTGCGCGCGAGGAACTCCCGGTCATGGCTGACCAGCACCACTCCGCCGCGCAGCTCGCCGACGAAACGCTCCAGGCGGGCCAGACCATCCAGGTCCAGATCGGTGGTCGGCTCGTCCAGCAGCACGATGTCGAAGCGGGACAACAGGAGTGCGGCCAGACCGACCCGTGCCGCCTGCCCGCCCGACAGTGCGGTCATCGGCGTCGAGTCCGGCACCCACCCGGAGTCCAGACCCAGGTCGGCGAGCACCGCGGGCAGTCGCTCCTCCAGGTCTGCCGCACCGGTGGCCAGCCAGTGATCCAGTGCCGACGAGTACTCATCGGCCGAGGCCCCGGAATCGGACAGGCCCTCGGCCGCGGCTTCCATCGCCGATGTTGCCGCCGCGCAACCGGTACGCCGGGCGATGTAGCCGGCGACCGTCTCCCCCGGGATCCGTTCGTGTTCCTGGGGCAGCCACCCGACGAAGGCGTCGGTCGGGGCGACGCTGACCGTGCCGCCGAGCGGGTCGAGATCGCCGGCCAGGATGCGCAACAGCGTGCTCTTGCCTGCCCCGTTGGCGCCGACGACGCCGATGACATCGCCGGGCGCCACGGTCAGGTCGACGTGCTCGAACAGTGTGCGATGGGCGTGTCCGCCGGCCACATCCTTGGCGACAAGCGTTGCGGTCATGGACTCAATCGTTGCACGGGCATCCGCTCGCGCAGGCTGTCGTAGATGGGCGGCGATTTCAACAGTTCGGCGGCCAGCACGGCCGCGGCGGTCGCCGCCAGCATCGGCACGACCAGCGATGTGGTGGCGGTCATCTCGATCACCAGCACGATCGCGGTCACCGGCGCCCGCACGACGGCACCGAAGAACGCGGCCATGCCGACGATGGCCATCGGCACCACGAGCGACGGATTGTTCTCGGGTATGAGGACATTCAGGCCGCCGGTGAACAACACACCCCACAGCGCACCGACGGCCAGCAGGGGCGCGAACAGACCACCGGGTACCGCGGCCGCGTAGGACAGCGGGCCGGCCACCAGCCGCACCAACAGATACCCCAGAGCCATCGGCAATGCCAGGGCGCCTCCTCCGACGATCAGCTGAGTCAGCCCGTCACCGCCACCGACGGCACGTGGGTCCACGAACGCCACCCGCCCGATGATCGCGCCGATGATCGCCGCCTTCGCGACCGCCGGAATCCGGGGAACGGCGGCGACGCCGTCGAGGAAGCTCAGCACGAGCCGGCTGTAGAGCGCGCCCAGGCAGCCGGTGACCAGACCGAACACGATGAAGACGGGGACCAGCGTGCTCGACGGCGCCGCCACCGGATCGACCTGGAAATCCGGCTGATCGCCGAGGATCAGCCGGGCACAGGCCACCGCAGTGGCGGCCGAGAACAGGGTCACGAGCACGGTGCGCAGGTGCACGGATTTGGTGGCCTCTTCGAGGGTGAACAGCGCCCCGCCGATCGGCGCGTTGAACGCGACGGCCAGTCCGGCACCGCCCAGCGCCGTCTGCATCATGCGCACGTCACGATCGTCCAGTCCGCCGCGCCGCGCGGCCTGTGCACCGATCACCGCGCCCATGTGCACCGTCGGACCTTCTCTGCCGAGCACCAGACCCGAGCCGATCGCGAGGACACCCCCGACGAACTTGGCCGGCAACAGCAACAGGCTCGGCGGCCGGGCCGTCCCGCGGTAGACGGCCTCGACGTGCTGAATGCCGCTACCGGCGGCCAGCGGCACCCACCGAACCACGACGGCGGCCAGCGTCGCCCCGAGGGCGGCCACGGCGATCGGCACCAACCACCCGGGACCGGGCAGGTCGTGGGCCCAGGTGACCAGGTCGACCCGCCAGCGGTCGGCCAGTTGCAGACACCACCGGAACGCGCCGCCGACGAAACCGATCACCACGCCGGCCAGGACCGACACCGTGCAGACCCACACCAGTCCCGATCTCGCCCGGGGCCTCAACGCGCCACCGTCATGAACGATGTCGCCATATCGCTCCCGCCCCGCCGCTTGCGCGCCCTGTCACTTAGTGACACAGTGGCGATGTCACTAAGTGTCAGGAGGCCTTCACCATCGCCACCCAGGATATCCGCGGCACGCACAATCCCAGGCAGGCGCAAGCCCGGCTGGCCGTCTCCCGCCATGCCTGCGCGCTGTTCTGGGAGCGTGGTGTCTCCGGCACCAGCGGTGACGATATCGCCGCCGCCGCGGGGCTCTCCACCCGCACCATCTGGCGGTACTTCCGGAGCAAGGAAAGCTGCGTCGAACCGATGCTGTCCCTGTCCGCGCAACGCTTCATCGCGCTGGCGCACCGGTGGCCGGCCGAACTGTCACTCGCCGAGCACATGGCGGCCGACATGGCCGAGCATCCGCTCGGTGAGCAGGAACTCGCCGATGAGATCAGCGCGCTGCGCATCGCCACCATGTCCGCCCAGGAACCCGCGCTGCGGACGGCCTACCTGATGGTGCACGACGAGATGGAGCGCGGTTTCGTTCCGGTTGTCGCCCGGCGACTCGGCCTGCCGGACGGCGATCTGACCGCCCGCCTCTGCGCGGCCGCGGTGGTCGGGGCATTCCGGGTCATCGACGAGGACGTGGGGCGGCGCGTCATCGTCGAGAAAGAGAAGGTCAGCCAGGAGGAGGCCCTCGAACTGATCGATCGGGCGGTCCGGAACGCGACCAACGGACGGTTCGGGGGGCCTATATCCCCGCGTTGAGCGCCAGGTCGATCGCGTACTGGTTGACGAACGTGCCCGCGCCGGGCTCGCCGCGCCCGCAGGACCCGTCGGACTCACCGACACGCTTGACCCACAGGAAGGCATCGACGTTCGGGTTCCCGGTGGCCGTCGTCGGTGGGACGCCCAACGCCCGGCCCTTCGGGTTGCACCAGGCCATGTCGCTGTCGCTCTCGGGTCCGCGACCGTTGCGCGAGGTGTCGATGACGTAGTGCGAGCCACCCGTCATCCCCGAGATGGCGTTGCCGTAGCCCATCTGCTCTTCGGTGGTGTAGTAGTTCGTGGTGTTCAGGCTGAAGCCCTGCGCGCGGGCCACGCCGACATCGTTGAGCATCGCGGCCATCTTGTCCGCGCTCACCCAGCGGGAGTGCCCCGCATCTATGTACACCGCGGCGGCCGGGTCACGGGTGAGGGTGTCCACGGCGTAGCGGATCAGGTCGAAACGTTCCGCACGTTGATCCGCCGTCAGGCAGTCGGCCATCGCCAGCGCATCGGGCTCCAGGATGATCGCGGCCGGTGCGGATCCCAGGGCGGCCGAGATGGCGTCGATCCATGCCCGGTAGCCGTCGGCCGAGCCGAAGCCCCCGGCGGCGTAGCTGTAGCAGTCACGATGCGGAAGCGCGTAGATCGACAGCACCGGTGTGGCGCCCGCCGCCTGCGCGGCGCCGACGAGCTTGCTCACGGTGCCGCCGACGCTGGACGCCGGGAATGCCTGATCGAGCCAGTAGGCCTGCGGCGTGTTCGCCACGTAGTCCAGTTGCGGGCTCGGGTTGCTCTGCGCGGCGCGCATCGCCTTGGAGATCGGGTCGACATAGAAGGGCTTACCGACCAGCGGGTTGGCCTCACTGGCCAACTGGATCTGCGGGGCCTGCACCGGGGACGCAACGCCTGCGACGACGGCCGCGACGGCGAGGAAGGGGGCCAGCCACCGCGCGGCGGTGCCAGCAACGGAAGACTTCACCCTAGGAAAGTTAGTGCGCCTCAATGGGCAATGCCAATCGCGAAACGGCAGGTCACCGCGCGAAAATGTGCTGGGCAAACACCTTTCGCGCGGTCGTCACCGGGTCATGGACATCCAGCAACACCTCAGCCTTTGCGGGCCAGTCGCAGCTGCAGGCCGTCGATGACGACGTCGAGGCTGAACTCGAAATCGTCGGCGGTGCCGGCGACCGCCCGATCGGCCATGACCGCCCCGAGCAACGCGAACCGGCCGGCCGGCGCTTCACCGAGCGCCCGGGCGACCTCGGAGGTGTGCTGGCTCCTGGATTGCTCTCCGCCGAGCAGGTCCCGCGCCGCGGTGTAAGCGACACCGGACACCAGCGACAGGATGTGACCGCCCTCGGCCATGGTGAAGCCCGCCGCCGTCAGCGCTTCCAGCACGCCTTCGGCCAGTGCCAGGCTGTGGGTGCCGCGCAACTGGAATTGGGCGGCGGTGGCCTGCAGATGAACGACGCCCCGGTGCACGGCCTTGCCGTAGGCGCGCAGGACGCCGGTCCAGTCGGCATCATCGGGCAGCTCGAAGTCCCGCAGTTCGGCGTCGAAGAGGTCGGTGACGATCAGCTCGAGCAGGCCACCCCGATCACCGACGTAGTAGTTCAGTGAGCTGCGGTCCACGCCGAGCGCATCGGCCACCGCCTGCATGGTCAGGTCCTCGGGCGCGATGGCCCGTGCCGCCGCGACGATGCGGGCCCGGTCGATGCGCGGAGGCCGGCCGCGGCGGGCGCCTGTCGTCATTTGACGAACATAGCGGCTGGGCCCGTGTTATTTTTCCACCATCGTGGAAAATGATTTCGACAAAGGAGCCCTCGGCATGCGCGTCATCCAATGGACCACCGGCAAGGTGGGAAAGCTCAGCCTGCGTGGCATTCTCGATGACCCCCGCCTCGAACTCGCCGGCGTGTACGCCTTCTCCGAGGAGAAGGCCGGTACCGACGCCGGGCAGCTGTGCGGCCGCCCGGACACCGGGGTGCCGGCCACGACCGATATCGACGCGCTGATCGCGCTGCAGGCCGATGCCGTGCTCTATACGCCGTTCATGGCCGATGTCGACCACGTCGTCAGACTGTTGGAGAGCGGGCTCAACGTACTGAGCACGAACCTCTTCCTCAATGTCGGCGGCGTCCAGGGCGAGACTCGCGCGGCCCTCGCCGCTGCGTGCGAGCGCGGCAACAGCTCGCTGTACATCACCGGCATCCATCCCGGCTGGGCCAACTCCATCACCACCGCCCTGACCGCGGTCTGCCGCGACGTGCAGTCGATCACCATCGTCGAGGCCGCGGATGTCTCGGTCTACGAATCCGTCGAAACATGGGAGATGCTGGGTATTTCCAAGCGCGAGGCCTCCCCCGACGTCATCGAGATCGCCAAGCTGGGGATGATCAGCTTCCGCGATTCGGTCGAAAGAATGGGGGTGGCACTGGGTTTCGACGAGTTCGACAGCATCGACTTCGACATCGAGTTCGCCACCGCAGCCGAGACCGTCGATCTCGGGTGGATGCGCATCGAGAAGGACACCATCGCCGCGCTGCGCGGTGGTTGGAGTGCGACACTCGGCGGCAAGACCATCCTGCGCACCGCCGTGGTCTGGCATCTGACCAAGAAGCTCAACGCGGACTGGGACCTGGACGAGGACCACTACAACATCGTGATCCACGGCGAACCCGAAGTGCGTACCCGGATCCGGTTCGTGCCGCCCGAGACGTGGGGTAATCACGAGTGGGACACCATGACCGCGATGCCGGCGGTCAACGCCGTCATCGACGTCGTGCGGGCACCCGCCGGCATCCTGACCCTCAAGGATGTCGGGCTCACCTGCGCGCCGGCGAGGGCCTGGCTCGACAGCTGAGGCGTGACCCGCCGGGGTATCGGAATACGTTCGGAGACGTCACGTTTGGATGACGGTTCTGCGCTCGGCATTTCGACGGTTTAGCTGTTTTCTGGTACGCGCGAACCAGTTGAGTCGGTATCGGCCGAATGCGCCAGGGCTTTACCCGCATCCGACCGTGCGCATTTTTACCCTGCAGCAAATTACTTCTGACCGAAACGTTTGCCGTGGCAAACAGCCGGTCCCGCCGGGCGTCCCTGGACCGGCGGCGTCCGTGGCGACACCGCCGGTCTTTGCTGCGTCACGATGCCTGCGCGCACATACCGGCCCGCCGAGTGCGGCCGGTAGCTCTGCAGCAACCCCCGAACGTCGGTCTCGCGTGCCGAATCATGTCCTGCGGCAACGCGGTTCACATGCCTACATTGAGCGTCGTCACACGCCGTGTTGCACCGGAGCGCCAGAAAGGCCGCCATGCCCGCCCACCTGTTACGCGCGCTCGCCCTGGTTCTGTGCATGGTGGCCGGCCAACTCGCCTCCCCGGTGACCGCCCCCGCGGCCGCCGCCGCGCTGGCACCGGTCAACACCGCGCCGACCGCGCTCGGCATCGCCGAATCCAACCTGTATTTCATGACCGCCGATGAGTTGGCCACCGCGATGCAGGCATTCGAAGAGATGGGCGTGCAACAGATCCGGATCTTCCTGCCCTGGCGGGCCATGGAACCCTCCAGGGGTACCTACAACTGGGTGGTCGCCGACCGCATCCTGGATGCCGCCGCAGCCCGGGGCATCGCCGTCGTCGGCGCGGTGACGAGCACACCGATCTGGGCCTCTCGCAACGGCTTCTGGCTGCCCAACGCGGCACCGGACGATCCGAACACCTACGCCCAATTCATGGTGCAGCTGGCCCAGCGCTACGGATCGGGCAGCGCGCAGCCACGGATCGCGGCCTACGAGATCTGGAATGAACCCAACGCCAACATCGGATGGTCACCTCAACCCAATGTCGCCGGATACACCGAACTGCTCAAACTGGCCTACACGGCCATCAAGGCCGTCGAACCCACCGCGACAGTGGTCGGCGGTGTGCTGGGCGCCGGACTCTCGTTCGGCACCTGGACCATCAACCCGGTCAACTATCTGACCCAGATGTACGCCGCAGGCGCCCAAGGGTACTTCGATGCCCTGTCTTTCCACCCCTACAATTTCTCCAGCAGCTTCTCGGCGGGAGCGCCGTACGCCAACACGCCCTACCGGCAGTTGCTGTCGCTGCGGGCGTTGATGGAGTCGGCGGGTGACGGCGAGAAGAAGATCTGGACAACGGAATACGGTGTGCCGACCTCGGCTGTCAGCGGCGCCACCCAGGCCGCCTGGATCACCGACTTCGCCACCACATGGTCGGGGCTCGACGGTGTAGGACCGATGTTCATCTATTCACTGGTCGACCGCCCCAACGAGACACCCTGGGGTGTGTTCGACCGCAACTGGGTGGCCAAGCCCGCCGTCGAGGCCATCCGGACCTGGATCGCGGCGCAGCAGAGTCAGATTCCGTAGCGCAGTTTGATGCTGTGATACCGATCGAGCAGTTGCTGCGCGCGTTCGGTGGCATCCACCGTGACGGTGTTGGGGGGCAGCACGTCGAGGATCTCCGCATGCTTCACCAGCTGGGTGCGGAAGGTTGCGGCATTCCGGCTCAACAGGTTCCGGTAGGTGAGATTGCCATCCGAGAACCCCTGGGTGTCCAGCCAGTTGTGCACCCCGGGATCAGCGTGGGCGATCACGAATCGCACGACGGCATCGCCGTCGACGACCGTGCGGGCCGGCGTGTAGCTCACCGGCCGGTGCAGGAAGTCCATGCTACCCGCGAACACCCCGCCCATACCGAAGACCCAGAAGCCGTCATGGTTGTCCATCTCGACGATGAGTGCCTCGTCGGATCGCAGCCGCCACACCATGTGTGCGGCCATCCGGCCCCGCTTCATATCGGTCTCGGTGTCGGCGACCTTGTCCGGCGGGAACCGATTCAGGTAGGCCGGATCGCATACGCCGCCGGAGTATTTCCACGAGTGCTCCGGCCAGTCGCGCATCGCACCGGTCAGGAAGTCCCCGGCCCAGTCCATTGCCTCGATCACCGATTCCGGGTCCGGCAGCGGTCGGGGAGCCCGCATACCGATCCGTTCGATGGTGAGCGTCGTCGGCGTCTCGAACCAGCCATCGAAGGCCTCGCGGATGAACAACTTTCGGCTGCCCGCTGTGGTGGGTAACCAGTTCTCTGCGCGTTCGGGACCGCCGATGAACAGCTCGAAGTTCCCCGCATCATCGGTGCGCAACTGATGACCGAACATGTTCGCCTCCGGTATGTCGCCGAAGGGTTCGTGCAGTGAGGGCCATTCGGTTCCCGGAATGGTGTCCGGGCGGGGCCCTTGCACCGTGACATTGAGCCACCGCGCCGTGCCGCGCCTACCGGAGATCTTGTATTCGTGACGGCCATCGATCCATGCCTGCCGATAGCTGAAATCAGCGACGTCACCACCCAGTTTCCGGTTGGGCGTGCACAACTGGTGGAACTGCGGGAAAGCCGGATCCCGGGTCTCCAGCGCCAGGTCGAAAGCCTGCCCGAGATTCTGGGTGAGGAAACGCATCGCGTCGGCCCGGTGCAGCGGTGTGGCCGGGTTGGCGTCCTTGAACACCAGGTCCCCAGCGCTCCGGAGCCGGTCACAGAAGTGCTGCCAGGCGTCGCGCAGCGACTCGTCGGCCGTTCCGTCGCCAAAGGCCATGTCACGCTCCCAGTTCGGTGAGGATGTCCGACACCCGGTGAGCGGCACGGGCGGTGGCCACGCGAGGACCTTCCTCATCGATCCGGGGACCGACCAGCTCGATATCGAAGACCCCGGTGTAGCCGGCGTCCAGAGCGTCTCCGATGATGCGGTGCAGCGGTATCACGCCGTCACCCGGTACGGCCCGGCACGGTGCGCAACGGTCACCGAGCACGTAGTCGCTGACCTGGATGAGGCCCGTCAGCGGCATCGCACGGTGGATCAGGTCACTCAGCCCGGCCTCGGCCCAGCAGGCGTGCACGTCGACGCACACGCCGATACCGGCCCCCGAGGCCAGGGTGATCGTGTCGGCGAGGGTGTGCGCGATGTGAATATCGGCGTTGAACGCCGATGCGTTTTCCACCAGCAGCCGCACCCCTTCGGTGTCGGCCCGTGCCGTGCAGGGTGCGATGAGTTCACCGAAGCGCCGGGCGGCCCGCTCCCAGCTCAGTGTTCCGCGCCCGCCGGTCAGCAGGTAGATATCGGGCTTCCCGAGGGCCACCGCGGCATCGATGACATCGTTGAGGGCCTGCGTGGCCCGCAGGTCGTCGTGCTCCAGATCCGGTTGCACGGCAAAGGGATGATTGATGCCGGTGATACTCACCCCGGCCCCAGCGGCCTCCGCTACGGCACCCTTCTGCATCAGGATGGGAGTGACCAACGTCGCGTGCTGCACACCGATGTCGAGGCAGTGCCGGAGAAATGCCGTTGTGCTCTCGCGCAGAAAGGCCACCTGATGGAGGCCGACGCGCGGATGCACGCTCAGCCCCGATCTTCCATCGCGACGCCGAAGCGTTCACGGAACGGCCTGAACTCCTCGTGCAGGGCGTCGAGATCCTCCCCGATGTCGGTCAACAGGGACGTCGAGTAGTGGAACTTTCCGTGCCGGTCGCCTTTGTTGTGCGCCAGGTAGTTCCGCATCGCCTGCTCCGCAGGTGTTGTCAGCGCCCGGCCGGCGAACCGGTAGTAGCGCCGGATCGTGTCGATGGGGTCGGCGACGAAATCCCGGTACCGGACGTGCAGGATGCGCGGGTCGTCGGCCAGCGGATGGGACATCGTGTTGGCGATGCTCGCCCGGGTCAGCTCCAGGTGCAACCTGGCGGTGGCCTTGAGATCCACCGGTCCGGTGATGCCGTCCATGATGTCGGCCATCATCATGGTGCGCGATGCCGCGACCTGGACCGGGTCCCGGTGCAGCCAGGCGAGGGTGGCGTCCGGATAGGCGTCGAAGAACTCACGCAGTCGGAAGCCGTGAAATCCCTTGAGCACCCAGCGCTTCTCCGGCCTGCCGAACTGGCACTGCTGCAACATCATCCGGTGAATCCGGTACTGGGCTGCCGCGTCGGTGGGCAGGCCCTGCACCACGGTCGGGACCGGAACCCGCCACCACGCCGTCGGCGTCATCACCCGGAAATCGAAGGCCCAGGTGCGTTCGTCCTCGGGCAGTCCGTCACCGAGCATGTCGTTGTAGGGGTGCGAATGCAGCCACTTCGGCAGCTTGGCATTGATCTCACGCCAGTCCGCATCGGCACGCGCGCGGCGCGGATCATCCACTGCGGCAAGCCCTGGCGGGCCGGACGGGTACATGACCTCCCAGAACCGCAGGGCGCGTGCGTCCGGGTCGACGGCCATCAGTGCATGCATCAGGGTGGTGCCGGTGCGCGGTTCGCCGGTCACGAACAGCGGCGCCGCGATCGCCTCCTGGGCGACCGGGTGGCGCCGGCGGTCTTCGAAGAATTCCAGCCGCGAGGTGAGCAGGCCGGTGCAGACCGCCGCCGCGGCGCGCTGTCCGTCGGCATCCATACCGGCCGCGCCGAGATGCTCGACCGCGGTGGCGAATCGTCCGGGCAGCGTGTCATCGCCCCAGTCGGCGAGCCCTGTTCGGGCCTGCGCGTCGGCCAGCAACTCGCTGGCATTAAGGTCAGCCATGTCCGGCACCCACCAGCCGCAGAATCTCGTCTTCGGTTGCGCGCACCTTGTCGGCGGACCGCGCACTGAACCGCAGCCCGGCCATGCTGCCGTACTCCATCAGCTTGAACACCCGCATGCCGGCATCGCAGAACCCTTTCACTTGGCGCGCGACCTGTTTCGGGTTTCCGCACGGGAAGATGTCGGTGATGGCCCGGGTGTCGACCTGCTCGCAGAATCTGATGATCTTGTCCCGGGAGAGTTGGACGGGATCGAAGTCCTGCACGCCGCGCCACTGCGGTCCCATCGGATGCTCGTAGCCGAAGCGGAGCAGGTCCTCGGCGTTGATCAACAGGATGATCGCCTTCACCAGTGGCGCCTTCAGCATGTCGGCGACCTCGTCGTCATCACCGATGAGGCAGATCTGGGTGACCGCGGGGGTGATGGCCGCCGGATCGCGACCGGCGCGCTCGGCCGCCTCACGTACGATCGTCAGCTTCTGGTGGTAGTCCTCGGGCGTGTAGGCACCGTTGGGCCACCACCCGTCGGCGTGCCGGCCGGTGATGCGCAGCATCCGTGGCCCGGCCGCCCCGATCCAGATCGGCGGACGCTTGCCGTCGTAGGGCTCGGTATCCAGCCGCGCGTGCTCGAGGCGGTGAAATCGGCCCTCGAAGTCGACGGGTCCGTCACTGTCCCAGAGCATCTTGATGACTTCGATGGCTTCTTCGAACCGGGCCACCGGTTTCTCGAAGTCGAACCCGTAGGGCACCGTGTTCTCCAGTTCCCCCGAGCCCAGCCCCAGCACGAACCGCCCCCGGGAGAGGTGGTCGAGGGTGAGCGCCGACTGGGCCAGCATGGCCGGGTGCCTGCGCACGGTGTCCACCACCGTGGTGACGATCGGGGTGTTGCGGGTGAGTACCGCCGCGGCGGCCGCCACGGCCATCCCGTCGAGGTGTCGGTGCGGTGACGGTGAGACCGTGGCGAGATCGGTGAACTCCGGTGTCCAGATCGACTCGGGCCAGAAGCTGACCATGTGATCGGGCAGCCAGATCGAGTGGTAGCGGCCCGAGTCGTACTGCCCGAGCATGTCCAGCCCGAGCGGCAACGTGGTGCGCAGAAAGGCGGCGGGCTGGACCTTCACGCGAGCATCTGCTCCAGGCCGGCGATGACAACGGCAAGACTGAACTCGAACTGCGCGGCGCCGTCCCGATCCATACCGGTCGATTCGATCACCTGGCGCAGTATCGAAAAGTCCTTGTCGGCGGCATGTTCGAGGGCATCGGCGATCTCCGGCACGTTCGGATGGATCCCGCTCTGGGCCGCCAGCACCGCGGCCCGGCCGGCGGCGTACGCCGTGTCGCTGATCTGGGTGAGCGCGCGGCCGGCCTGGGCGGCATCGAATCCGGCGTCGACGAGGGCCTGCAGCAGGGTTTCGACGGGCGCCAGGGCCGTCAGCCCTGTCGCGGCGGGCAGATGAAACGAGGCGGCCAGCACGCCGACCTTGAGATAGGCGTCGCGGATCGCGCCTGCGAAGGAGCGGGCCACGACCCGCCAGTCGCCGTCGGCGGGTAACTCGACCCGCCGCAGTTCAGATTCGAAGACGTCCAGCGCGACGAGACCACGCAGACCGTCCCGGTCGCCCACGTGATAGTTGAGCGCCTTCGGGTCCACCCCGAGGACCCCGGCCACCGCCTGCATGGTCAACCCCTCGGGCGGCAGATCGCGTGCCGCCGAGACGATCCGCTCCCGGCTGATCTGCCGGGGTCTGCCACGCTGCCGATTCACCACGGACCGAGTCTAGTATTTTTTCCCGTTCGGGAGTATGAATATCAGCGTGTCCATCCCGACCACGACGCGACCCGGCATCTGCCGGATCTGTTCGGCGCATTGCGGCGTGCTGGCCACGGTCACCGACGGCAGGCTGACGAAGGTGACCGGCGATCCGGACAACCCGATGTTCAAGGGCTACACCTGCGCCAAAGGACGCGCCCTGCCCGAGATCCACAACAACCCGAGCCGGCTGCTGCACAGTCAGAAGCGGCAGCCCGACGGGAGCCACCGACCGATCGGGGCCGAGCTGGCGATGGACGAGATCGCCGCACGGTTGCAGCAGCTGATCGACGCGCACGGACCCCGTTCGGTGGCCATCTATCTCGGCACCAACGGTCTGCCCTATCCCGCCTCGGCCTTGATGGCCAACGCCTTCATCCGGGGTATCGAGTCCCCGATGTTCTTCACCGCCAACACCATCGACCAGCCCGGCAAACAGATCGCGCTCGCCGCGCACGGCCACTGGCTCGGTGGCGATGTCGACTTCCATGAGGCCGACAGCTGGATGCTCATCGGAACCAACCCACTGGTGTCCAAGGCCATCGGCATCCCCGGCCAGAATCCCGGGCAGGGGCTGCGCAGCGCCCTGGCCCGCGGCATGAAGCTGATCGTCATCGATCCACGTCGCTCACAGACCGCGGCGCGCGCGGCCATCCACCTTCAGCCGCGCCCCGGCGAGGACGTGACGATCGTGGCGGGCATCATCAACTTCGTCATCGCCGAAGGGCTCTGCGATACCGCGTTCCTGGCCGACAACGTCACCGGGTTCGGCGAACTGGCCGCGGCGGTATCGGGTTTCACGCCGGAGTACGTGGCCGAGCGCGCCGACGTCCCGATCGAGCAATTCATCGCCGCGGCCACCACCTTCGCGACCCACGGGACGCGGCGGGGCATGGTCAACGCGGGTACCGGTGCCAATTTCGCCGCCCACGGCAGCCTGCTCGAATATCTCTGCCTGTGCCTCACCACGATCTGCGGCCGGTGGCAGCGGGCCGGGCAGCCGGTGGTGCGCCCGAACACGTTGATGCCCGAGTTCACCGCCAAAGCCCAACCCCACCCGCCGTACGAGGGCTGGGGATACGGCGAGCGGCTGCGGGTCCGGGGATTGACCGACACCGTGGCCGGGATGCCGACCGCGGCGCTGGCCGACGAGATTCTGCTGGAGGGCGAGGGGCAGGTGAAGGCGCTGATCTGCATCGGGGGCAACCCGATGGCGGCCTGGCCGGATCAGCGAAAGACGTTGCGCGCACTCGAAGAACTGGATCTGCTGGTCACTCTCGACACCGAGATGTCGCTGACCTCGCGGCTGGCCGACTATGTCATCGCGCCCATGATGCAGATGGAAACACCCGCCATGACGATGGGCAGCGAGCTCATCAAGTACTACACCAGCGGCACCGGCATCCCCGCGGCGTACGGGCAGTACGTGCCGCGCCTCGTCGAGCCGCCGGCGGGCTCGGATCTGACCGAGGAGTGGCAGTTCTTCCTCGGCCTCACCAAGCGCATGCACCTCGACCTGTGGTTCGTGAACTTCTTCGGCGGCGGTGGCGGGCGTTTCATGGAATCCCCACCCGTGGTGATCAACATGAACGCCGACACCGCGCTCACCACCGAGGAACTGTTCGCCCAGATGTGCTCGACATCGCGCATCCCCTTCGACGAGGTTGCCGGCCATCCGCACGGCAAGATCTTCGATGTCGACGAGGTGGTCGCCGAACGGGACGCCGACTGCGAAGCGCGCCTGGATGTCGGAAACACCGTCCTGCTCGGCGAACTGGGCGAGGTGCTGGCCGAGGATTTCGCCGGCGCGCAGGACACCGCCGAGTATCCGTTGCGGCTGATCCCGCGCCGGCACGGGAGTTTCATGAACTCCTCGGGCACCAACCTTGCCGCACTGAACCGCGGCAAGCCCTACAACCCGGCGTATATGCATCCCGCTGCCATCGCCGCGCTGGGGCTGCGCTCCGGTGATCTCGTCACCGTCACCTCCCCGCACGACAGCATCCCGAGCGTGGTCGAGGCCGATGACAGCCTGCGCCCCGATGTCATCGCCATGCATCACGCATTCGGCGGGCTACCGAGTGAAGATGGCGAAGTCCGTTCCCGCGGCAGCAATGTCGGCCGCCTGGTGCCGACCGATATCGAGTACGACCCGATCACGGGGCTTCCCCGCCAGGGGAACATCCCGGTGTCGGTGACCGCGGGGATCAGCTAGCCGCGACCGAGGCGCCGCAGATGCCGCACGCCTCGAACTGCCGGCGCTTCCAGCGCGCAATCGGGACGAAGAACAACGTGAACTGGTTGAACTGGCGCAGCCGCATCCACTGGGTGGTGTTGTGACAGCGCGGGCAGGTCCGCACGTCGCCGGGGCCGAGGGGCTTCTGCTTGGTGCCGAAGCCGAACAGGAAGAACATGCCACCAGCGTAGAGACGCGTGACGTACCTGGTTTCCGTCTCGCGACGCCCGACCCCTGCCAGACGGAAGCCAGGTACGTGTCAGGACCGTTTCACATCCACCGTCTCAGCCTCTCGGCACGATGGCCCGGGACACTGAAACCACGTACATGCGCCGCGCTCAGGCAGCCGGGACGGGTACGGCGAGCGTCGTGATACGCCGCTGGACCTCGTCGAGAAGTTCAGGGATGGAGGGGAATTCGTCGGGATGGATGGGATCGCCGAACAGCACGTGCACGGTGTGCCCGAGAACCGGGAACCGCCGGTCCAGCGGCAGCACCTTGTTCGCGTTGACCAGACGAACCGGGATGATCGGGACACCGGTGCGCTTGGACAGCACCGCGACACCCGGCCGGTACGGCGCGGTCTCACCGGGCCGCACGCACTTCTGCTCGGGGAAGATCCCGACCAGCGCGCCGTCTTCCAGAGCTTCCGTGGCGCTTTCCATGGCCTGCTTGCCGGAGTCGGAGTCGCCCCGGACCACCGGGATCTGCCCCAGCACCTCCACCAGCCAACGGGTGAACGGCGATTTCCACAGTTCGGCCATCGCCATCGCGATCGCCTCTCGGCGCAGCGCCCCGAGGATGAAGAAGACGTCGACCATGGAGGTGTGGTTGGCGGCCAGGATCACCGCGCCCCTGTCGGGCACGATATCGGCGTTCACGATCTCGGTTCTGATGATGCGGGTGAAGCCCAGCGTCCACAGCATCAGCCGAATGGTCCACGTGAGCAGCAACGCGCGCTTGCCGAGTCCGCGTGCACGAGGACGCCTCAGTCGCATTGCTCCATCGTCGCATCCGGCTGTGGGATGAAGATCGCGATGACGGTGCACAGCACGGCCGCGCCGAGCCCGAACATGAAGGCCGACTGGAAGCCGGCCGTACTGGGCACGGGCAAGCCGCCGATGTCCACGGTGTAGCGGGCCAGCACCGCGGCGATGACGGCGGCCGCGGTGGCGGTTCCCAGCGAGCGCATCAGGGTGTTGAGGCCGTTGGCGGCACCGGTCTCCGAGGCCGGAACGGCCCGCATGATCAGCGTCGGCATGGCCGCGTAGCCGAGCCCGATACCGATACCGATCAGCACGTTGATGATGAGGATGTGCCCGGCGTGCAAGTCGGAGAACAGCGCGACGAGGTAGCCCGTCCCCATGATGGCCGCGCCACCGACCAGCAGCGGCTTGGGTCCCCAGATCCGGCCGAGGCGGCCGGCCAGTGGTGACATGACGAGCATCGCCAGCCCGGCCGGCATCAGGAACAGACTGGCCTGCAGCAGCGGCATGCCGAGTCCGCCCGCCTCTTTCGGCAGCTCGAGGAGTTGCGGGAAGGCGATCTGCGAGGAGAACAGCGCGAAACCCATCGCGATCGAAGCGAGGTTGGTCAGCAGCACCGGGCCGCGGGCGCTCACCCGCAGATCGACCAGTGGCTCGTGGATCCGCAGTTCCAGCCAGCCCCAGATCAGCAGCACGACGACGCCACCCACCAGGAAGCCCACCGTCCGCGTCGAGGTCCAGCCCCAGTCGTTGCCCCGGGAGATGGCCAGCAGCACTCCCGACAGACCGACGGCGAGGCCGATGATGCCGACCACGTCCACCCGGCCACCGACACGCAAGGTGCTCTCCGGCACGAAGGACGCCATCAGGACGAACGCGATCAGGCCCAGACACGCGGCGACCCAGAAGAGGGCATGCCAGTCGAAATGTTCGGTGACGAAGGCACTGATCGGCAGCCCGAGTGCGCCGCCGACGCCCAGAGTGGCGCTGACCAGGGCGATGGCCGAGCCGAGCCGGTCGGCGGGAAGCGTGTCGCGCAGGATCGCGATGCCCAGCGGGATGACGCCCATGCCCATCCCCTGCAGGCCGCGTCCCACGATCAGCGGGGCCACCGTCGGCGACAGCGCAGCGACCACCGAGCCGAGCATCAGGATGCCGAGCAGGATGAGCGCGACACGGCGTTTGCCGTACATGTCGCCCAACTTGCCGGAGATGGGCGTGCAGATCGCCGCCACCAGCAAGGTGATCGTGATGACCCATGCCGTGTCGCTGCTGGATGCATTCAGCAGCAGCGGCAGTTCACCCTGGATCGGGATGAGGATGGTCTGGGTGAACGCCGCGCACATGCCGGCGAAGGCCAGAACCGCCACCACTGCGCCGGTGCGCACGGGCCGCGTCGGGATACCGGATTGCGGGCCGATCGCCGTCGGGGCGTCGACTGTCATCAACCCACCTTTCGTCGGACTACCGGAACCACCGTACCGGTCGCTGAGACTGAGTATCAACTTGCAGTCCACGTATCATTTCTGACATTCAGAATCAGCTTCGGTTACGCTGGGCCGATGACCGCAGGAGTGCGCGAGCGTGCACGACTCGCACTACGCACCGAGATCGCGCAGGCGATCAGCATCGTGTTCGCCGAACGAGGCTTCGACGAGGTGACCGTCGAAGAGGCGGCCGGCGAGGTCGGCATCTCGCGAGCGACGTTCTTCCGCTATTTCGGCTCCAAGGAGGACGCCGTGCTGGCCGCCATCGAAGCATCCTCCATCGACTACGCCGCGCACGTGGAGACCCTGCCCGCCGTCGACGGCGAGAATCCGTGGCAGCTGCTGCACCGCGCCTTCAAGCACGCACTCTCCCAGCGCGAGGAACACTCCGAGCTGGAGCGCTCCCGGGTCCGGATGATCAATTCCACCGTCTCGCTGCGCACCCGGATGGCACAGCGCCGGTTCGCGCACGAGGACGCCCTCACCCCGGTGCTCGCCGCGCGGATCGACGCACCCGAGGCCGCGCGCACCCTCGCCGTCACGGCGTTCGCCGGCCTGGACCTGGCCTGGCGGCGCTGGGCGGCCGGCGAGGAAGCGACCATCTCGGCGTCTCTCGACCATGTCTTCGCTCAGCTGTTGTCCGCGAATACCCTTGCTGTCCGCTGATTTTCGCTACATGCGCAGATAGGTCAGCACCGCGAGGACCCGGCGATGCTGGGCGCCGTCGGGTGGCAACCCGAGCTTGGTGAAGATGTTGCTGATGTGTTTTTCCACCGCGCCGTCGGACACCACGAGTGCGCGCGCGATGTTCGTATTGGAGCGGCCCTCGGCCATCAACGCCAGCACCTCCTGCTCCCGTAAGGTCAGCTGCCGCAACGGATCATCGCGGCGGCGGCGCACCAACAGCTGCGCCACCACGTCCGGGTCGAGCACGGTGCCGCCCGAGGCGACGCGAGCCACCGCGTCGAGGAAGTCGGCGACCGCGGCGACGCGGTCCTTGAGCAGATAGCCGATCGCCCCGGCGCCGTCGGCCAGCAGGTCGTCGGCGTAGGACACCTCGACGTACTGCGACAGCACCAGGATCGGCGAACGCGGTACCAGGTGGCGGGCTTCGACCGCCGCGCGCAGCCCCTCATCGGTGTGTGACGGCGGCATCCGGACATCGACCACCGAGACGTCCGGCCGGTGCGCGGCGACGGCCTGCACCAGCGAGGGTCCGTCCCCGACTGCAGCGAGCACCTCGTGGCCGTTCTCGGTGAGCAGCCGAATGAGACCTTCCCGCAACAGCACCGAATCGTCGGCGACGATGACTCTCATACCGGCAACTCCGCCCTGATCGTCGTCGGTCCGCCATTGGGGCTGGTCACGGTCAACGTACCGCCGCCGGCCCGGATGCGGTCGGCCAGTCCGGAAAGCCCGTGCCCCTTGGCCACATGCGCGCCACCGCTGCCGTCGTCGACGATGTCGACACCGACCCGAACGGGTCCCGACGCGACCGTCACCCAGCAGTGCATGGCGCCGCTGTGCTTGGCGACATTCGTCAGCGCCTCGGCGACCGCGAAATAGACGGTGGTCTCCACCGCGGGATCGAGCCGGCCCACCGGCGTGCCGAGGTCGGGGTCGACGGCCAGCTCAACCGGCACAGTGCACCGGATGGCCAGTGCGGCAAGCGCACTCGGCAGGCCGCGGTCGGTGAGCACGGGCGGTGCGATACCGCGGGACAGCGCACGCAGCTCATCGAGGGTCTCCTGGGTCTGGGCGATCGCCTCATCGAGGGTGTCGCGCACCGGTCCGGGTTCGCTGCTCTGCCTGGCCCGGCCGAGGTCCATCGCCAACCGGATGAGGCGCTGCTGGGGGCCGTCGTGGATATCGCGTTCCAGCCGACGCAGGGCATGCGCCTCGGCCGAGGCGGCGGCCGACTTCTGCTCCGTCAGCACGGTGATCGTCTGGCGCAGCTCGGCCACACCGGTCAGCAGGATGCGCGCGAACCCGGCCTCCAGCAGCGCGCAGGCCCGCACGATGAACGGCAACGTGATCAGGCAGAGCAGGCCGATGACGGTCTGGAACCCGATGCGCGCCGCCGCGCTGTCACCGAGGCCGACCAGTTGGGCCAGCGAGGTGTTGTCCGGTCCCCGCGGAATCGCCCAGTCCCAGGCGATGGTCAGGGTCCCCGCGATCGCGACCGCCCACCAGCTGATGACGATGACGAAGGTCACCACCGCGATCGGAAATCTCGCGACCGCGTGCGTGAGGTCCAGCCAGGACTGACCGTCGCCCAGCGGCGTGATGAGTCGTCGCCACCACGCGGCATCCGGTGCGGCCTTGCGGTATGCCGGCCGCGCACGCGGTTGTCTCAGCACCGCGGGGTAGCGGAACCGCTCGATGTCGGCGAAGACCCGCGCGACGAACACCGAGCCCACCAGGACCGGCACGCCGACGAAGACGACCAGCAGCCCCACGCCCGCCGACAACCCGGTCACGATGATGCTGAAGCTCAGCACGGCGAGCGGGAAGCCGAGCAGGACGTAGCCGGTGTCGACGCCGAGCCGGCGCAACATGGCGGGGCGTGCAGTGGTGGTCACGGTGTCGACGCTAGGCATCTGACTGATCCACCCCCAACCGGTGCGCCTGCGTGTTCGGGGTAGGGCTGTCCCCACCCTGCCCTCACCGCGCGAGTACCGCCGTCACGGCGGCCTGCACACCGTGACCGGCGCTGACGATCGGCTCGACCGAGCGCAGGGTGCGGCACAGCACGAAGGCGCCCTCCAGGGCGGTGAGGGTGATCAGGGCCAGCTGCCGGCTCTGTTCCTCGGTGATGTCGAGCTGGCCGAACCACTGGGCGATCCCGCCCAGCCATCCCTCGAACACCGTTGCCGACTCCTGACGGAGCAGCTCATTGGTGCTGGCCACCTCCAGCGCGATGGTCTCGATGGAGCATGCCTCGCTGTAATCCTGCGATTCCATCAGCTTGCCGGCGTTCTCGAACAGCTGCGGGATGCCGGTCGCGGGGTCGGTGTGCGCCAGCTGCTCGCCGACGAACTCGCCGTACCGGACGCCTTCGCCGCGGATGACCTCGGCGGTGATCGACTCCTTGCCTCCGGGGAAGTGATGGTAGATCGAACCGAACGGCGCACGGGCCGCCCCGGAGATCTGTTTGAGGCCGGTGGCCGCCATCCCCTGACGCCGGTAGAGCTCGGCCGTCGCCTCCAGGATGCGGTCGCGGGTGCCGGGCTCCGCCATCGCAGCTCCTCCTTGCGCAGTGTGTGGGTGCAGCATATCGTGACCCCAAATAGAATGATCTATCTAGGAGGCGCTCATGCCGACGGTCGACGTACCCTCCGGTCGCATCGCCTACGGAGACACCGGCGGCGACGGGCCCGTCCTGGTGTTCGGGCACGGCCTGCTGATGGACGGGCGGCAGTGGCGCAAGGTCATCCCGCAACTGCCCGAATACCGGTGCATCACGCCGACACTGCCCATGGGTGCGCACCGGGAACCGATGCATCCCGACGCCGATCTGACCGAACAGGGAGTGGCCGGCATCCTCGCGGATGTCCTCGACGCCCTCGACCTGCACGACGTCACGCTGGTCCTCAATGACTGGGGCGGCGGACAGTTCATGATCTCCGACGGCCGGGACACCCGGCTCGGACGGCTGGTATTGGCGTCGTGCACGGCGTTCGACAACTACCCACCCAAACCGGCACGGCCCGCTGCGCTGTTGTGCAGCCTGCCCGGTGGCGGATGGGTGATCTCCAAGTTGCTGGGCACCAGGTTCTTTCGGCACAGCAACCGTGCCTACGGTGCGCTCGCCAAGCGCGGGCTGCCCGATGAGCTGTTCGACGACTGGTTCGCGCCGGCTGTGGAGAACCCCGCCGTACGCCGGGACCTGGTCAAGTTCGCCACCGGCGCTCCCTCGCGGGGCAAGCTGCTCGAACTCTCCGAGCAGATGCGGACGTTCACCCGGCCCGTCCTGGTCCTCTGGGCCCGCGAGGACCAGATGATGCCGCTGGCCCATGCGGATCGGTTGGTCGAGCTCTATCCCCATGCCGGCAAGGAGATCGTCGAGGACTCCTGGACGCTGATCCCCGAGGACCAGCCGGTGATCATGATCGAGGCGCTGCGGAACTTCGTGGGGTAGTTCCGCAGCGTCGCCAAGCCCGGGCCGCAAACGCCGCCGTTTCTTGCTGCAGAGCCCAGCGCGTTAATCTGCTGTATCGGCCTCAGCCAACGAGCAGATAGAAGAGTTGAGCACAGTCATGACCGCAGCAGCAGAAACCTCCGCCCTCGAAGACCGGGTCGGCCACTGGTACCAGATGGACGACACCTACCTCGTCGGGCGCGAGAAGATCCGTGAGTTCGCTCGCGCCGTTCAGGACAACCACCCCGCCCACTGGAAGGTCGCCGAAGCCCAGAGGCTCGGCTACCAGGGCCTGGTGGCACCGCTGACCTTCACCTCGGGCCCGGCGATGGCGTGCAACCAGCGGATGTTCGAGGAGGTCGTCGTCGGCTACGACATGTACCTGCAGACCGAGGAGGTCTTCGAGCAGCACCGCCCCATCGTCGAGGGTGACGAGCTGACCATCGACGTCGAGTTGACGGCGGTGCGCAGGATCGCCGGCCGCGACCTGATCACGGTCACCAACACCTTCACCGATACCGCCGGCGAGGTCGTGCACACCTTGTACACCACCGTCGTGGGCATCGGCAGCGACGATGTCGACCCGGCGATCCGGCCGGCCGTGGCGAGCGTGATGATGCACGGCATCAACATGCTCGGCACCGACAACAACAGCGAGGCCTATCGCAAGACCGAACGGCCCGAGGGCGCCCAGCGGATTGCCGAATCCGGCCATACGCCCACCTCGCCGTCGTTCGACGGACTCAACGTCGGCGACGAGTTGCCGGTGCATCACACCCGGCTCTCCCGGGGCGACCTGGTGAACTATGCCGGCGTGGCCGGTGACGCCAACCCGCTGCACTGGGACGACAAAGTCGCCAAGCTCGCCGGCCAGCCCGATGTGCTGGCACACGGCATGCTCACCATGGGGCTCGGCGCGAGCTTCGGCACGTCCTGGACCGGTGACCCGGGTTCGGTGACCCGGTACGCGGTGCGGCTGTCACAGCCCGCGACGGTGCCCGCCGACGGCGGAGCCGATATCGAGTACAGCGGCCGCATCAAGTCGCTGGACCCCGAGACCCGCTCCGGCGTCGTCATCGTCGGCGCAAAATCGCAGGGCCGAAAGATCTTCGGCCTCGCGACGCTGAACGTCCGCTTCAGCTGAACCGCGCGGTCACCAGACCGACAGGGTCAGTGCGCCGGCCGAGCTGTTCACACCATCGGTGTCGGTGGCGACGATCAGAATGGTCCGGGTCGTCCACCCGCCCTGGGTGGCCGTGAACGTGACGGCCTTCAGCGCATCCTCGTACTGCTGTTTGGTCGCGACGCCCGACAGGGTCAGCGTTCTGGTCCCGGCATCGTAGGTCGCCGTGACCGGGTTGCCGGACAGCCCGGCGAAGGTCAGGGTGTCCCCGGCCTTGCCGAACGTCGTGACACTCATGGTGACCTTCTGCAGATGGCTGGAGTCGGCGTCGACGATGCTGACGGAGGCGACCGGCTTCACCGGTGAGTCACCGATCGTGTACGACCGCCCGCCGATCGGGGTCACCAGCGGCACGTAGCGGGTCGGGGACGAAACACCCAGTGTCACAAAGCCGGGGGCAATGTTCGCGATGCCGTGTTCGTCGGTCGCCGAGATCGAGAGCCCGCGCACCAGAGCCGCGCCCTGCGTGGCCGTGAACGTCACGGCCTTGAGCGCCTCCTCGTACTGAGCCAGGGTGCCGGCACCGGTCAGCGTCAGGGTGAAGTCCGCTGCGTTCCACGTCGCGGTCACCGGGTTACCTGACGGCGCAACGTAGTTCAGCACGTCCCCGCTCTGCGCGAACGTCACGATCCTGACGGTCAGCTTGGACAGCTTGCCCGAATCACCGTCGACGATATCGACGGCGGACACCACATTCGCCGGGTTGCCACCGAGGGTGAACCCACCCCGGCGATCGGGGTGACCAGCGGCGGCAGCGTCGGCGCGGGGGCGACACCGACGGTGACGAACCCGGGAGCGATGTTGTCCACGCCGTCCTCATCGGTGGCCGAGATGGACAACCCACGCACCAGCAGCGCACCGCCGGTGGCCGAGAAGGTCACCGCCTTGAGCGCCTCCTCGTACTGCGCGATCGTCCCCGCACCGGACAAGGTCAGCGTGCGCTCGACCGCATCCCATGCTCCGATGATCGGATTACCTTCCGGTGCCACGTAGTTCAGCACATCACCGGACTGAGCCAGCGTCGCGATCTTCACCGTAAGCTTCGACAGCTTGCCCGAATCACCGTCGACGATATCGACGGCGGAGACGATCTTGGTGGGGTTGCCACCGAGGGTGAAACCGCCGCCGGCGATCGGGGTGACCAACGGAGGGAGCTTCGCGGCGGGCCAGACACCCACCGCGACGAACCCGGGCGCGATGTTGTCCACATCATCTTCATCGGTGGCCGAGATGCTCAGTCCGCGCACCAGTAAGGCGCCCTGAGTGGCCGAGAACGTCACCGCCTCGATGGCTTCTTCGTACTGCGCAAGGGTGCCCGAGCCGGACAGGGTGAGGGTCAGTGTCTCGGCATCCCAGGATCCGACGATGGGGCTGTCGACCGGAGCGTTGTAGGTCAGCACGTCGCCGACCTGGGCGAGGGTGGCGACCTTGATGACCACCCGCTTCAACCCGATCGAGTCACCGTCGACGATGTCGACCGTGGACACGATGTGGGCCGGCTCTTTGCCGATCGTGTAGCCGCCGCCGGCGATCGGGGTGACCAACGGGGGCGCCTGGTAGACGGGGTCGACGGTGACCGGGATGGTGACCGTCAGATTGTCGGCCTGGGCGATTCCGAGGAAGCGGGTGACGGTTTCGACCACCGTCTGGATCTGACCGAGGACACCGGGCAGGTGCTCGGAGTCGTCGTGCACGACGATCTTGAAGCTGTCCACGAGCGGCTGTCCGGTGACCAGCGCCCATGGGGTGTAGACGAACTTCCCGCTGATGAGATCGCGGTACACCCAACCCTTTTCGGGTTGGATGATCTCGTAAGTGAGGACATCACCGTTGGGATCGGTGGCGTTGAGATCGATGTAGACCTGACCGAGGACGTTCTGCTCGTAGACGATCGGACCGGCGACGGGTGTCCGGTTGACGAATGTATGGCTGATCTGACGCGCCACCCACGCCATCATGGTGTTGACCAGAAGATCCAGCGGGTTCGGCGGGGTCGCCGACTGGGTGCCGAGGGTGGCGCTGGCCGCGGTCATCTTCGGCGTCGCGGCGCCGACGGTCGGCTTGGTGTCCTCGACCGCCGGAGCCTTGGGCACCTCGATCACCGGAGCCTCGGCCGGCGCCTGCTCGGTGTCGGTCACCACCGGCGCCACCGACTCGGAGGTGAGTTCCGGGGCGGCCTGCACCACCGCGGTGACCACCTTCTGGACCTCGAGGGGCTTATCGAGTTGGACATGGGTCCGCGTTTTGCGTTCCGGTCCGTCGACCGCCACCGCCGGGTCATCGCCGGAAACCGGCTCCGCGGCCTCCACGTCGGGATCGGTGATCTCGGGATCGTCGTCGGTCGCCGAGGCGATCGGCTTGGCCGCCGTCTTGGGTCCGCGCTTGCGGTTGATGGCCGGACGCTCGGGGGCGTCACCGGACGACGCCGACGGCGTGCGGGGGCCCGCCGGGGTGGACGAATCCGAACCCGACGAGTCCGATCCCGACGGGTCCGATCCCGACGGGTCCGAGGACGACTCATTGCCCGACGTCGTCCCGGTGTCCGCATAGGCCGGCTGCGCGGCACCGGCGATCGCGAACCCGACGCCCAGCGACACCGCCAGCGCACCCACGCGGCCGACGGTCAGCGCGTGATTGGTGGGATTCTTGCGTGCGTGGCGCACCGCCCCACGGGAGTCAGATGCCGACAGCAGCCGTTGGGCAAGCCACAGCTGCTCATTGTCCCGAGGACCTCCGCTGCGCTCGACGCGATGACGGGCGGGGGCTGCGCACATAGGTTGTTCTCCATCGTTGTGTCCGTGCCCCCGGTCCGTTCGGCGCCGGACGAGCTCCCCCACGTCCACCGCGTCGTACCGCTGTTGCCATCGAGACTGTAAATGGAATTACGATCCGGGCGTAGCGATATTGAACATGGTCGTTGCCGACGCAACAAATTAGCTACCCGATCGGTCGATCTATGCCCTGTTCGGTGCGCTTGATTCTGATTTCAGCAAATAGACATCGACGTAAAAAACGTGTGTTGGCTGCGCACCGTCCGGGCAGTGCGACGCATCATCGGGCACAGCGGTCCCGGCGCGGCCGCCTCAACAGTCTGTGCACAAGCCGAGAATCTCCTGTTGAAATCTGGTTAGCTTTGCAGGTCAGGACTACCGACCCGGCGTCCTGCCACCTGTCGGGCGTCTCCCCGACCACCGATCACAAAGGAGCCGATCAATGTCGCTCAACGTCCGTCGCACGGTCGCCGGAATCCTAGGAGCCGGCGCGTTCACCGGTGCGACGCTGTTCGCCGCCATCCCCACGGCCTTCGCCGAGCCGGTGCCCCCGCCGAACTGCACCGCGGCCGACCTTGCCGGGGTGTCCTCGGGCGTCTCCGCAGCCACCTCGGCCTACCTCTTCACCCATCCCGAGGTGAACAACTTCTTCACCGGTCTGCACGGTCTTCCGCACAGTGAGATGGAGACCAAGGTCAACGAGTACTTCGACGCCAACCCGCAGATCGGCGCGGAGCTCAAGGGCATCCGGAAGCCGCTGCAGGACGTACGGATCCGGTGTGGCGACACCGACGGTGACGGCGACGTCGACATCCTCTGACCACCGCGGCCATCAACCTCTTCGCTTCATCCACCCAATGAAAGGGACCCCTGTGATCAAGTCACGTTGGACCGCCGCCGCACTGCTCGCTGCGGCAGGCGCCGCCGGCGCCATCGTCGCCGCCCCGCTGGCGTCGGCCGAACCCACCAACTGCACCAACACCGGAAACATCGTGTCCGGCACCAGCAATGTCTGCGTGAGCCCGGGCAACGCCCAGATCACCAGCTCGCCGGGCCAGCTCGGTGAATCACAGTTCGGCATGTGGCCCTGGGGCTACGGCGGCTACGGCGGAATCGGCATCCTGTAACAGACCGGCAGACTTCGCCGAACGACTGAGGGCGCCCACAAAGTGGGCGCCCTCAAGTCTTTTCGGTCGATCAGTTGCGCACGGAGGTATCCACGTGCGGCACGTACACCCGCGGCACGAGCTGATTGAGCCAGGGGTAGTTGCTGTCATTGTCGTAGATGTCGTAGACACCCGAACCGTTGCCCAGCGCGGTGATGCCCCGCACGTCCACACCGGCTTGCGCCGGTCCGGCGAAGCCGATCACCGCTGCCGAGAGTGCCCCCGCGACCAGTCCTGCCACTGCGAAATTCTTCATCGCTCTCGCCTCTTACGTCTGTGAGCCGATGTCGGGGGCAATCGCCCGGCGACCTTCGGTGTAACGGGCGCACGGGGAGTTTGATTCCGTCAGCCGTAGGTGGCATCGAGGAAGCGGCCACGCACCTCGGGCGAGGGGATGGGGCAGGTGTCGTACTTGCCCCCGACGCGGTACCGGACGGCCGCGAACGCGGCGTACAGCCGGTCCCGGATGAACGCCGGTATCACCCGCGCCACCATCGCCAGCTTCCAGAAGCCGCCGAGGTAATCGGCCACCTGCAGCAGTGCGGCGGACTCGGTGCTCACCGTCTCCGCAGGGCCGCCGGCGTCACGCACGAACACCATCGAATCCAGCCCGACCAGTCGCGGGTGGCGACCGATGATGTCGCGTGCGACATCGCTGTCCAGCGCGGCGAAGCGGAGGGTGCCACGGCGCTCGAACCGCAGGATGGTGCGCACGGCGCCATTGCAGACTCCGCAGACACCGTCGTACAGCAGTACCGGTGGGGTTGCGTCCATGCCCCGAGTATTCCCTCATCCACGCATCCGCACACCGTCGAGGAGGATCGCCGTCGTGCTGTCCACCCAGGCCTCGGTCAGACCGTCCGGCCCGCGGACCAGGATGGCCGCCAGCGCGGAGCCGATGACCATCTCGAGCAGGACGCCGGCGTCGAACCCGGGTTTGAGCTGACCTTGCGCGGTGGCCTCGGCCAGGTAGGCGTCCAGTCCGCTCCAGCCTCGCCCGGAGAACCGGTCCAGTAGGCGCTGGTTCAGCGACGGGTCCGATGCCGCCTCGCCGATCAGGCCGGGAACGGCGACCCGCGCCAGTGGCGACGTGAGCAGCGCCGCGGTGCGCGCCACGATGGCGCGCAGATCCTCGTCCAAGCGCCCCGTGGCGGGCACGGTCGAGGTGTCCGCGTCACGGAAGACGGTCTCGTGTACCAGGTGTGCCTTGCTGGGCCAGCGCCGATACACCGCGGGCCGCGAGGTGCCAGCGCGGTCGGCGATGGCCGCGACGGTCAGTTCCGCATAGCCGACCTCGAGGAGCAGCGTCGCGGCGGCGTCGAGGACCGCCGCATCGATGCGCGCGTCCCGTGGCCGTCCATTTTCTGCCGTCATATACGTGACACATGTAACGTTACTGCGGTGTCTGACGCAATATCGACCGTCCTCGACCTCGGTGACGTGGTGGACGACAGCTTCGGCGGCAAAGCCCTGGGCCTGGCCGAGCTGATCCGGCTCGGCGTGTCCGTGCCCACCGGTTTCGTGATCTCGCACGCGTCGAGCTCGGGGCTCAACGACGCAGTCATGGAACGGTTCTCACGGATGCAGGCGGCCGGCTCGACGCCGGTGGCGGTACGTTCCTCGGCCGCCGGCGAGGACGGCGCCGAGCAGTCCTTTGCCGGTCAGTACGACACCGTGCTGGGTGTCGACTCCATCGAGAGTCTCGCGGCCGCGATCGCCCGGTGCGTGGGATCGGTGTCCTCCGAGCGCGCATCGTCCTACACCGGTTCGCGTGCCGAGATGCATCTGGTGGTGCAGCAGATGGTGGACGCCCGCGCAGCGGGCGTGGTGTTCACCGCCGACCCGACCTCGGGGCGGCGCGACCTGGTGGTGATCGACGCGGTCCGCGGGCTGGGCGAGGCCCTGGTCGACGGTTCCACCTCCTCGGATCACCACGTGTTGACCCACGCCGGAGTGCCGGTGGCCGCCGAGACGGGCCCTGAGCCCGCGCTGTCCGCGGGCGAGATCACCCGGATTCGCGAAGGAGCGCTGCTGGCGGCCGGGCGCTGGGGCCGTCCGCTGGATCTCGAGTGGGCCATCGATCAATCCGGTGAGCTGTGGTGGCTGCAGGCCCGGCCCATCACCACGCTGCCGGGTGACCTGAACGAGATGGACACTCCCGTCACCGGTCCCGCGCACGTGTACACCCGCTGCAATATCGGCGAGATGATGCCCGGCGCCTTCTGCCCGCTCACCGCATCGGTCAGCGGGCATGCCATCGATTACGCCATGCAGATGGTCCAGGTCGCGGGCGGGGTGCAGCAGCAGTACGAGGACCGCTGGCCGCAGGTCGGCTACTTCTACGGCCACATGTTCCTCAACATGACCGAGGGCACCGCGCTGAGCTCCGGAATCCTCGGCAACTCCCGCGAGCAGTTCTCCCTGTCGATCTGCGGTCGCGTGGTCGACGAACTGGAAGCCGGTCCGCCGAAACCGTTCGCGCGCAGGCTGGTCAACACCATCCGGCTGAGTGCGTTCGCGTTGAGCGCGGGCCCGGCCATCGCACGCATGCCGGCCACGATCGCGGGCTTCCCGGTGTTCACCAGCCGCGATCCGCGGGTCGTACTGGCGCAGCTGGAGACCGGGGTCGAGATCTACCGCGACGTCACCCTCACTCACGTCCGGTCCTCGTCACGGTCCGCGGTCGCCGCGAATGTGTTGGAGAGCCATCTCATTCGGCAGGCCGTCAAGCGTGGCGACGGTGAAACCGAGGGCAGCGCCGAGGCGATCCGGATGATGACCGGCGCCGGCGTCGAGAGCGCGCAGATGGTCGAGGAACTGAACGCCGTGGTGCGGACGCTGCGCCGCGACCGCGCCGCCACCGAGGAGTTCCTGGCCTCCTCGCCGGCCGATGCTGTCGCCGGTGTGCGCGACGCCGGCGGTCCCGCCGGCGTCGCGCTGCGGCAGTTCCTCGACGCTCACGGCCACCGCGGCTACCGCGAGCTGTGCATGCGCGATCCATCCTGGGCCGACGATCCCGCGGGACTCGGCGCGATGATGCAGGTGATGCTGCGCGCGCCCGCGCAGGACGAATCCGCCGCGGCCGCTGTCGCCCCGCCGCGGTCACGGCTGCTGCGCACGCTGGCTCGCCTTGCCCAGGGCGGAGCACGCGGCCGGGAAGAGACCAAGTCACGAATGGCGTTGGTGGCACACCTTCTCAAGCGCGGCTACCGACACCTCGGCGAGGTGCTGCGTGACGCCGGGCGGCTACCGGACGCCGATCTGGTGTTCTTCTTCGATCGCCGTGAGCTGCCCGATCTGGTGCACGGTGCCGATCCGTCCGCACTGGTGGCCCGCGCGGTGGCCCGCCGTGAGGCGCTGGCCTTTCAGGCCGCGCTGGAGTTCGACGACGTGTCGGTGGGCCGGCCGAGCCCGGTGGTGCGCACGGCGGCGGCTGCCTCCGACGGACAGATCGTGGGCCGGCCCGCCGGCCGCGGATCGGTGGAAGGCATTGTCCGCGTGGCCCGTTCGGTGGTGGAAGCGCAAGAGCTGCAGCCGGGCGAGATCCTGGTGGCGCCGGTCACCGATGTCGGGTGGACGCCGTATTTCGCCGTCATCTCCGCTCTGGTCACCGATATCGGAAGCTCGGTGTCACACGGCGCGGTGGTGGCCCGCGAGTACGGGTTGCCTTGTGTCGTCAACACGTTGGTGGCCACCCGGGTGCTGCGCACCGGGGACCGGGTTCGGGTCGACGGCGATCGCGGGTTGGTCACCGTGCTGGATCAGCAGCCCTCGACCGTGGCCGCCGCGGATGACTCGATCACATCGGACACCTGACCGCGGCGTTCCCAGGCGGCGCGCTGACGCATGGCGCCGTTGCCCTGTTCACGGATGCGACTCAACTCGTCGGTGACGAATTCCAGGTCGCCGACGCTGCGTAATGCCGGTGCGATCATGTCGACGAAGGCCCGCAGCAGTTCGTAGGCCGGTGCGGCACCGTAGCCGCCCAGCAGGTCCACCGCCTGCCCGTCCAGCCCGTCGCGCGCGGATTTCCAGTACGCCGCATCCAACGCGTGCGAGGCGATGGGCGAGACGCCGACGCCGCGTTCGTCCTCCTCCAGTGCTGTCATCACCGCGCCGCGGGTCAGCGCCGCCAACAGCACCGACTCGGCAATCGTGGCCGGAACATCGGAGACGCGCACCTCCACCGTCGGGAAGTTCGCCGACGGGCGAACGTCCCAATAGACCATGCCGTCGTCGAGCATCGCGCCGATGTCCTGCATCATCTGCACCGCGCCGTCATAAGCGTCGAGCGAATCGAAGTACGGTGGCGGACCGGCGCTCGGCCACCGCGACCACAGCACATGACGCCAGCTGGCATGTCCGCTGTCGGCGTTGCGGTAGATCGCCGAGTTGGCGGTCAGCGCCAGCAGCAACGGCAGCCACTGCCTGATCCGGTTGCTGACCCGGATCGCCGCAGCCCGGTTCGGTACCGCGACATGCACGTGGCAGCCGCTGATGCCCTGTTCGTGCGCAATCATCCCGAACTGCTTCGCGATACGGCCGTAGCGCGGCGTGTCCGTGATCGGGAACTGGCGCGGAAGCGTCGGCGGCAATCCGACGGCCAACAGCCGGGCCCCGGCGGCGTCGGCTGCCGCGCCGGCGACCCGCCGCAAAAGTTGGAGTTGGGACCGCACATCGGCGACGGTGTCGGCGACCTCGGTGGCGGTCTCCACCTGACAGCTGGTCAGCTCCAGCTGCAAGTCCACACCGTCGGCCTTCGCGATCTCGGCGACCCGCGTATTGAGCGGAACCGGCTCACCCGAATCCGGATCGACGAGCAGAAACTCTTCTTCCACACCAAAGGTGGGATGGTCGGCCATGATCTCCCCGAACGATTGACCCTGTGTCGGCCCAGGGATCCCTGCGCGCTAGCTGGATTGCCCGTTTTCCGGCGGCACCAAACGGGCGAGCTGTTCGGCAAGCTGGACGTTCTCCCGCCGCAATGCCGCAAGTTCTTCGTGCAGCGGCGCGAGGCGGGGTTCGAGGTCTGCGGCACTGAACCGGGTGGTGATGTGCTGGGGACAGTTCCAGTCATAGGCCTCGACGGTGATCAGCACGGCACGTTCGACCACGGCGTCGTAGTCCGGGTCGGCGAAGGCTTCGAGCAAGGCCGGATCGTCCTCGACGGTGATCACCCGCGCATGGCCGAAGATCTTCAGCCGGCGCCGGTGGACGTAGTCGACGGCGATCAGCGCGACCCGGTCATTCCCGGTGAGATTGCCGGTGCTGATGTATTGCAGGTTGCCGCGAAAGTCGGCCCACCCGATGGTGTTGTCATCGACGGCGCGCAGGAAACCGGCAGGGCCACCGCGAAACTGGACGTAGGGCCACCCGGTTTCACCGACCGACGCCAGATAGAAGCTGTCCCGCTCGGCGAGATAGTCCTTCTCGTCATCGGTCAGCGCGTCCGTGCCGGGCACCGCCGTTCCCTGGACCCGTTTGCGATCGTAGAAGCCGTCGCTGCCGTAGCGGTGCTGAACATCGCGCACCGCATCGGTGAACGCGATCGAGCCATAATGTGTGCTCACCGGTTCATGAAAGCACGGCTGCCGGATGCCGGTATCGGTCTGCGACTCATCGCTACACGAAATCGCCCGGAAGATAAGGGCATCGGGAACTTTCGCCGGTTCGTTCAGCGATGACGCGTCGGCCGATGTCAGAACGGCTTCCACGTCACTGTCAGCGCGCCCAGTTCGCACACTCGCTCCACGACATGGCCGCACCCAAGACGTAGTAGGCACGCCCGGGGACGGTTGGCCGAAGACGGGGGTGGGTACCCCGTCGCGTCACGCCAGCACCCGATCGTGAGGATGTCCATGAGCAGGACGAGCCAGCGCGATCTGGGCAGTTCCGGCAGCCCGATCGAGGACGAGTTGGAGGATGCCTTCAACCGGATGGTCGACGAGGGCACCCAGCGCCTGCACCGCAGCTGGCGCGAGGTGCTGGTGACCGGATTCTTCGGTGGTACCGAAGTGGCGATGGGGGTGCTCGCGTACCTCTCGGTACTGCACGCCACCGGCGATCACCTACTTGCCGGGCTCGCGTTCTCGATCGGCTTCCTGGCACTGTTGCTCGGCCGCAGCGAATTGTTCACCGAGGGATTCCTCATCCCGATCACCACGGTGGCCGCGAAAAGGGCGAGTGGGCGGCAGCTGCTCAAACTCTGGAGTGGCACCCTGGTCGCCAATCTCGCCGGGGGGTGGGTGCTGATGTGGCTGATCATGCGGGCGTTCCCCAAGCTGCACGAGCAGACCGTCGAGTCGGCCTCGCACTTCGTCACGGCCCCGGTGTCGGTGGAGACGGTGGCGTTATCCCTGCTCGGCGGGATGGCGATCACGCTGATGACCCGCATGCAGCACGGCACCGATTCGGTGTTCGGCAAGATCGCGGCCGCCGTGGCCGGCGCCTTCCTGCTCGCCGGCCTGCAGATGTTCCACTCCATCCTGGATTCGCTGCTGATCTTCGGCGCGCTGAGCACCGGAGAGGTCCCGTTCGGATATCTCGACTGGCTCGGCTGGTTCGGCTACGTCCTTGTCGGCAATGTCGCCGGCGGCCTCGGCCTCGTCACACTGCTACGGCTGTTGCGCAGCAAGGACCGCATCCAGGAGGAGCGCACGGAGGCCAGGCGTGGAAATCCGCCGAGCGGGGCATCCTCCGACGATGACTGACAACACTGCAGCACCGAAGCCTCCCGGCCCCACCGACCAGGGCCGCACCGGCGGGATGGCCACCCGGGAAGTGGCCCCCGATGTGGTGGCGAAGCACCGCAGTGGCGTGCCCAAGGACGCCACCGAGGTCACCGAGGAGCAGGCCGAACAACAGGAGCAGCAGGAGCATCGCAACGATGATCCCGACGCACCCGGACGGCATCAGGACCGCCACCAGATCGCCGACGAGACGTAGCGTTCGGCGCACGAATCTCTTGTCAACGGTTGCTGCGAGCAGGTAGGTTCTCCCTCAGATAGAACGATCTATCTAGTCGGCGGGTGTCCGCCCTTCCCCTCTGCCGGAGATGACCTGTGACCGCACCGCCACCGCCACCGGCGAACCCCCACTGGCCTCCGCCCGCCCACCCGGCGCCATACCCGCAGCCGGCCTGGGTGCTGCCCACGTCCGGCTACACGTCCTGGGCTCGTCGCGCGCTGGCCCTCGGGATCGACATGTCACCGGTGGTTCTGGTCTTGGCGCTCCCCTTTGCCGTGATGGCGGTGGTGGTCAGCAGTGGATGTGACCGATGCGCGCGTTCGACCTACGACATCCTGGGCCATCTGCAACCCGTGATCTTCTTCCTGCTCATCCCGATCTACCTGCTGTGGAACTTCGGCTACCGGCAGGGCAAGAGCGGGTCGAGCCTCGGGAAGGCGGTGCTCAAGTTCAAGGTGGTCAGCGAGAAGACCTGGCAACCGATCGGGTTCTGGGCTTCAGTTGGGCGACTTGCCGCGCACTACGTCGATCAACTGCCCTGTTTCGTGGGATTCCTGTGGCCCCTGTGGGACGCCAAGCGCCAGACATTGGCCGACAAGATCATGAGTACCGTATGCGTGCCCCTGCGCTGAGATCGATTGGCAAGCGGGGGCTTTCGTCGGTCGTCGGCGCCTTGGCGCTGGCAAGCCTGACAAGCTGCACGATCGCAGATCCGGCACCCGAGCAGGCGTCGTCGTCAACCGAGCGCCCGTCCTGCCGGGCAGATCTACCGGCGAGCTGGACCGATGCACTACGGACCGGCCTCGTCGACATCGGCGGAGTCAGCGCCCGACCGCTGGCGGCGGGCCCCGCAGGAGAGGTCGTCGCCGTCCGCGACAACGGCCGCACACGGGACGTGGTGCTGATAGCGGCCGACGGCGACGCGAAAACACTGCACGCCGTACCGAATCCCGATCAAGACGACGTTGCGCTGGCGGTCGTGGACCACCGCTGGGTCGTCATCGGCGTGGGACATGCGCCACGCGGCGCGAACGGCATCATCCCCGCGGTCGAGCGCATCGACGTCATCGACCGCCGCGATGGGCAGCTACGCACGATCGCCCAGACCACCGAGGAGGACCGCCGTTCCGGCAGCCTGACCATCGACTCCGTGGCCCTGTACCAAGGCACCGTGTACTGGATCACCCATGACACGTTCGCCTCGACCAGCGGCGTCCTGAGGTCCTTCGATCTCGCCGACGGCTCCGGCGCCGAGGTCGCCACGGGATCCATGGCGCGCGTCCGCGCCACAGCGGCGGGGCTCACCTGGGATGTCGGCTGGGGTCCCGAGGGCACCACCTCCGAGGTGAAGCTCGCAGCGGCCTTGCCCGCCGAGGTCGCCGAGGCCGTAGGCGCCGGATCGGGCCGGCTCACGCTCGCCACCGACGGTGAGGTGTACGCGTGGCGCGACGGCGCCAGCGGCCTGTCGTGGTGGTCCCCGAAGACAGGCCTGGTGCGTATCACCGGCGATGTCGGCGGGCGGGCGGCTCGGCTGCCCGACATCTGGGTGGCCGGACCCTTCGTGGTGGTCGGTGCAGGTGACGCGGCCACCGTCGTCGACGTGCGGTCGGGGACAGTGGTCGACTTACCGGTACCGGTGGTGGATGTGGACGGCGGCACCATGGCGATGGCATCGCCGTGGCCTCCGGGAGGAGGCAAGCTCGAGCCCACCATGCCGACCGTGATACGGACGGTCGCACTGCCGCCGTTAGGGTGCTGAGCCGCACCTTCACAGTTTCGTGAGCGGCTCGCCGTCCCGACACTCGGATCGCGGCATTCCCTCCGACTCATCGATAGGCTCGCGTGGGGATGTCGGGTCAGCCGACTACCATCTCTCCGGCAATCCCCACCCGGCCCAGACGGAGACGACCAGCAGTGAGTTACAACGCCGCAGACATCACCGAGCTCGACGATGTCCAGCACACGCGCCTGCGGCCGGCGGTGAACCTGGGCCTCGATGTGCTCAACACCGCCCTGCGCGAGTTGGTCGACAACGCCATCGAAGAGGTCGCCGATCCCAGCCACGGCGGCTCCACGGTGACGATCACCCTGCACGCCGACGGATCGGTCAGTGTCGCCGACGACGGCCGCGGCCTGCCCGTCGACTCGGACCCCACGACCGGTAAGAACGGCATCGTCAAGACCCTGGGCACGGCGCGCGCGGGTGGAAAGTTCTCCGCGCATTCCGATGCCACCAGCACCGGTGCCGGCCTGAACGGGATCGGCGCCGCGGCAGCGGTGTTCATCTCTGCGCGTACCGACGTGACAGTGCGCCGCGCCGGCAAGACCTACCTGCAGAGCTTCGGCGCGGGCTACCCCGGTTCGTTCGAAGGCAACGAGTTCGATCCGGACGCGCCGTTCACCCGCGCCGACAACCAGAAGCTGCGCGGCACCGGCAACCGTAAGCCGGACGCGCACGGCACCACGGTGCGCATCCTGTTCGACCCGATCGTGGTGCCCGATTCGACCGTGGACGTCGGTGAGGTGCTGCTGCGTGCGCACGCCGCCGCGCGGATGTCCCCCGGTGTGCACCTGACGGTGGTCGACGAGGGTTGGCCCGGCCACGAGGTGCCGCCGGCATTGCTCGAACCGTTCAGCGGCCCGTGGGGCAGCGACACCCTGCTGGACCTGATGTGCACCGCGGCGGGCACTCCCCTGCCCGGCGTCCGCGCCGTCGTGGAGGGCCGGGGCGAATACACCACCGGCCGCGGCCCCACGCCGTTCCGCTGGTCCTTGACCGCGGGACCGGCAGAACCCGCCACCATCGCCGCGTTCTGCAACACCGTGCGCACCCCGGGCGGCGGGTCCCACCTGACGGCCGCGATGAAGGGCCTGTCCGAGGCGCTGGCCGACCGCGCCTCCCGCATTCGTGATCTCGGCCTGGCCAAGGGCGAGGACGGCCCGGAGCCACAGGATTTCGTGGCCGTGACCGCTCTGGCCGTCGACACCCGCGCCCCCGACGTGGCGTGGGACTCGCAGGCCAAGACCGCGGTCTCCTCACGATCGCTCAACCTGGCCATGGCCCCGGACGTGGCGCGCAGTGTCACCATCTGGGCGGCCAATCCGGCCAACGGCGACGCCGTGTCGCTGTGGACGAAGCTGGCCCTGGAATCGGCGCGGGCGCGACGCAGCGCCGAGGGCGCCAAGGCCCGCTCCCGCGCGGCATCGAAGGCCAAGGGGCTGGGCACCAACCTGTCACTGCCGCCCAAGCTGCTGCCCAGCCGGGAAACCGGACGCGGGTCGGGCGCCGAATTGTTTCTGTGCGAGGGCGACTCGGCGCTGGGCACCATCAAGGCGGCCCGCGACGCCACGTTCCAGGCCGCCTTCCCACTGAAAGGTAAGCCGCCCAACGTCTATGGGTTCACCGTCAACAAGGCGCGGGTCAAGGACGAATTCGATTCGATCGAACGCATCCTGGGCTGCGGGGTGCGTGAGCACTGCGACCCCGAGCAGTGCCGCTATGACCGCATCCTGTTCGCCTCCGACGCCGACCCCGACGGCGGCAACATCAACTCCAGC
>SXGT01730634.1_pt1 | contig 36952 bp, 24 predicted proteins | sample 3176221 | NCBI WGS metagenome assembly SXGT01 (sample SAMN11356862, study PRJNA531348) | freshwater metagenome | isolation source: freshwater sample F1-120 | place: China: Fuxian Lake, Yuxi | collected 2017-12-25 | reverse complement strand
GTCAGCCCCCCGGTCATTCGCCCCTCTCTCTCGAGACCGGGGGGCTGACGCCGCCCCGCTCGCCTTGAATTCATCGCGGACTGAACTGCTCGTGCGACTCGGTCGGCTGTTGTCGCAGCGACAGCCGGCCGACGACAAGGCCGCGGATCGACTGCTGGAATTCGTGATCGCTCACGCGCAGGATCGCGAGTGGCTCAAGCTGGCAAAGCAACTGCGTGTCGTGTCACTCGCCGGTCAGCGACGGATCGACGAAGCGGAGCGGTTGATCGGGTCGCTCGAAGCCACCGGGCCAGATGAGTCGCTGTCTCTGTTGGATGGACTCTCGGCTGTCGCGGCCCGCAGTGACCTCGGCACGCAACGGCTCGTCGCTGACTTGCAGTTGCGAGCGTCTCAGGGATTGAACGATGCGGCGGCGAAGCTCACGGAGCCACAACGTCTGCGACTGATGCGTGCTCGCGCCGAGGCGTTCACGGCGACCGGCCATCCGTCGAAAGCTATCGGTGTCTATCAGCAGCTCGTTGAGAAATCGCCACGCGACCCGAAGCTCGTCCGAACGGCCGCCGAGTTGTGCGAGTCGCTCGACACCAAAGAGGGGACGCAGCAGGCGAAGACGCTTTGGCGACGGCTGGAAGGCTTGCTCAAAGCCGGCAGTCTCGAATGGCTGGACGCGCGCTGGCATGTCATCCACTGCTGCCGTCGGCTCGGCGAACAGGCCGAGGCGGACAAGCTGCTGAAGGTCACGAAGCTGCTGTACCCCGATCTCGGCGGCGAGGCGATGCGTATGCGGTTCGACGAGCTGTAGTCGTATGGGATTTGCTTTTTGAAATGCAGAGGCCGCGGAGGAGAGGCACGCAGAGTTCGCAGAGGAGCCTCCGTGAACTCAGCGTTTCCCTCGGCGACCTCTGCGTTTCAAAAAACAGTGGTCAAACCGGGATCGAATGCAAAGGTCTTCGAGATTTCTTCTCGGACCGGCATTGCCTACTCTTCCCGCCCTCAAACCTCAACCACAAACCCTTGATGATGGCCCCATGAAAACTGACGAACTGCGTGAGAAATATCTGGCGTTTTTTGAGTCCAAAGGCTGCGTGCGCCGAGCCAGCGACGTGCTGATTCCGAGGGACGACAAAACCGTCCTCTTCACGCCCGCTGGGATGAACCAGTTCAAGAATCAGTTTCTCGGCATCGGGCCGATCGACTTCACGCGGGCCACGACTTGCCAGAAATGTCTGCGAACTGGCGACATCTCGAACGTCGGCGTCACGGCGTATCACCACACGTTCTTTGAGATGCTCGGCAACTTTTCATTTGGCGACTACTTCAAGAAGGAAGCGATTCACTGGGCGTGGGAGTTCCTGACGTCGAAGAAGTGGCTCGGCCTCGATGGCGAACGGCTGAGCGTCACGGTGTACCTCGACGACGACGAGGCCTACGGCATCGGGCACGACGAGGTGAAGGTTCCGGCGAATCGGATCACTCGCTGCGACGAGAGCGAAAACTTTTGGCCGGCGTCCGCTCCGTCGCAGGGACCGGACGGAGTGTGCGGGCCGTGCAGCGAGATTTATTACCTGCCGCCCGGTTCGGAGAAGACCGTCGAGATTTGGAACCTCGTCTTCACGCAGTTCAACCGCGTCGGAGCACCGCCGAACAACTTGCAGCCGCTGCCGAAAAAGAACATCGACACCGGCATGGGCCTCGAGCGCTGCGCATCCACGCTGCAAGGTGTCCTGAGCAACTTCGAGATCGACATCCTCAAGCCGATGTGCTTCGCGGCCGGCAATGCGCTCGGCTTGAAGTACGACTACGCCGCCGCGCATGGCCGAGCCTGCCGCCGTATCGCTGATCACGTCCGAGCTTGCACGTTCGCAATTCACGAAGGGGCGTTGCCCGGCAGCGACAAGGAAAACTACATCGTCCGACTGCTGCTGCGGCGAGCGGCCCTCGAAGGCTATCTACTCGGCAAACACGATCCGTTCTTGCACACGCTGGTTCCTGCAATCGTCGCTGGCATGAAGGCCGCATACCCGGAGATCACGCAGACCGTCGAATCGGTCGCGAACGTGATCCGCGAAGAGGAGCACCAATTCCTGACGATCGTCGATCGCGGAATGCCCAAGTTTCAGAAGCTGGCCGACAAAGCCAAGTCGAGCGGCGGCGTCCTCTCCGGCGAGGCAGCATTCGACCTGCATCAGACCGACGGCTTCTTGATCGAACTGACCGAATCGCTCGCCGCTAGTGCTGGTTTGACAGTCGATCGCGCGGCGTTCGATCGCTGCAAGAAAGACCACGAAGCCAAATCGGGCAGCGGTGCGTTTGCGAACTCGGTCATGGCGGGCGGCCCGATTGATTCGCTCCGCAAACAAGGAGGCACGACGTTCCTCGGCTACGAATCGACCGTCGCGAACGACTGTAAAATCGTCGGCATCGTTTCGGCAGGCCAGCTCGTTGCCGAGTTTTCGTCCGTTGGTCACGCCGAGCCAATCGGCATCGCGCTCGACAAGACCCCGTTCTACGGCGAGTCGGGCGGACAAGTCGGCGACGTCGGCACGCTGACATCTGCGTTTGGCGAGCCGGGGTGCGTTAGCCCCCGGACCGATTCGCAATCCGGCCAGGTCCGGGGGCTGACGCACCCCGGCTCGCCAATTGCGATTGGGAATGACCTTGAGTTCGACGTCATCGACACACAGAAAGATGGCGACCTCTGGATTCACGTCGGCACGCTCAAGCGAGGCAAACTCAGCGTCGGCCAGACCGTCACCGCGACGGTCGATGCCGAACGCCGATCGGGCATTCGTCGAGCGCACTCTGCGACGCACATTCTGCATCACGCGCTGCGGCAATCGCTCGGCGATCAGGCGACGCAGCGCGGGTCGAAGGTCGATCGCGACACGTTCCGCTTCGACTTCACGCACGGCCAACCGGTCAGCGAGGCCGAGCTGCAAACGATCGAAACCGAAATCAACGCTCGCATCGCCGAAGGCTCGGCCGTCACCACGCGGCTGCTGCCGATCGACGAGGCTCGCAAGCTCGGCGCGATGGCCCTGTTCGGCGAGAAGTACCCGGACAACGTCCGCGTCGTCAGCATGGGCGATTGGAGCATCGAACTCTGCGGCGGCACGCACCTGACCAACAGCGGTCAAGTCGGCTTCTGCAAGATCGTCGCCGAAGAGCCAGTCGCCAAAGGTGTCCGCCGCATCAGCGCCGTCACCGGCGCGAAGGCTCTCGATCGAGTCCGTCAAACCGAATCGCTCGTCAAAGAGTTGTGCGTCGCCCTGAAAGCCCCCGCCGATGAACTCGGCAAGCGAATCACCGCGCTGCAAGACGAGCTCCGCGACGCCAAACGCGAACTCGCCAAACACGCCAGCCAAGCCGCCGCCGGAGCCGTCGATACGCTGATCGCGAACGCCGAATCGATCGGCGGCGTCCGAGTCATCACGCACCTCGCCGAGAACGTCACCCGCGACGCCATCCGCGAAATGATCGACACGCTGCGCGACAAAGCCGCTCCCGCCGCGATCCTGATCGGCGCGGTGATCGACGGCAAAGTGAGCCTCACTGCCGCCGTCACCAAAGATCTGATCGCGCGCGGCCTGAGCGCCGGCGACTGCGTGAAGCTCGCTGCCAAACAAGTCGGCGGCGGAGGCGGCGGCCGCCCCGATATGGCCGAGGCCGGCGGCAAAGACCCGTCGAAACTGGCGGACGCTCTCAAAGCCGGAGCGGATTACTTTCGATCGAAGCTGGGTTGAGAATTGGTGGGGACTCTCGTTTGAGGCGAGGCGGCAAAAAATGAAGGGCGGAAAATGAAGACAGGCTGCCTTCATTTTCCGCCCTTCATCTTTTGCCTGCTCCTCTCCAGCTTGCTCTCAACCAATGAGATTGCAAAATGGCGTCCGAACTGACAGACGACTGAACACCGGAGATGTCCCAATGAGTCTCTCAAGATCGACGATCCGTGGCCCACTGTCTCGGCGAGCCTTCTTGCGTGGAACTGGCGTTGCGATGTCGCTGCCGTGGCTCGACGCCATGCGTCCCGCGTTCGCGGCTGAAGACGCAAAAACGACGCCTCGGCGGATGGTCGCCATCGAGACGAACATGGGCATCCTGCCGCAGTTCTTCTTCCCAGAGAAAGAGGGCCGCGACTACACGCTCAGCCCGTATCTGGAACGGCTTGCCGCGCATCGAGACAAGTTCACGGTGTTCTCCGGCGTGAGCCATCCGGGCGTGACCGGAGCACACGCGGCTGAGAGGTGCTTCCTCACTGGCGCGCCGCATCCCGAACGAGGCGGCTTTCGGAATTGGGTGTCGCTCGACCAATTCGCCGCCGAGCAACTCGGCAATCGCACCCGGTACCCGTCGCTCGTGTTGGCCAACAGCAACGAGAACAACGCGACGCTCAGCTACACCCGCAGCGGCGCTCCCATCTCCGCCGAACGCAGCCCAAAGAAACTGTTTCAAAAACTGTTCGTCCAAGGCAAGCCAGAAGAGGTCGCGGCCAACGTCGAAGCGATCCGTCAGGGACGCAGCCTGTTGGATTTCGTCGGCGAGCAATCGCAGCGATTGAATCGCTCGTTGTCCAAAGCCGATCAGCGGCGGATGGATCAGTATTTCACGTCGGTGCGCGAACTCGAACAGCGGCTGGAAAGCTCGGAAGCCTGGGAACACCGGCCGAAACCGACCGTCAACGCTCAGCCGCCAGAGGACATCGACGACGCGAAGGCGTTCGTCCAACGAACGAAGCTGATCTTCGACGTCATCAAGCTCGCGCTGGAGACCGACTCGACCCGGCTGATCTCGCTGTTCATCGACACGACGGTCATCCACAACATTACGCACCACGGCAACCGCCCCGAAGTCCTGACCGAACTGCGAGGCCACGAAGAACGCCAGTTCGACGCCCTCAACGGCTTCCTCACAGCGCTCAGTGAAACGAAAGAGGAAGGCCAATCGCTGCTCGACCGCACGATGGTCCTGTATGGCACCTGCATGGGAAGTGCGAACTCGCACTCGAACGTCAACCTGCCGGTGCTGTTCGCTGGCGGAGGCTTCAAGCACGGCCAGCATCTGACCTTCGATCAGCAGAACAACTACCCGCTGACCAACTTATTCGTCTCGATGTTGCAACGCCTGGGGATCGAAGCCGACAAGTTCTCGACCGGCAACGGAACATTCCGAGGGTTAGAGTTGGCGTAATTTCCGATGGGTGCGATGCCGGACGTGGATAGGATTCCCTTTCGTTGAAGCAGCCCGATCAGTCAATGCGATCCAGGAGTTTGTCCGATGCACGCGAATCTCCGCACGGTTGCTGCTACGGACTCAACGAAGCGACCGAAAGGAATAACCCTCGTCCAGTTAATCCTCTTGACTGCGATCGTCTGCGTGTTGGGTGCGTTGCTGTTACCGTCCGTTCGCCGATCGGGAGAGGCCGCGAGGCGAAGCCAGTGCAGGAACAATCTCAAACAAATCTCGTTAGCGTTACTCAACTACGTTGATGCCTACCATGCACTCCCACCAGCCTACACGGTCGATGCTGATGGCAAGCCGCTGCACAGTTGGCGGACGTTGATTCTGCCGTACTTGGAACAGAAGGCACTCTACGACACGATCGACCTGACGAAGGCTTGGGATGACCCGGTGAATGCTGCCGCCTTCAAGACCCGCGTTGAAGTTTTCGTTTGCCCGTCGTCGGCCATCGAGTCGCCGAATCACACCACCTACATGGCGGTCGTGACGCCGACCAGTTGCTTTCGTCCGATCGATCCTCGGCCGCTGTCTGAGATCACGGACGATCATTCGAGATCATTGCTCGTCGTCGAAATGAACTCCGACCATTCTGTTCCCTGGATGGCTCCGCGAGACGCCGATGAGGCTCAGTTCCTGGCGATCAACATGGAGAGCAAGCTTGGTCATTGGGGAGGAGTGCAGGCCGTCTTTCTGGATGGTCACGTTGTTTTTTTGAATGCCACAATGCCCGCTGACACACGACGCGCACTGATTTCGATTGACGGCAACGATCCTGTCGAGATTTGGTAGGCTCATCGCGTTGCAAGCGGTGATGTCGGCGGAGTTGGTGAACGCGCCTGTCTTCGAGATTTCAGTCCGATCCACTCGAACAGGATCAGCGGCACCACCCAACTGGACCACGATGCCAGCGGGTCAAACCAGACAGCTTGAACTCCAATCACGGTGCCGAAGCCGACGACCACTCGAAGTACCACGGCCGAACAGAGCAGCAGAAAACTGCGTCCCATCCAGCGGCGGTGAACTGGAAACTTCCGCTTCACCGCCGATCGCCAACCGAGCGCGGTGCAGGTGGCCGTCAAGACGGACAGGATGGCGAACCCGATGGCCGCAATTGATCCAGTTGCCGTGTCGTACGACATCCACAGGCCACTCGGTGTCACGACGCAAAGGACGTTGGCAACCTGAACTCGGCCCAAGTTCCGGTGCCACTTTGGAAACCGCGACCGAAACGATTCGCTGATCAGCAGCATCCCCATGAAGAGCGCCAGTGGCCCGGCAATGATGTGCGGGTAAAACGCCCAGCAGTACGCTCCGAAGAAGTAGCTCTCCCGGCCTTGCAAGAAATCGGAGCGGAAGTTGGGCGGAAAATAATTGGCGTATCCCAGTATCACCTCGATGGTGACTTTGACAATCAGCAGACATACGACGATCGTCAACGCTCGCCACAACTTCGTTGACCGGTGGATTGCCATGACGCAAAGATGCCTCGACGAACGACGCAGTTCCCAATCGGGACGTTAGTCCGCCAACCTTCCCACTGACAAACCTTTTCACGAAAGCCAACCACGAATGATTGTTCGAGTTCTCATCGCGGCCTTCGTGCTGATGGTCTGCCTCACCCCGTTAGAGGCCGACGAACCACCGCGTGCGTTCTTCCAAGCTCACTGTTTCGATTGTCATGACTCCAGCGCGAAACAGGGGGGGCTTGATCTCTCGTCGCTGAATTTGGATCTTGCCAACACCGACAACTTCGCTCGCTGGGTCAAGGTGCATGACCGAATCGCGTCCGGCGAGATGCCGCCGAAGAAGCAGCCTCGGCCACCGGTGGCCGAGACGACCGCCGTGACCAAGTGGTTGAAGGAGTCGCTCGTCAAGGCCGAGCAGGCGCAATTGGCGGGCGAAGTTCGCACCGGTGTGCGGCGACTGACGCGAGTGGAGTACGAGAACACGATTCGCGACTTGTTCGACATGCCGGGGATCGCGTTGCAGGGGAATCTGCCGGGAGACGGATCGGCTCACGGGTTCGACAAGAACAGTGACGCGCTCGACATCTCGCACGTCAACATGGCCAAGTACGTCGAGGCGGCTGATCATGTGCTGGACCTCGCGATCGCGACGCAGCCGAAAGCTCCGATGGTGCAGACGCGGCGAATCTCGCTGGCCAACAGCGGCGGGTTCGTGGCGCATGTGATCCTGAACGGCGATGGCGTCTTGCTGAAGAATAAGCAGCCCGATCCTGATTTCCCGCCGGCTGGCGAGCAGAATCACCTCGACGAAGGTGCTCACGAACGGATCGGCTCGTTCCGCAACGGAGCCACCGTCGGCCTGTTCCGGCACGAGGACGAATCGCTCAGCCCGTACTTCATCGAGCACGTCACGATTTATCCGGGGCGATACCGAGTCCGCACGTCGCTCTGGAGTTTCCAGTGGGACAAAGGAAAGGTGCTGCCGTCTCGCGGGACCGAGGCGGCGCGGCTGTCGGTGGTGCAACTGACCGGCGACGGCCGAGGCGGTCAGCATCCGAGCTACGTTCTCGGTTATTTCGACGCACCATCGATGGGCGCGAAAGAACACGAACTCGTCACCTGGCTGAATCACAACGAGTTGATCGGCTTCAACACAGCGTCACTCGCGCCGGTCGCGAATTACAGCCGCAAAGGCCGAGCGATGGCGTTCACCGGTCCGGGCATTGCGGTTGATTGGCTCGACATCGAAGGGCCGTTGCACGACGTCTGGCCGCCGCGCAGTCATCGAGTGCTGTTCGGCGATTTGCCGCTGGCGGAATTCAAACCGGCGGAGCGACCCGGTGTTCGTGCACCGCAACGCAAGCAAGTTCGGCAACTCGGAGCGGGGAGAAACCGTCCCGATCCGTCGCAGGGTTTGTGGACTGTTTCCAGCGAGCAGCCTCTCGTCGATGCCGACCGATTGCTGGCGACGTTCTTGCCGAAGGCATTTCGACGGCCGGTCAATGACGACGTGCGTCGCGCGTATGCCGCGAAAGTGGACGAACGATTGAAGGCCGGCGACAGCTTCGAGACCGCGATGCGCTGGGCATATCGTGCGGCGTTGTGCTCGCCCGATTTCCTGTATCACGTCGAGGCCGATGTAGGACGGGCACTCTTGCCCGTTGCCGTCGAGGCCTCCGAGACGGGCAAGAGTGCCCGTCTTACGACGATTGACGATCATGCACTCGCCTGCCGGCTGTCGTATTTGTTCTGGAACTCGATGCCCGACGAGAACCTCACAAACCTCGCCGCGTCCGGCAAGCTGCGAACTCCCGACGTGCTCCGTTCCGAAACCGAACGTCTGCTGAAAGACTCGAAGTCGCAGCGTTTCATCGAAGACTTCCTCGGTCAGTGGCTGAAGCTGCGGCAGATCGCCGCGACCGATCCCGATCGCAAGTTGTATCCCGAATTCAACCCGTACCTCCAAGATTCGATGGTCGCCGAAACACGAGCCTACTTTCGCGAGATGATCGACAAAGACCTCGACGCCACGCATCTCGTGCGATCGAAGTTCGCGATGTTGAACGAGAAGCTGGCGGTCCACTACGGCGTTCCGGGAGTCGTCGGCTCGCAGATTCGCCGAGTCGATCTGCCGGCCGATTGCCCGCGCGGCGGCTTCCTGACTCAAGGGTCGATCCTGAAAATCACCGCCAACGGCACGACAACGTCGCCGGTCCCGCGCGGAGCGTTCGTGATGGATCGGTTGCTCGGCCAACCACCGGAACCGCCCCCTCCGAACATTCCGGCGATCGAGCCGGACGTGCGCGGCGCGAAGACCATTCGCGAGCAACTCGACAAACACCGCACGGACGCCATCTGTGCCTCGTGCCACGCGAAGATGGACCCACCCGGCTTCGCGCTGGAGGCATTCGATGTCATTGGCGGATTGCGCACGCGATACCGTTCGATCGGCGACGGCGATGCTGCTCCGCGCGGTTCGATCGACCCGTTCATCGGCATCAGTTTCAAGCTCGGCCCACCCGTCGATGCCAGCGGCGTCCTGCCGGATGAGCGAGCCTTCAAGGACGTCACCGACTTTCAAACCCTCATCGCCGCCGATTCAGGCCGTCTGCTGAGGAACCTCGCGCAGCAGTTCGCGATCTACTCCACCGGACGAGACATCTCGTTCGGCGACCGCGATCAGATCGCAACCATCGTCGCCAACACGCAGAAGAATCGCGGCGGCGTGCGGACGTTGATTCATGAGCTGGTTCAGAGTCGGTTGTTTCAGACTCGGTGAGGATGCGATTTACAGAATCATGGAGCACAGAATGATGAAGACATTGAGCAATGAGAAACGACGGCGAGACATGAGGCTTATTTGGCGAGTCTTTCATGATTCTGTACTCATGATTTTGTGCCTCTCCACCGCCGCGCACGCCGCCGAGCCGATCAAGCATCAAATCACCGGCCTGTTCTCGACGGAACGGGAAGCCGATCTGCGTGAAACATTCAAAGAGTTGCCGGAGTTCAAGCTCGTGAGCATCGACTTCAAGAATGCCGAGGCGAGCTTCGAGTACGATTCCGCGAAGGTGTTTCCCAACGCCAAGCCCGAACAAGTCGTCGAGCGGTTCGACAATCTGCTGCGGCAAGCGTCGCGGCACACGTTCGGGATCAAGCCGCTACGATCGTTGCCTAAGGACAAACTCACGCTGATCGAGATTCCGGTGGTCGGCCTGGACTGCAAAGGGTGTTGCTTGGGAGCTTACGATGCGATCTACCGGCTCCCCGGCGTCGAGATGGCGACCGCCAGTTTCAAACTGGGTCGCGTGACGGCGCTCGTCAATCCTGAGAAGATTGACCGCGTCGAACTGGAGACCGCTCTCAAGCAGCGCGGCGTGCAACTGAAAACCGAATGAGGTCTCGTGATGAAGTCTCGCTCCATCCTGGCTGTTCTGCTGGCGGCGACGGCGGTGCCGTCGTTCGCTCAGGCTCCGAACGAAGAAGGGCTGCAATTCTTCGAGCAGAAGATTCGGCCGGTGCTCGTGCAGCACTGCTACAGTTGCCACTCGGTGCAGGCGCGTGACGCGAAGAAGTTGAAGGGCAAACTGTTTCTCGATTCCGCCGAAGGAGTGCTGGACGGCGGCGAGAGCGGTGCCGTGATCGTAAAGGGGAAGTCGGCCGAGAGTCTGCTCATCAAGGCGCTCAAGCACGACGGCATCGAGATGCCCCCAAGCGGAAAACTCTCGGCCGAGATCGTCGCCGACTTCGCCAAGTGGATCGACCTGGGTGCTCCCGATCCGAGAAAAGGGGACGCGCCGGCCAAACCGAAGCGCGAGATCAGCCTCGACGAAGGCCGGAAGTGGTGGTCGTTCCAGCCGCTCAAGTCCGTCGAACCACCGACGGTTGCTGCGGGAGCTTCTGCCGTGTCGTCGATCGACCGGTTCGTGGTCGCGGCTCAGCAGACTCACGGCCTGAAATCGAGCGGCCCGGCGACGAAGGAAAAGCTGATTCGCCGCGCGTACTTCGATCTCGGCGGCCTGCCCCCGACACCGGAACAAATCGCGGCCTTTGTCACCGATGCGTCTCCGCAAGCGTTCGAGAAGGTGGTTGATGGGTTGCTCAGCAGTCAGCACTACGGTGAGAAGTGGGCGAGGCACTGGCTCGATGCGGCTCGGTTCGCGGAGAGCGGCGGGTACGAGTTCGACGGTTTCCGGCCGGGGGCGTTTCACTATCGCGATTGGGTGATCCGCTCGTTGAACGGAGACATGCCCTACGACCAGTTCGTGCGGATGCAGCTTGCCGGCGACGTACTGCAGCCCGACGACATTCAAGGTGCGGCGGCGAGCGGCTTTCTCGTCGCCGGGCCGTATCCGGGGCAGATCACCGCCAAGACCGTCGAGCGGATTCGCTACGACCAGCTCGACGACATGCTGATGACGATCGGCGGCTCGATGCTCGGCTTGACGATCGGCTGCGTCCGATGCCACGAGCACAAGTACGACCCGATCCCACATCAGGACTACTACGCGCTGGCCGCTTCGTTCGCGAAGTCGTCGCACGGCACGCGGACGCTCGATCTCGATCCCGCCGCGACGCAGCAAGCGGTTGAGAAGCATCAAGCCGATCACGAATCGCTCGTCGCCTCGCTCCGCACGTTCGCCGCGAACGAACTGCCGAAGCGTTTTGAAACGTGGCGAGCGGCCGAACTGGCGAAGCAGCCGGACGCGCCCCGCTGGCAGGTGCTCGAACCGGTGTCGCTCGAAGCGGAACGCTCCTGGCTGAAGGAATTGCCGGGAGGCATTGTCGCTCACGATGGGTTGCTGAATCCCGGCCTCAAGATTCGCCAGCGCGGTCAGCGGCGAGCGGTTGCCAACGAAGAGCAGTACCGGATCACGCTGCACACGCATCAGAAGAACGTCACGTCGCTGCGGTTCGACCTTTTTGCAGACAAGTCGCTGCCGCAGCGCGGGCCGGGACTCAACGGCGACGGCAGTTTTCAACTGGTCGAACTGAAGGTCACGGCGAAACCGCTCGACCCGATGGCGAAGGACGCGCCGCTGGAATTGAAACTGAAATCGGTCTTCGCTGCGTTCGAGGACAAAGACCAACCGCTGAGCAACGCCCTCGACGGCAAGCCAGCCACCGCGTGGGTCGTGCGCGAGACCGCGAAGAAAGACAACGCCGCTGTCTTCGAGTTGGAGACGCCGTTAGCCGGATTCGCCAGCGGCACGGAATTGCTGTTCGACCTGAAGTTCCGCGATCTCGGGATCGGCCGCCTGCGATTCGCACTGAGTACCGAGCCGAATCCGGCAACGTGGGCCGGCGACTTCTTGCCGCAGCATCTCGGCGAGATTCGCGCGATCCTCGCAGCGAACGGCAACAAGCTGCCAGATGGTCTGCGCGAGCCGATGACTCGCTGGTTTGCTCCGTTCGATACCGAGACCGCGAAGGTCTTTCACACGGTGCGCGATCACACGGCCGCGGCACCGCGACCGAATCTGTCCGAGGTCTACACCACCGTCGCCGGTGGCCAGGACGTCTTCTTCCTGCGACGAGGCGAGGTCGACAACAAGCAGGGCAAGTCCGAGCCGGGCTTCATGCAGGTCTTGTGGCGAGCCGACACCCCCGCCGCGCCGGCGAAGACGGAGCCACCAACTGATCCGCGCGTCGCACTCGGCGATTGGATGACGAACGTCGAACGGGGAGCCGGGCCGTTGCTGGCTCGCGTGATCGTCAATCGGCTCTGGCAGCATCATTTCGGCGAGGGACTTGTCGGGACACCGAACGACTTCGGCGTGCAAGGCGACAAGCCGACGCATCCGGAGCTGCTGGAATGGCTCGCGGCCGAGCTCGTGCGCGGCGGCTGGAAGCTCAAGCCGTTGCATAAGCAGATCATGCTCAGCGCGGCGTACCAGCAATCGCACCAGGTCAACGCCGAGTATCTGAAGCTCGACCCGGCGAACCGCTACCTCTGGCACTTCCGGCCGAGACGCTTGGACGCCGAACTGATCCGTGATTCGCTGCTGGCGACGGGAGGCAATCTCGACGTCTCGATGTTCGGGCCGAGCATTCTCGACAACACGCCGCGACGCAGCGTTTACCTCCGCGTCAAACGGAGCGAGCTGATCCCGCTGATGACGATGTTCGACGCTCCCGAGCCGACGCAGAGCATCGGCGAGCGAATCAGCACGACGGTGCCGACTCAGGCGCTGGCGATGATGAACTCACCGTTCGTGCGGCAGCAGGCGGAGAAACTGGCGTCGCGCATTCGTCCCTCAAAAGATTCACCGCTCAGTGCGGCAGTGGATCGTGCCTACCAGATGGCTTTTTCGCGACTGCCAACGGAACTGGAACGCAACCGGATGCTGGCCTTCGTCGAGGAGCAACGCGCCGCGATGGGAGGTGACGCCGTCGTGGCCACCGATAAAGCGTTGATCGAGTTCTGTCATGTGCTGTTGTGCCTCAACGAGTTCGTTTATGTGGATTGACGAAGACGAATGAAGACAGGGTACGACGAATTGAGGGAGACGACGAATGGTCTCTCGGATTCGTCGTCTCCCTCAATTCGTCGTACCCTTTACCCCGCCCGGAAAACCTCGCCATGTTCAACTTCCACGCACCGTCCGACCTGCAACTCCCCGCCCGTCGTCGATTCCTTCAGGAAGCGGGACTCGGTTTCGGTTCACTCGCACTCGCCAGCCTGTTGAACGGAGAGTCGCAAGCGGACACATCGGTCAATCCGCTCGAACTTCGGCCGCCGCACATTCCGGGGCAGGTGAAGTCGATCGTGTGGCTCTTCATGACCGGAGCTCCGTCACAGGTCGATACCTGGGACTACAAGCCCGAACTTCAGAAACGCGACGGCCAGGATCTCGCCGGAGCCGACCCGAAGACCGGGTTCTTCACGACCAGCGGCAAGTGTTTGAAGTCGCCGTTCGTCTGGCGTCAGCACGGCGAGTCCGGCTCGTGGGTGTCGGATTTGTTTCCGCACTTGTCGCAGCACGTCGACAAGATGTGCTTTCTGCACTCAATGAATCTGCGGCAGAACAACCACGCACCGGCGTCGATCGAGCTGATGTGCGGCACAAATCGTCCGGGCCTGCCGGCGCTCGGTGCCTGGATGACCTACGGCCTCGGATCGCTCAACCAGAGCCTGCCGTCGTACGTTGTGCTCCACGACACGCGGCCGCGCGGTGACGATCAAATTTGGTCGGCCGGGTTTTTGCCGAAGACCTATCAGGCACTCGCGCTGGATGCTCGCCGCAAAGAGGCGGTCGATAACTTGGCTCGCGATGGCAAGCACAGCGACGCGCAGCAGCGATCGCAGCTCGAACTGATCAAGCAGTTGAATCAGGAGCACGCGACGACTCGGCCGACACAGGCGGATCTCGCCGCGCGAATCAATTCCTACGAACTGGCGTATCGGATGCAGATGGCCGCTCCGGAGGCGCTCGATCTGACAAAGGAGTCCGAAGTGACTCACAAGCAGTACGGCATGGACCAGCCGGAGTGCGCGACGTTTGCTCGGCAGTGTCTGCTCGCCCGGCGATTGGTCGAGCGAGGGGTGCGGTTCGTGCAGATCTTCGCCGGCAAGGGAACTGGCGGAGACGGCAGCGTCAACGACGTGCCGTGGGATTGTCACTCGGACGTGCAGACGAATCATCGTTCGTGCGGTCTGCACACCGACCAACCGGCCGCCGCGCTGCTGGCGGACCTCGAAGCTCGCGGGCTGCTCGAAACAACGCTCGTGATCTGGGGCGGTGAGTTCGGCCGCACGTCGGATTCACAAGGTGCGAAGGGTCGCGACCACAACCCGAACGGCTTCACCATCTGGATGGCGGGAGCGGGTGTCAAAGGTGGCTTCCATTACGGAGCGACCGACGACTTCGGTTACAAAGCGGTCGAAAAGAAAATCCATGTCAACGATCTGCACGCGACGCTGTTGCATCTGCTGGGCTTGGAGCACACGAAGCTGACCTACCGCTTCAACGGCCGTGATTTCCGCCTGACCGACGTCGGCGGCGAGCTGCTGTCAGAGATTCTGGTGTGACCGACTTGTTGCCGATCGTTCGTGGAATTTGCAGTTGTTGTCCGAATCCTGTAGCCCAGGCCCTTGTGGCCTGGAGGATTCGTTCGAATTGTGGAATCACCCGACCCACAAGGGGTCGGGCTACATGGTGAGGTCTTGCAATGAAGCGTTCTATCTTCGCGTTCTTGATCTGTGTTCTGAGTTGGACCATCGGAGCCGCATCGGCGCAAGCGCACTTCCTGTTCATCCAAGTCGGGCCTCATGCCGAAGCGGGCCGTAACGTCGAAGTCTTCTTCAGCGAGCGAGCGACTGCCGGTGATCCTCGATTTGTGGCAAAGGTCGCGCACACGGAACTCTGGTTGCAGGACGAGCCGGGCAAGTTCGTGCCGCTGACGGTGAACCGCGGCACCGATCGGTTGCGAGCGTATCTGCCGTCGGAGCGATCGGTGTCGGTCGTCGGCCGGTGTGAGTACGGCGTGCTCAAACGTGAGAAGCCGTTCTTGTTGCGGTACTACCCAAAGGCTGTCTCCGGGAAGCCCGACGAAGTGGCGAAGCTGTCACGGTACGAGTCGATCCCGTTGGAAATCATGCCGACGTTTGCGAAGGACTCGATCACGATGACCGTGTTGCGCGACGGAAAACCGCTGGGCAACACGTTACTGACGACGATCGACTCCGATCTGACGAACGAGGAACTGACGACCGACGCCGCCGGCAAAGCGACTTGGAAACTGAAGGAGTCCGGACAGTTTGCCGTGTACGTCAAGCATGTCGTACCGCAAGCGGGAGCGAAGAACGGCGAGAACTACGACGAGATCCGTGAGTTCGCGACGTTGGCCTTCGACTGGCCGCTCGACAACTCGCGAGTCGATGCTGACGCCGTTGCGATGTTCGAGAAGGCGATCGCGGCTCGCGCAGCGTGGGACAACTTCAAAGGCTTCTCGGCTCAGGCATCGGTCTATCTGGATGGCCGCCGCTCGGAGGGTCATGTGGTAGTCAAGCCGGACGGAGAAGTTTCGTTTGACGGCGAACCGAAGCTCGAAGACGAAGCGGCTCGCGAGTGGGTCCGCGATCAACTGCACTCGCAGGTCATCCACCGAGTTTCCTCGTCGGGCATTCGCTCGAAGCCGCTGCTGAATTTCGCAGACACGGACGCCGCGCATCCGCAGGGGCGCTTGCTGAACTTTCACGGCGGTCGGTTCGCGTCGACGTACCGGATTCGCGACGACGAAATCATCGTCGTCAATCGCAGCCTGGGTCGCGAGAACATGTCGCTGCAGATGCTCGACAGCGAACGGAACGCAGAGGGGACAGTGCTGCCGCGCGCGTACGAGGTTCAATACCGTGACGCTCAGACGGGAGCGATCACTCGCGTCGAAACGTTTCGCAATCGCTGGCAGAGAGTCGGCAAGCTCGATCTGCCGGAGTCCATGGCTCAGACCCTCTCGACGGCAGGAGGTGTCAGCACTCGGTCGATGAGACTGACGTCGCTCAAACCGGTGGAGTAGCACAGCCGCTTCTAACGTGCCGCGAACGGAGATTTGGCGATCGCTTGTGCGGTGCTCTTGTCAGTCACGACGAGTCCAGGCATCGACGGCTCGCTTGAAGCGACAAAATCGCCGACATCCTGGTTCGAGCGTCTCCGCCAGATGAACCCATCGAGGACGTAATGAGTGATCTGCGGAACCGCCAGCAACGGCACGAGCACCTGATCCCAACCGCCAATGTTCCAAGCGGGACCGAACATCCACGATCGGTCGTGCCAGACGCCGCAGTCCCAGAGAAGCTCCTCGGCATACGCGAGCAGCCACAACAAGCCGAGGAATTGCCACCAGCGCCATCCGAGTCGTCGGCTAACTGGAGGTATCGAGGATTCGGTACGGCCAGCCGATTGAAACCATGCGACCAAGACCATGTACGGCACGCCGTGGGTGATTACGTTCGTCACCGTGAAGGCGTAGTCGGAATTGAGGCCGACGATGCCGACGTACCAACACAGCGCCGTCGTCATGACAACGAGGTCTTTGCCCGGATGGAATTTTCGCTGCCAGATCGCGCGATACGCCGAACGTGCGGCGTACAGAGCCAAACTCCCCCAATAGATCGGAGCCAAGACTCGTTCTGCGAGCACCGGCACCTCGACGAAATCGGACGCCACGAACCACGAAAAGCGGCGCGAATGTGAATGCCAAAAGACCAGCGGATAAATCGTCGCCAGATAAATCGCCGCCGAGTCAATGGCTCGATCAAGTCTGTCGTGTTCGCCGGCCTTGGCTCGATACAGTGCGACCCAACCAGATTGTTGCCGAACGAAATGAAAGACGGCGACGTACGCCAACGTTCGCCAAAACAGACTTGCACCTTCGGAATACAACGCCGCTCCGATCCCGAATGCCAGCAGCGGCACCAGTGCGTACAACCAGGCTCGACGTTGCAGTTCCTCGCGATCGAAGTACACACGAAACCCGGTCGCGTAGACGTGAGCGACGTCGATCAACAGCACCGAGACCACCCACAACCAATCGGGCGTCTCCATTTCCAACCAACCCAACGGCCAACCGACTGCCACCAGCAACAACGCCAGGACCGCGCTGCCGCCAAACGTCAGCAGGTCTGTCTTTGCAGAAAATAGCCACGGGTAGGACATGTTGGGGTCAGGGGCGAGGGCCGTGGGGCGAGGGACGAGAGGTCTGAGCGGCCAGTAGTTCGTCGGCCGCTCGCAGGCCGTGGTCGAAGGCTTCCTCGAACAGAGCGATGCCGCTGAGGTCGGTGTTTGCGAAATGGATATGACCGTCGGGCTGACCAGCGTCGCGACGCTGGCGGCTAGTGATGAAGCCGGGACGTGGGCGAATCATCGCGTGTCCCCAGCGAAAGACGTCCAGGCGAGTGACCAGCTCGCGAATTTCCGGATGCGGCCGTTCGAGATCGGTGAGGACAACGTCGGCCAAGTCCGACCAGTTCGCATTCAGCAGTTTCGTTCGCGCGGCTTTGACATTGTCGTCGCAGAGGGGGTGATACCACGTCAGCACGGTCGGCCCGTGATCGTTGCCCGATTGATGCGTCGCGACGACATAACCCAACGAGTGGCTGTCGTGAATCACATTGTCCCAACTCATCGGAAAACTCGACTCACGCGGGCGGCGGCGGAGATGCACGTTCGCCACGAGCCACGAGCCGTATTCAAACTGTTCGGCACTGCGGCCAGTGCGTTCCGCAAAACCGTCGATCAAGCGCGGGGCGAGAAACTGCGGAGCGGCGAAGATGACCGACTTCGCACGGAATCCAATCGCCTGCTCCGACTCGGCGACGAAGGCGAGGACTTCGAGCTTGTCACCATCAACAAGACTCTTTGGCGAGCCGGGCGGCGTCAGCCCCCGGACATCGTTCTCACCGATGGTCCGGGGGCTGACGCCACCCGGCTCACCAGTATTCGTCGTTTGGTGCTCGACTGCGTATGGTCTGATTCGCGTCACGGTGATGCCGGTCTTCAATCTTGCCCCCGCATGAGCGGTCAAGTGTTCGACGATTCGGCCGTTCCCTTCCGGCCAGGTCATTAGCGGTTGATGGTCGGCCCCCGGCTCCTTCAGCCGAGCAGCGAAGTACAGCACACCGGCCCAGGCACTCGTTTGCTCGGCCGTCAAACCGTAGTCGTCGCGGCAACTGTAGTCGACCAGCCAATGCAATCTCGCCGACGTCCAACCGCGCTGCCGCAGCCACTCGGCCATCGAAATCTGGTCGAGTGCCAAGACTCCTGGATCATCCGACGCTTGGCGAGTCGGGATGCAGAAAGCTCGTCGGCCATCTGAGTCCCGCCACGCACTCCAACGGTCGATCTCCTTCCGAAACGCTGCGAGCTGTGCGAGGTCATCGTCCGAGGCTCCGAGGGCTGGATACAAGCCCTCAATCCATTCGCCGTTCACGAACACCCGCTCGTCGGGATCGCGACACAGAAACTGTTCGGCGATGACCGGTGATCCGTCGGCGGTCAGCGATTCGACGACTCCCATTTCTTCCAGCAGCCGAATCAGATCGCGGTTGTGAGGCAACGGCACCGGCAAGTAATGAGCGCCCCACGGAAACGGCGTGAGTTCGCAGCGTCCCGACCGCGATGTTCCGCCTGGTTGCGATTCCAATTCGAGGACGACGAAGTCCTCGCAACCGTTTTGTTTCAATCGCCACGCGGCCGACAGTCCGGCGACACCGCCCCCAACGATGACCACGCCGACGTCCTGCCACTGATCCGCGTCTGGCGACGGCCAGCGAAAACCGTCGCGCAGCCGATGACCGATTTCCAGTGACTGGCCGAGCAATTCGCCTGCCGGTGGTAGACGCGGCTCTGCCGAACACCCCGTCGTCAGCAACGCCGGAGCGCCTAGCAAGGTGGCGATCAGTTCGCGGCGAGTGAGCGTCACTTCATCGCTCCCCACTCTTGGTCGTAGTAATGCACCAGCACTTGGTTGTTGAGCTGATTCACTTCGGCCTCGACACGAGCCAAATCGGGCGGCAGATCGAAAAGGCTGTTCAAGATCTTGTCGGTCAAGAATCGCGATGTCCCGCTGAGTTCGGATGACAGGCTCAACGTCTCCGGCAGTGGCGCGGACGAGGCCAAAACAAATCCCCACTCGCCGAACGTCGGCACGGCGGCGTGATACGGCCGAACGTGGAAGCCGGACGCTTCGAGCGTCTTCACGATGCACCAATACGACTGCGGTGCGACCAACGGCGACGTGCATTGCACGCTGATGACGGCATTGCCCGTCAGTCGCTCGTGCAGCATTCGATAAAAACGGGTCGAGTACAACTTGCCGACCGAGAACGTGCCGGGATCGGGAAAGTCGATGATCACGGTGTCGAACAACGATTCATCGCTATTTTGGGTGGCACGCCCCGAGCCTTCGCGAAGGGCGTGAGGTTCGGCCACGCCCTTCGATGACTCAGAGCGTGCCACCCGGCCGACCCACAGGAACGCATCCTCGTTGATGATCGTCACGCGGCGGTCTTTCAGCGACGAGCGGCTCAGTTCCGCCAGCGGGGGGAAGCGATCGGCCAGCGAGGTCATGCCGGGATCGAGATCGACCAGCGTGATCGATTCGACCGATGGGTATCGCAGGATCTCGCGCACCGCCAACCCATCGCCGCCACCGAGCACCAGCACTCGACGCGGCGACTTCACCGACGACAACGCCGGATGTACCAGCGCTTCGTGGTAGCGATGTTCGTCCACCGAGTTGAATTGCAGATGCCCGTTGAGATGAAGCTGAAAGCCCTTCGCGTTTTGAGTCAGCACGATCCGCTGATACGGCGTTGTTTCGGCATGCACAATTGGCTCGCCCAATACATGCTCTTCGGCCAGAGTCGTCAAGCTGTCGGCTTTGATGATCCCGACGATCAATAGACCGATCACCAGGCAAGCTCGGCCCCGCAGTCCGCTCAAGCCGCGTGACGAAAGCAGCGGCCGAAGCAGGTACGTCCCCCACAGACCAACCGCCGCGTTCAGTAACCCGCACAGCAGAGACGTCCGCACCAAGCCGAGCCTCGGTACACAGAACATCGGGAATAGCAGCGACGCGAATAACGCTCCAAGATAATCGAATGCCAGCACGCGCGAGACGAGGTCTTCAAAATCGAGATGCTCTTTCAGCAACCGCATCAACAGCGGAAGTTCCAGTCCGACGAGTGTCCCGATCGCGAACACAATCCCGTACAGCACGACTCGAAACGCGCCGACCGAAGAGAAGGCCAGGAACAACACCGGTGCGGACGCTCCGCCGATCAGCGCGACGGCCAGCTCAACTTCGATGAAGCAGCGAGCCAACCGCTCATCCACAAACCGCGAGATCCACGCTCCAGCCCCCAACGCGGACAGGTAGATGCCGATCACCAGCGAAAACTGAGTGACTGAGTCTCCCAACAAGTAGCTCGCCAGCGTTCCGGCCAGCAGTTCGTAAACCAACCCACACGACGCGATGATCAGCACGTTGAGGTAGAGCAGAAATAACGGAGCACGGTTCATCGAGTCTTCGGACATGTTGTGTCTCGTCGGCGATTCGCTTCGTGAGCGGTACGGCACTAGCCCCCGGTATTGGCAGTGGACCGGCGGCTAGCGCCGTACCGCTCACAGGTCAGCTCACCCCTGGATCGCCGCCGCGATGATGATCGACATGCCGATGATGACCGCCCCCATGATGATCGCCAGCGCAACGTTCTGGTCTTCCTCGATCTCTTTCTTGAGCGAGAACGGCGAGAACTTGTTCATCAGTTTGAAGCAGACCGCGAGCACGGCGACGCCCACCAACGAGAAAAGGACTGCTGCTAGCAAGTGCGTCCACAACTTCCCTTGCGAAGCTCCGTCCACGATGGCGGTCTCCTCCGCAAAGGCCAGCGTGACCGGCAGCACCCAGCCGGAAATCGAATCGATACTCATCACTATTTGCCTCCTCCCCAAGAGCCGCCAGAACTGCGGCCGTACGACGAGCCGCTTGAATAACTGGAATAACCGGGTGAATCGAGGGCGCTGAGAAGATCAGGATACTTCCAACCGCCGATCGCGGCCGCGCAAAAGTAACCGCACGTCAACACACCGTAGGTCAAGTAGCACCAACCGACGTTCGAAATATTCTTCCACATCAACAACTCTCCCACTCGTTATTGCTCGCTTTGTGCATACGGGCTGTAGTCGCTGTTCTTCCACCGATTGACCTCAAACAGATGCCGCGCCATCATCAGCATCAGCGGGAACGCGGCCACGATCAACTGCGCGGTCCAGAAATGTCCCTGGTTGACCGGTGTTTTCACGGCCCCTTTGACGAACACGAAATCCAGCACCGCCAGCAACGACGCCAAGCAGACCCACATCCCCCAAACGTCCGCCCGATTTGGCTGCGGTTGAATTGTGCCGACACTGAATGGGCGGGGCAGGTCTTGCAGATGGAACGCGACTTCGACTTCCTCGACCGAGATGTACGTTCCCAGCGAGGCGTTTTCTTCCGAGCCTTTGTCCGACCTCGTTGTCTCAAACGACAGCATCAGCGGCGGAGCGATGTAATCTGCGGTATGAACTTGCTCCTCGGTCGTCACGCGCCAATAGAACTCGCCGACGACAAATTGCACATGTGCCGTCCCACGGTCATAAAGCTTGAACTCATGGCCGTTGAAACCGACGTTGTCTCGGTCGCCTCGCCGAGTGACCTTCGAGAGCGAGATTGCCTCCACAAAGCTCCAATGCCCTTGATTGCGAACCAACCAGCGAAATCCCTTCGCCGGGTTGTAGAGCAGGTACTCGGTCCATGGAAAACGTTTGCCTTCCCAAACGGCGAAACGGCCCATGAATCCAATGACCGTGTATTCGGTGTCGAAGAGCTTGCCAACCGAGCCGAGCGGAATCAGCAGTATGTCGATCCCCTGCCCGCTGAGCGTCTGGAGATATTCCAGCTTGCCTTGCGCGCAGTCGAGCAGCGAATGGCAACTGACGCAGGTGATCCGCTGCGACTGATCGGGAGCGAACAGTGTCAGCGGCCCCGCACAGTGCGGACAGTTGAGCTGCAAGGCGGGGGTGTTCGGGCCGGCCGGAAGCGCTGACGCCCAGCCGTCCGGTTCGAGATTCAAATCGGCGAGCGAGACTTCATGTCCGAAGAACCCGCGCGGACGATCGCCGCTGTATTCAAGTGTTCCGAATTCAGATCCTTCGCCATGCAGATCGGCAAATCGATGCTCAGAATTCTGGCGAAAGGCCCAAGGAATCTCGCCGTCGGCCGCGGCAGCCGTCGCGATGCCTTTCTCCGCAACGACAAATCCACTTCGACCAGACGATGGGGCACTCTTCCCCTCGGCGGACGATTGGAAGCGATGTCCCACTTCCAGCGATTCGAAGCTGGGGAATTCGGCTTCGTCGGCGAAGCGTCGTTCGAACATCAAGTAGAACTTCCCCTGAGCCTCCGCCAGCCAGCCGACTTTGTCCTGCGGGAATTGCAAGTACCACTCGTTCCAAACACCGCCCGCCGGATGCTGGTACTGCACGCGGCCGACGACGTCGAATCGCTTTTTGTTGTACTTTCCCGACAGACCGCGATGAATGGGCGAGTTCGTTTCGACCAGGTCCGCGACCTTGCCGTGGTCTTCGACTTTCTTGTCCGCACGGGCGACGACGGAGCGGCAGAAGTCACATACCGTGACCAGCGAAGTACTGAGTTTGAACTCGACCGGCGCTGCACACGCGGGACAGGCGACGATTCGCTGCTTCCTCATGTGGTCGCTCCGTCCCGCCTGTCGCCCGACCCCTTGTGGGTCGGTTGATCGATCCCACGTTCTGAATCATCCAGGCCACCAGGGCCTGGGCTACAGGATCCAGCGACGCCACGTTCCGCGATGCGTACCGAAACCGACTCCGCGCCGAGCATCTCACGCAATCGATCTTTCCACGGCCAATCGCCACGCCGCCGGCACGAAAACAAGTTGAACGTCGCCAAGCCCGATTCCGGCCAAGTGTGGCAAGCGAGGTGCGACTCGCTGAGCAAATAGAGTCCAGTGACGCCGCCCGGTTCTGGAAACTGTCGCCACAGCGGTTGCCCGACGACCTGCAATTCCAGTTCTCGAACGGCACGCTCGCAGACGGTTCGCACAGACTCCAGTGATCGAAGCCGCTCACGCGAGCAACCCCTCGCGTCGATGATCCACTCGCGACCCGCGCCTTCGAGGGCACAGTCGGTCCGGACCAATCCTTGTTCGAGCAACGTCGTCATCATGCGGCGTACTTCGTTGTTCCGCGAGTTTTCTTGCAGCTGTCCCTGAAGCGGACAGAATCTGGCGCGGGCATTAAATCATCCGCTGTCTCACCAGGAAAGCGAGCTGGACTCTGAGGCCACGGCTGGCCAGTTTGTGAAACTGCGCGGATTGTAGCCCGACCCCCTGTGGGTCGGATGATTCGAGTTCTCATTGGAATCGTCGGTGAATCACGAATCACCCGACCCACGAGGGGTCGGGCTACAGATTGCCTCATCCGACCAACTGGCATGTCCTGACTCTGGGTCCAGTGTGGCAAACCTATCTGACGGCTACGTTGACGTGATCAGGACATTCTCAGCGGTTGGCTCTGCGTGCAGCGCCTGATGGATTTCGCGGCGTGCCGTCAAGTAGTACACCGCACCGATCAGCGCGATGGCCAGAGTGACCGCTCGATACGCCAGACAAGTCAGAATGCCAGTGCCGTCAGCGGCTCCGTTGAGTTTGTAGAGAGCGTTAACCGCCTCTTCCAAAAGCCCGACGCCACCGGGCGTGAGCGGCACGATTCCGGCCAACTCGGCTGCCGGGATGAAGAACAAGTGCTGAGCAAAGCCCGGCACGAACGACTCGCCGCTGATGGCTTTCGCACTGAAATAGAACGACGAGATGGTGCCGAAGTGTCCCACAATGCTGACTCCCAGCGCGACGAAAAGCACTCGCTGCTGTGATTGATACAGCCGCACCCCTTCGACCAATTCGGCGATCATGTGCCCGACGACCGGTAGGCGAGCGAGGTGCCGCCAGGCTTGCGAGCGAGTCACGGCCGGAATCAGCATCAGCGTGAGTCCGACCAATCCGGCCGCACTGCCGATGACCAGCAAACCGACGACCGCTTTGAGTTCGGCACGTTCGCGAATCTCAGCCCACTGTGGCCAGGCGGCCCAGGCACCGATCAAAAATAGTGCGAGCATCCCCAGAATTCGGTCCAGCAGAACGGTCGCAATGGCCGTTGTGCGTCGGTTGGGTTGCTCCTTCGCAAGCAAAGTGGCTTTGACCACATCGCCTCCGACCGAGCCAGGCGCGACGAAGTTGAAGAGGTAGCCGATGAATCCCAATCGCAAGGCATCGCGGACCGTGAACGTGAACCCCAACACCTTGACCAAACAGAACCAGCGCAGAAATGTCAGTACGATCGCACCGCCGCACAATGCGATCGCCGTCACAATGCTGGGCCATTGCAGCGGTTGCTGAGTGATCTGTAGCAGCTTGTCCCAATGCCGCCACAACACGAACGTCATCAAGGTCGCCGCCAAAAGCCATTTGGCCCACGACCAATGTCGCCGCCAACCGGATGAGTCGCCAGTGCTTGATTCTGTCACGACGCCGTCACCTCTTGGTTTTGGAATCGATGTCGTCCAAAGAAGTCATTGTTCGACGCCCGGAAAAGTTCGAACGTGCGCTGAGTCCCTTCGGTGCGATTCCTTTGATCGTCAGAACCGCGCCGGTCTGTTTGCAGTGAGTGTTGCAGTTTGGCAACACCTCGCCAATTGCAAGCTATGTTGCGGTCGGTGACGGTTCCGACGGCGGCTTGGTCTCCGCTGCCGATTTCGTCGGCGCGACTGGCAAAAAGTGCTTGTGCGCTGTCCTCGGCAATCGGTGGGAAACTCGTCGCCGGGACCGTGTCTTCGTCGATAACTAGGGCGTTTGAACCCAGAAGGATGCTGGCGGCGCTCGCAAACAGACAGCCTGAGTCACATCCATGTTGCTTTCACAACAACGCATCGCCCCCTGGATCATCTGGTTTTTGGCGGCATTGGCTTCGCTCGTGTGTCTGCCGCGATTGCTCGGCACAGAGCTAATCGTACGACAGGTTGCGGCCAAGCGACCGAACGCGGTCCTGACTGGGATCACGCCGCTGCCCGACGAACCAGTCCAGCAAGAGGTCTCGACCTCGGACGAGCTGAAGATGCTCGTTCCGCCGGTTGGAGAAACCGACGAGATTCCGGCCGCTGATGAATCGGTTATTGATCACGAAGCAGAAGTCGCTCCGCAGGCCGAAGCACCGACCCCGTCCCTTCGATTTTCGGATGTCGCGTTCGAAGAGACTCCGGACCAGCCTTCGCTTCCAACGATCGTCCCCGCGCCCGCAACGTTGGGTGATCCGATCATTGAAGAAGACTTGCCAGGTCAGCCTCCGGCCGGCAATTTCGAATCGGCTCAGCCGGAACCAGAATTGCCGCACACGACTCTGAAGTTTGCTCCGCTCGAAGAAAAGCCGGCTCCGAAAGTGGCCGTGCCGCCGGCCGTAGAACTGCAGGTTCCGACCGCTGCGCCCCGACTCGCTGTGAAATACTGGATTGTCAGCACTCGCAGTTGCCGTCAGTCGCATCACAAGTGCGGAGTCAGTTGCCGATTCATCTGCCATGCGGTTACTGAGGATTGTCAGTGCGTCCCGGTTTGCTTCGAGCAATTGATCGCGGGACAGATTCCGGGGGCTCCGACCTGCGTGTTGGCTCATGGCAGCTTCACGCGAATGGATGATGTTTGGGAGGACTCCGAATGCACGTATTGCTGGCTGCGCGGAGCGTGTCCTCAAGTGCCGCTGAATTTCATCTACTTCACATGGCCCAGCGAAGGTCCGTTCGCGCTGGTGCCGAATAATCCATTCTCGACAGCGATTCCGTGTCTTGATTTCGGCGTGCTGGGTCGCCGTGCGGAACTGAACGGCTTCTATCTGGCCGACTTGATCGGCTCGCTACCCGGCCCCACGACGGTCAGCTTGATTGGACACAGCCTGGGAGCGAGAACCGTTGCCAGCAGTCTGCATCTGCTGGGTGGCGGGACGGTTCACGGCCAAACTCGCTGGAATCCCGCAGACTGCGGACACCGCATTCGCGTTGTTCTAGCGGCGGCCGCCATCGAACACGATTGGCTCAACCCCGGCGACCGTTATGGCTGCGCGCTCAGTCGAGCCGAATGCCTGCTCAACCTTCGCAATGAATGCGATTTTGCGTTGGCTCTGTACCCGTTGAGGAAGCCCTTCTCGAGCCGCGCACTGGCTCGCACCGGATTCACGAGCAAGGACCAACGAAAACTCGGCGACCGACTGACGCAAGTTTCCGAATTGGACGTCGCGCCGGTGATCGGCAAAGGCCATAGCTGGCCCAGCTACTGCCGACAGCCGGGAATCGCCACCGCCGTGTCGCCTTATGTCTACTTTGAAGCAGCACAAGCGGTTGTCCAAACCACGGAATTGCCTCGCTGAATTCGTCTGGACACTCAGCCGTCAATCGGGCTGTAATCCCCCCTTCAATCCGGCCGCCGGAGGCGCGCCGAGAGAGTCGCTTCAAGGATGATTTCACCGTGCAACAATTCGCGAGACTGCTGCCGTACCTCTGGCAACATCGTTGGAAGCTGTATTTATCGACGGCGTTTGCATTGGTTGTCGCTCTACTGTGGGCGGCCACGTTGTCTTTGACCTTTTTGGTCGTGAAGGTGCTGCTGCAAGACCAAAGCCTTCAGCAGTACGTCGAACTCGAGGTCAAAAACAGCGAAGTTGAGATCGACAAGCGCCAGCGTGAGCTCGACGAACTGGATCGACAATTAGAGGCCCGTGCGTTTGGAGCACTCCCGGACGGAACGGTGTCTGCCTCAGAAAAAGAACTTCGTCGAGGCCAAGATCGGGTCGCCGGCAAACTCAAGTCCGCCACACGTCGGCTAGTCGCGTATCGCTGGATTCGACGGCATGTGATGCCCTTGATTCCGAATGATCAATTCAAGACTTACGCCTTGATCCTCTTCATTCTGGTGATTGGAACGACTGCGAAAGGCACAGCCGTTTTCATTCAAGAGGTGCTGGTCGGCAGCGTGGTTGAATTGACGGTCATGGCTCTGCGAAAGGACTGCTTTCGGCACTCGCTGAATCTGGACTACCAAACGTTGATGCGGCACGGGAAATCGGAATTGATGTCGCGATTCACGAATGACATCGGTGTCGCTGCGGACGGCCTGAATCTGCTCGGCGGGCGAATCGTTCGCGAGCCGCTCAAGGCCTTTGCCTGTATCTTCGTGGCATTCTTTGTGAGCTGGCAGCTCACTCTGCTGTCGATGGTGTGCGTGCCGTTGATGGGATTGATTTTTCACCGCTACGGCCTGCTGTTAAAGCGAGCCAGTCATCACATGATGGAGCGGATGTCGCGCATCTACAAATCTCTGGACGAGACCTTCGACGGCCTGAAGGTCGTGATCGCATTCAACGGCGAGCGGCGGCATCGGCAACGATTTCATCGCGAGAACAAAGACTACTACCACCAAGCCATGAAGGTCGTACAGATTGATTCGCTGACCAGTCCGACGACGGAACTGCTGCTGACGCTCGCGGTCTGCGTGTCGTTGTTGCCGGGAGCGTACTTGGTGCTCCGCCACCAAGACTCGATCTGGGGCATCAGGCTGGCTGCTGAGCCATTGTTGATTGAGGACTTGTCGTGGTTCTATGCCTTGTTGGCTGGCACGCTCGACCCGGTCCGGAAGTTGTCGTCGATTTACTCAAAGCTCAAACGTACCTCCGCCGCGACCCAACGCATCTTCCAAGTGCTCGATTGGCAGCCCGCGTTAAAGCTGGCTGAACAAGCGCAGCCGATGCCGCGTCACGCGCAATCGGTTGTCTTCAAAAAAGTCTCGTTCCAATATGACTCAGATGGGGTCAACCGGCCGAACGCGCTCACGGACGTGACGCTGAAGATCGCAGCGGGAGAAGTTGTGGTCGTCGTCGGCGAGAATGGCAGCGGAAAATCGACGCTGGTCAATCTGCTGCCGAGGTTCTACGACCCGAACGCCGGTTCGGTGTTGATTGACGGCGTCGATATTCGCAACGTGCGGCTGCGCGATCTGCGCAGCCAGATTGGCGTGGTCACACAGGAGACACTGTTGTTCGACGAGTCGATCTACGAAAACATTCGCTACGGCAAACCGGACGCCACTCATGCTGAAGTGCTTGCGGCCTCCGAAAAGGCTCGAGTACCGCAGTTCTTCGATCAACTCCCGGAAGGGTTTTCGACACGTGTCGGTCCGCGCGGCAGCCGACTCTCTGGAGGACAACGGCAACGAGTGGCGTTGGCTCGCGCGCTGCTGATTGATCCGTCGATTTTGATTCTGGATGAAGCCACGTCCGCCGTGGACGCGCAGAGCGAATCGATGATTCACCAATGCCTGGGAGACTTCGTCAAAGGGCGGACGGTGTTCCTCATCACGCATGCGGTGAAGCCTGAGATTTTGGAGTTCGTCTCGCGGATCTTGGTCATGGAACAGGGTCAGCTTCTCGCCGTCGGGTCGCATGACGAATTGCTGCAATCGTGCCCGGCGTATCAGCGGCTTTTTCGTGCTCAGTCTTCAGGTCCTACCGACGATAGTCTGCCAGAGCTCCGCATCGATGTGCCAGCAGTCGCCGACTCCGATGCTTCCACATCGATCGAGCCGCCGCACCTCATCAAATTCGCATCTGCGAGCATCACGGCACCGACCGAAGCGCTTCGGAAAGCGACTTGAATCGGCTTGGCCTGTGCGTTGCTGAATTGCCAGAGCAGTGCTACTGGAATGTCCGCCGTTCACTCAGGCGAGCGCACAGTGCTTGTAACTCCTCTCGCAGAAGTTCCTGAAGAACTGGGTGCAAGGACATGCCGTAACGTGTGGCGGCATAGCGGAGATACCATTCCGCCGCATCCGGCAAATTGGGATGTGATGATGCGGCACGGCGTAGCCGTTCGGCAAACTGGTGCAGCGTCTCATGCGTGGCGCGTTCGAGGTCGAGCCGCTTCAACCGGCGATCCAATTCTTCCAACAAGCGACGTAATTCGATCACTGTCGGCTCGAGCGGACCAGACGCTTTGTTCCGACGAGCAAACCTCAGCTTCCGAACCGCTAAGAACAGTAATCCGCCAGTGATCAATGCTCCCGGAATGGTGTTCAACAAACTCAGCAAGGACAGCTTCAACGCCAGCCACTTATTGGACCAGCCTTCGCCGGCCAGCGCCGTGCGAATCATCTGACCGCGCAGAGTTAGCTCATCCCACAACTGCCACAGGCCAAACTTGGTGACGGCCTTTGGAATTTGATCCGCCGGAGTCGAGTCCACGACCACCCATCCTTCGTCGGGCACATAAGCTTCGACCCAAGCGTGAGCATCCCGCTGCCTGACGACCCAGTATTTTCCCAGGAGGTTGTATTCTCCTCCGGCATAACCGGTGACGTAACGGCAGGGGATCCCCGCGATTCGCAACAAAACGGCCGTGCCGCTGGCAAAAAACTCGCAGTTCGCCGCCGGCTTCTCAAGCAGGAAGTGCAACATAGGATCACTCATCAGCGGAATTTCGATGCTGGTTGAGTAGCGACATTTTGCGAAATGATTTTGGATCGCCGTGATTTTGTCGCTCGGCGTTTTGCAGCCATCGAACACCTGTGTCGCGAGTTGCAGGAGTTTTGGATTCGTGGTCAGCCGCTCGGGAAGCTGTCGCAACCTCACCTTGGCCGTCATCGTGGCCTGCCGATCCAATTCCCAAGGCATTCCGGTTTCCCACAACATCGGTTGAATGATCGGTTCAATGGGATTGAGTCCCGATGGATCAGGTACCCAGGCTGTGAGGCTGGTCTCCGGCGGCATGTTGTCCGCACCGACCACGCTGTGGCGATCGAAGCTCAAGATGTCGATCGGAGCTTCCAACCGAGAGGTGGTCAACGGCAGGAAGGTAAACCGGTCCATCGACGGTGCTCGCCAAATCGTGACCGGCGGCAGATGGTTCGCAGAATTCTCACGCAGCAGAAATACGGACTGCGACAATCGTGGTGCATGAACCACTGGATCCAACGGGTTCGCTGTCGGAAGTGCCTTCCGACTGCGGCCCATCGGAATCCAGTCGCTGTGCGATTCCCAACCGCGAAACGTGTAGCGTTCAAAGACCGCGCCGCGCAAGTAACCCGGCGGTCGATCCGAGAGGACTCGCATCGCGATTTCTTCGTCCAACGACGAACGCAGAAACTGGATTGATCCCAACGGAGCCTGCCCCGAAAAACCCATCAGGACACTCGGCCGTCCCCCTGCGGGGCGCGCTCCGGACCCGCGCAGAAATTTGTCGATGTCCGACCATTTCTCCAAAAGCCATTCATTGCCGGCACGAGTGCTCACCACGCAAACAACGAGTATGGCGGCGCTCGCCACCGGACGGACCCACCGAACCGAACGGGACGGCGGTTCCTGACGTCGCCTCGCCATCGAGTAATACGCGCAGGAAAGTCCGACCAAAGCCAACGTCGCTCGCTGATGCATCCGCCGCATACGACCGGTTTTCGAGAGTTGCACGTCTCCCAAACAGATAAAAACCATGACCGCCAGCAACGGCAGATAGTTCGGCATCGGACGGTCGAGACGGCTGCCCCACAATCGAGCGACCTGAACAAGCAAGAAGAACTGACCGGCTGCATGCACCAGTGGGTAGTTCAAGATGGTGGTCATTGTCGGCGGTTCGTACGGCGCGAGGTTCCACTGCAATGCGCAAACGACTGCGAGCGCCAAGTCAATCCACGGCAAAGACGCCGAAGAGACCTGCCACCGATGTCGCCACCACACCGCCGGCGAACTGATCACGGCCACCAGAATCGGAAACACGATCGTTTCCGACATGTACCAGAACATTGCCGCTTGCAGCAGAATGATCAGCCAGGCGATCCCAGCTTGGCGGTACATGGTGTGGACTTCATGAGGGGACGTCGAAAACACATCGCCCATCATTTTGTCGAAAGCACGAAGGGGGTGACAGGGTGCAGCGGCAAAATCGCCACCGTCACCTTGTCACACCCTCACGTTGTCACCTAGCCACTCGCAAATCTAGCGACCAAACAGCGAAGCCAACCGCGATTTGGCCTTCGCAGCGGTCTTACGGTCTGCGGGTGGAGCCGGAACCACTGGAGCCGGCGCTGCCGGTTCGGGTTCGAGCTTCTTCGGTGCCGGGGTCGGCTCCGGAGCCGGAGGACAGCCCACTGGTCCTGCCGGTCGAGCCGCTGGCATCGGTTGAGTCCAGGTCCGATTGCCCAAAGGCTCCACCCAGTATTGCACGTTCGCAGATTGATGGTGATGGATCGGCGTGTAGTGGTCATGCCAGCGACCGTGATAGCCACGATGAGACTCTCGCACGTGCCACTGCGATGGCACCGGTGGTGGCGGCAAGCGATTGGCAGGTTGCCAATAGGGAACCTGCTGGTAGGTGTAGCCCAGTTGAGTGGTGTCGGTTGGCGAGTACACCTGCGGGTAGCTGCGGTATTGGCCCGCAGCCGGTGAGCCGGTTCCGTGCCATTGTTCTGGCCAATAGCGGTCGTAGGTCACGCCTCGACGTACGACTGGCACCTTGACTGGAGCATTCCAGCCGTAATCCGGAGGCAGGATGTAATAGTCACAGCACAACGCCCAATTCACGATCGGAGTCAGGCAGCATTCGTGGCAATTCGTGCGAGCGTATCCCGGACAGGACGGGCATTGCTGCGGGTACGGCGGACACGCTTCGTTCGCCCGACTGGTTGGTGCCGATGCCAATGCCAACAAACACATTCCGGCCAAACTCAGACTCTTGAGAATAATTCGACTCATGACTCGATCCCTTCCTGCGGGCTGCGCCCAATTGCCTTTTGCTTTCTGCCTACTGCGTCTTGCTTTCTGCCTACCAGTGTCGTCGACCACGAGGGGGCACGACGTTGGAGATCGGCGTCAGTCGGCTCGACGGCATGCCAGTCGAGTAGTTCATCGTGTGTCGCACGGTCGGTGCGAGAGGCACCGAGATGGGAACTCCATATCCCTGAGCTGCGTAGAGTTGGCTGTCACGCGGATCGGAGTCGTTGGGATTCGCGGCATAGACCAAGTGATAACAACCGAATGGAGAAACTCCCTCGCCGCCATTTCCCATCGGATGGAAGTACGCGAGCTTGCCGTGAATTTGTGCTCGCAGGATCTCTCCTTGCTGACGATTGTGAGCATTGAACGTCGCCCATTGATCGTGCAGCCAGCCGCGGCAATGTGGGCAGTTCATCTGGCCGTGCTCCGGGCACGGACCACTTCCAGAGCCTTGTCCTCGCCATGAACCGTCATTGATCTCATCGTTCCAATCGTACTCCGGCCCACGCCAAGTTGGTGCCATTGAATGGCTCATGGCATGTCGGGCCGCATGACCAATTCCGCTCCAAGTTTGGCCAACATCGCTCATCGTGTAACCGTTGCCGGAGAAATGCCCATTGCCGCGACCCCGACACGACGTACAGCCGATGGCACCACAGCCTACCGGCCCACAGGCTCCCGCTCGTGCCGTGCAAACGCCGTTCTGACACGCTGCGCTGGTGCAACCGGGAACCCGCGCCACGCCGGGGCCTTGGTTCTGGATTCGCCCTGGTGGCTCGTCCGACGGAGGCAGTGGAGCCTTCTCGTCAGAGACCAGCGAGACTTGCTTGCCACGCGATGCGTTGGAAGTTTGAAACTCAGCCGATTGCACGTCCTCGGCCAAGGTCATCGCACTCAGCCCATGCAGAGCCGCTCCAGCAATCAGCATTCGCACGCCGTTGCGGAAGGTTTTTTCGAAGATCATCATTTGTCTGCTCCCACATCCGTGTGAGTGGATTGTTCAAAGTTCTGTCTCTACGAAACGGATCGTTACCAGCTCGTCGGCGGGCAGAAGCCCGAAAACAGTCGATAGTGGCTGCGATATTTGACTTTCACCTCGGTCCCTTGCAGTTCCCATTTGTCATGAGACTCCATGCCAAACGGAGTCCACCACCACTTGCCGCTGACCTTGTGATAAAAGGGGGGATACAACGACTTGTACTCGTGCGGGTACAGCATCTCATGTGGCGCAAACGCTTGGTTGGTGTAGATCGTGCCGCCAACGTAAGTCGGTACGTTCGGCACCGGACACGGATACATCGGCGCGTGCGTTTGCGGATATCCCCGCGGCGCAGGCATCACGATCACGGCCCCTGGCGGCAGTTGTCCTGGCGCGGCTTGTGGAGCGTATCCCGACATCTGCCGAACACCGCTCGGTGCTTGCGCCATCGAATCCGATGCCACGAACGCGAACAGCGCCGCAGCTCCCAACGAGAACAAAATTGACTTGAGCATGTTCGCCCCTTCTCAACGTCCGTGTTGTTCGTGTCAGCCGGCAACTCGCCCGATCATCCCTGACCGTCGGCCGGCAACGACTTCTTGTGACGATTGTTCCAATCGGTCACGACCGACCTGCCGCATCGGTTTTGCCGGTTCTTCAGCCACCCTTGGCAGATAACGATCTCCGTGACTCGACACAGTCGTCACTCGCCGAATCCTCGGCAAAGCCCAACGAGTCCGCGAACCTTGCAAACTCAAGCCAACCGCTAGAATCTGCCGCGCTTCGGCTGACGCAGATTCTCCAAGTTCACTCTCGACCTGTCGGAGCACTCACTAACCCGAAGCGCCAGCGAGGGCGAACGCTTCAAAACGCTTCGTCATTCACCGTCGCCTGGAGCGCCCGCCCTCGCTGGCGCTTCGGGTTAGTGTGCCAGTTCCCAAGCGATGCGCGATTGAAGGATTCACCGTGCCCCGAAATGACGAAGACACAACGACTCATGAAAACGGCAACGAAGCGGCCGACGACGGCCAACTGCAATACGTCTCGATCAGCCAAGAGACTCGCCGCCGCTACTTGAACTATGCGATGAGCGTCATCATGTCCCGCGCGTTGCCCGACGTGCGCGACGGACTCAAGCCGGTCCAACGACGCATCCTCTACGTCATGTTCGAGGAGCTGCGATTGCTCGCCGCGACAAAGCCGCGCAAGTGCGCGGGAATCGTCGGCGAGACGCTCGCCAACTATCACCCGCACGGAGACGTCGCGGTCTACGAGGCTCTTGTCCGGATGGCTCAGGACTTCACCATGCGGTATCCGCTGGTGAACGGGCAGGGGAACTTCGGCTCGATCATGGGGCTGCCTCCCGCCCATCAGCGGTACACAGAAGCTCGGCTGACGGCGATCTCCGAGCATCTGATGAACGAGCTGAAGTTCGAGACCGTCGACATGCGGCCGAACTACGACGCTCGCAAAAACGAACCGGTCGTCTTGCCCGCCCGCTACCCGAACCTGCTGGACAACGGAGTCAGCGGCATCGCGGTCGGCATGGCGACGAACATCCCGCCGCACAATCTCGAAGAGCTGATCCGCGCCTGCCTGCACCTGATCGACACCGACAGCGAGGTCACGGTCGCGCAGCTCATGAAGTACGTCAAAGGCCCCGACTTCCCGATGGGAGGCCGCATCGTCACCGATCGCACATCGCTGCGGCTGATGTACGAGGAAGGCCGCGGATCGATCAAAGTCCGCGCCGAATGGAGGCTCGACAAGGAGCGGCGGCAAGAAGTCGCGAACCGCATCGTGATCTACACGATCCCCTACGGTGTCGAAACCAACCCGCTGATGGCCGAACTGGGCGAGATCATCAACGGCCGCAATTTGCCACAAGTGCTCGAACTCAACGATGAGACAAATGAAAAACTCGGCCTGCGGATCGTGCTCGAACTGAAGAAGGACGCCGACCCGGAAATGGTCATGGCGTACCTCTACAAGCACAGCTCACTCGAATCGAACTTCGCGTACAACGCGACCTGCCTCGTGCCGACCGAATCGGGCACGCTCACGCCGGCCCGCTGCAATCTGGTCGAGATGCTCAAGCATTTCCTCGACTTCCGCCTGCAAACCGTCCGCCGCCGGTTTCAGTATTTGCTGGCTCAACTCGAACGCCGCATCCACATCCTGGAAGGCTTCGCGATTATCTTCAACGGCCTCGACCGAGCCATCAAGATCATCCGCGCCAGCGACGGCAAACAGGACGCCGCCGTCAAGCTGATGAAGGAATTCCCGCTGGACGAAATCCAGACGATGGCGATTCTCGAAATGATGCTGTATCGGATCAGCAAGCTGGAGATCGACGACATCCGCAAAGAGCTGGCGGACAAACAGGCCGAAGCCGAGCGACTCCGCAAGCTGCTGAAATCCGAAGCCCGATTGTGGGGCGTCGTCCGCACGGAACTTGAAGAGCTGCTCACACAGTTCCCGGACAAGCGGAAGACGAGCATCGGCTCGTCCGAAGAAGTCACCGAGTTCGACGCCGCCGCGTACATCGTCAAAGAAAACGCCAACGTCGTGCTGACTCGCGAAGGTTGGATCAAGCGTGTCGGCCGGCTCGCGAAGGTCGAGGGAACTCGCGTCCGCGAAGGAGACAGCGTTCTCGACGTCGTCCCCGGCAGCACACTGGACACGGTCGTCTTCTTCGCGAGCGACGGTATCGCCTACACGCTCCCGATCGACCAAGTCCCCGCCAGCAGCGGCTACGGCGAACCGATCAGCAAGCATGTCAAACTGCAAGACGGAGTCAGCATCGTCGCCGCGCTGACGACCGACGCGCGCTTCACGCCCGAAGACGTGCAGAAGAAAAAAGACCCGCTCCCCCGCCCGCACCTGTTCGTCGTGACGGCGTTCGGCAACGTGTTGCGCTTGCCGCTCAGTCCGTTCCGCACCGCGTCGAACAAGAACGGCCGCAAGTTCTGCCGCGTCGTCCCCGGCGATCGAGTCGTCTCGGTCGAGCTGATCCGCGATGCCGAGTCGGTCTTCATCGTGACTCGCAAAGCCCGCCTGATTCACTTCGGCATCGACGACGTGCCAGTCCTCTCCGGTGCCGGCAAAGGAGTCCGCGGCATCAAAGTCGAAACCGGCGACAGCGTCCTCGGCTTCAAACAAATGACCCGCCCCAGCGATGCCCTGCGAGTCACCACGAACGCCGACAAAACGATGACCTTCGGCCAAATGAAATACACGATCACTTCGCGCGGCGGCCGAGGCATCCGCACCAGCCACCGTAGCGAGTTCGTCGATATCGTCCGCGACCCCATCGAGCTCGTTGATTGGGTGACGATCGAAGAAGAGAAGTAGTCCAATCTTTTCGGACTCCTCACCGACGGGCGACGCCGAGCCCAAATCGGAAGCGGTCACGTTCGCGGGGCTGTCGCGTTGGGTTATTCCGACAGTGCCGATTTTGAGCGTATCGGGAGTTTAGGCAGAGTCTTCGTGTGAAAACGGAGCGTGCCAGTTTGACTCGGTTGGGGCCTGACCTAGGTTTCGAGTGACAGCATTGACCGCGACTCAAACGGTGATCACCAACAGTACGAGTCGTGAATCAGTCCGCGAACTGCGGCACAGCCAAAGAACGCGAAACAATTCGGTGGCCACTGAATTGTGGTTGTCTGTTCGAGACCTGAGAGACCTCGGAAATCCAATCTAAAAACATCAAAGAGAAAGTGAGTTTGCCATGAACCTTTTGAAGAAGTGGCGCTGCGTCATCTCAAATGCAATTTGAGGTTGCAGATTATTTGAGGAAGACTTCGTTGGGGGTTCTGTAGCCGAGGCAGCGGCGCGGGCGGTTATTCAGAAGATTTGCGACGCGTTCTAGCTCGGCCCAGGTGACG
>SXGT01729909.1_pt1 | contig 36954 bp, 23 predicted proteins | sample 3176221 | NCBI WGS metagenome assembly SXGT01 (sample SAMN11356862, study PRJNA531348) | freshwater metagenome | isolation source: freshwater sample F1-120 | place: China: Fuxian Lake, Yuxi | collected 2017-12-25 | reverse complement strand
GAAGGAATCGGGCAAGGGCGGGCCGGCAGCAGGAAGCGAGCCAGCCAAGGCCGATCGGAGCGCTTGGATCTGATGAGGGGGAAGATGGGAGAGGTTGGCGAGGGTGCGAGTCTTGACTTTGCCGTTTTGGCGGAAGGATTCGCGGAGGAGGATGGCGGGCGGAGAGTTGCGGTTGGGAACAGCGGTCACATACATGCTTACCTTATATCACACAAATACAACACAATAAAATTAAAAATGTCACTAAACTAGCAGTTACATGCTTACACAATGGAGCGCGAAAACGTCTTAACGGTTCAAGATAAACAACTTCCACTCATTGGGAGTAAGAACTTCGGTCTAATGAGCGCTCCCTTTCGGCTTGGTCTGCAAAGTGGCGTCGATGACGGCCTTGATCCGTGTCGCATCGTGGGTGGCTTTCCGGCCCCGGCCTGGCGCAATCTCACAGAGTGCCGGGATACCTCCGTTGCGGAAGCGCTCTCGCCATAAACGAACGGTCTTGCGATTCACGCCCCGATCGGCTGCGATCGCACTCTCCGACTTGCCAGCGGCAACGGCCAAGACGATACGGCAGCGCAAGGTCACCTACCAGCCGGCGTTGGAGTTCGATGCATTCCTCCATTGACAGGACCAGAGGGGCAATGACACCTTCCCCTGCACGTACTTACGACACGGCCTGCGCCAGACCGGAGAAGCGTTGCGCCGAATTCGTCTTTGTTCGAGAATCATGTACATTCTCGAATGCGGTCAGCTCAGCCTCTTCCCAGCCGCGGCGAAAGGGCCGTCGCATGACTCCGCTTCTACACATAAAGCCCAATGGCCCGCATCAACTCGAGCGCGTTGCTCTTCTGAACCACACCCTCGTGCAGTTTGTAATCGAACGTGATCACACCTTCTTCCAGATGATCCTCGAAATGCACATTCGCCGCTCCCGTGCCCATCGGCGTGGTGATCTCCGTCAGCGCCAGGTCGTGCGTCGTCACCAGGCCGATGGCGCCGTGCTCCAGGAAACCGCGCACGATGCCCTCGGCGCCGATGCGCCGGTCATTTGAGTTCGTGCCATTCAGCAGTTCGTCGAGCAGGAAGAGCAGCCGTACCGGACCGCGAGCGATGTCGAGAATCCGCCGCAGCCGCGTAATCTCGGCGTAGAAACGGGAGGCGCCGCTCTGCAGCGAGTCGGTCACGCGGATGGACGCTCCAACCGCGAGCGGAGACAAGCGCAATCGAGCAGCGCGTACCGGCGCTCCCGCCATCGCCAGGGCCGTATTGATGCCCACCGTGCGCAACAGGGTACTCTTTCCCGACATGTTCGATCCGCTCACGATCAGCAATTTCAGGCCTTCGTGCAGGTGAACGCTGTTGCGAACTGTTCGCACGCCTGGAAGCAGGGGATGGCCGAGATTCCCGCCTTCGAAGAGGGCCGGGCCATCGGCGAATTCCGGAAACACGTCGTCCGGATGTTCGTAGGAGTAAGCGGCAAGCGAGGAGAGCGCTTCGATTTCTCCCACGGCGTCGAGCCACTGCCGTGCGTGGACCCCGGCGCGGGCGCGCCACGCCTCCACAGCAAATGCCAAATGAGTCCCGTAGAGCAGCGGCGGCCCGATGATACGTAGCGCCACATTGTCGCGGGAGTCGATCAATTCCACAAGGCGATTCAGGCGCGCGATTTGCTTCGACGGAGGGAGCCCGCCGGTATCCAGCGCCTTGAGGAGAGCGGCGAGGCTCGGCGCCGTGAATCGCTCCGGCTCGATGCGCTTCAGTACGGAAGCGAGCATCGATAGTCCACCCGCGGCCTGCTCCGCCGAGTGGAGAACGTGCCGCACACGCGCACGCAGCCAGAATCCGAAGCACGCCACAAACGTAAGCGCCACGGAGAACGGCGCCCGATGACCGCCCGCGGCCCAGGCAATCGCGGCGGCAAGCACAGCCAGTGAGAGTAGCGCAGCCGTCATTCTCGTTCCGCGAACGGGGATCGCGCCCGGTTCCTCGGCCCAGTTAACAAAGCTTCCGCCTCCGGTGCGAAGGTCTTCGGCGAGGACGGCGAGATCTTCACGGAAGTCAAGCCTTGGTCGCAGATCTTCGATAGCCCGGTGGCGTTCGCGAATCTCCGTGACTGGCGCCGGAGTCAGCAACCACTTCGCAAGAGTATTCTCACCAATAAGCGTCCGCGCTGCGGACAGAAGATCAAATAGTCCGCCCTTTCCGAACAGGTCGAGATCCTCGCTGTAGGGATGCGCAGGGTCGCGGAAGCGCTCGCCCGCTTCGCCAAGCCCGGCCCATCGGTCCTCCAGACGCGCGATGCCGTTTTCGTAAACGCGCTCGGCGCGGCGAGCGCTCCGCTGTTTGCGAATGACCGATTCGTGGTAGACGGCGAGTACCGCGAAGAGCGCAGCGGGCGCGGCCGGTAGCCACATCGCGATCGCGTTCTCGACGAAGGCCAGCCACGTCAGCGCGCCGCCGGCGGCGAACAGAATCAGACGGACGTTTCCAAGGAGAACGTGATGCCGTTCCAGCCGTGCGGAGGCGGCGCGGCGTGCCTCAAGCCGGCGCTCGTACTCCGCGGCGGGACTATCACCCGTGCGCAATTGCCGCCAACCGGACGCGAACGTAGTAAACTTCGGTTTCTATGCGCCACACTATTACCACTCTACTACTGCTGGCTGTCCTTCTCCTGACGGTCTCGAATGGAGCCATGGGCCAGGAGCCGTCTCGCGACGAGGTCTTGAAAGCGCTTCGAAAAGCCGCGGAATTCTACCGCACGAAGGTCTCGACTGAGGGTGGCTACCATTTCTACTACACTGCCGATCTACGCTATGGCCGTTCGGAGCACGAAGAGGGATTCACGCAGGTGACGGTGCAGCGCGAGGGAATTCCGAGCGTCGGGATGGCTTATCTCGAAGCCTACGACGCTACGGGTGATCGTTACTACCTCGGCCTGGCGAGGGACGCGGCGTACTCCCTCGTTAAGGGCCAGCACTGCTCAGGCGGTTGGGACTATGTGATTGAGTTCGATCCGGCGAAGCGGAAATACTATCCGTATCGCGCGGACGGAAACTGCGGATCTCTTCCCACGCCTTCGCCCGGCATCGTGCGCAGCCACGCCGTGACCAATCTCGACGATAACGTGTCGCAAGGCGCGGTGCGCCTGATGATGCGCGTCGACCGCGCCCTGGGTTTCGCGAATGCGAAGATCCACGAAGCGGCCCTCCACGCACTCGATTCGTTGATCAAGGCGCAGTACCCAAACGGCGCATGGCCGCAGCGCTACCGCGAATTCCCGGACCCGGCGAAGTTTCCAGTTAAGCGTGCGAGCTACCCGGAAACGTGGTCCAAAAAATGGCCGGGACCGAATTATGAATCCGAGTACACGTTCAACGACAACACGATCTCCGACGTGATCGACGCTTTCCTCGAAGCTTCGCGTATCTACAACGAGCCACGTTATGAGGCGGCCGCGGAGAGGGGTGGTGACTTCATACTGCTCGCGCAAATGCCGGAACCACAGCCCGCATGGGCGCAGCAGTACGACGCGGACATGCACCCCGCATGGGCCCGCATTTTCGAGCCGCCGTCGGTGACCGGCGGAGAGTCCCAGGGGATTCTGAAAACTCTTCTGGTCCTGTATCGCGCCACGGGCAAACGCAAGTACCTGGACGCGGTGCCGCGGGCGCTCGAGTATTTGCAGCGTTCGGCTCTGCCGCCAGCGGATCATCCAGTGGAGGCGCGGAGGGGAATGGCTAGCGGCTCGGTCGTGCTGGCGCGGTTCTACGAACTGCGCACGAACAAGCCTCTCTACATAACAAAGGGAACGCGCGTGCAAGTGCAGGGAAAATCGTCAACGCTGATTGACGGATACGAAATCAGTTATAGCGACCAGTCCGTGATCACACACTACGGCGTGTTGACGAACGGAAATCAGCTCGCCTCGATTGCGGACGAATACAAAACGTTGGCTGCCGCCGATATTTCGAAAATGCGGCGTCCGGACAAGCTACATGGTCTTTCTCCATGGAGCGGTGAGCGCATCGTCCGACCTAGGTCGGCGCGGACGATCATTGATGCCCTCGACGAGCGCGGCGCATGGGTCGAAGAGGGCAATATCGGCAAGGCCGACAATGTGGTATCCGTGTTTGCGGCCAAGGACATGACGTTGACCATCGGCGGGCGTGTGTATCCGGTCGCGGAGAATGAGACGGTGAGCTTGTTTCAGGGAAAGCAGGCGCCGCCGGTGAAGATCATCAAATCGAGCACGTTTTCGGCAAATGTCAGCGCGCTCAGCGCGTGGTTGGCGAAGTAGGACCGTGCTGTGGTGGTTATTGGGCTCAGGGGCCATGCCAGGCGTATTTTGGGCTCGTTCCGAAGCACACACAAGTCAGGGTGGGCTCAGCGCGCGCACGGCGTGTTGCCTCTTCGGGCAGCCGACAAGATCAGCGGCGCGGCCTCCGGTTTTTCGCACAACAGCGGCAGTCCAGTCGGCCGAGAAGACGAAAGCCGCACGTCAAGCTCGCGCGGCGATGCGGAGCCTGATCGCGCTGGAATGCAGAAAAAACGATCCAACAGAGTAACGGGCCAAAACTCGCTGCAGCCGAGTGAGTAGAGTGACAAGCGTGTAGCAAGGAGAGGGTCGCGAAGGCGCGGGAGGCTCCTTTCTGTGCAGCACGGAAACAACCGCGTCAAGGGCCTGAAGGAGTGCAGAAATCGGCAAGGGAGAGGGTGGCCGCACCATCTGACAGTGGTTCTGCAGCAGGAAAGCCATCAGGCGCCGTTGAGGCGACGCCCGTTTACGATCAACCGCTACGAGCGCTCAACCGTTCGGGCGAGTTCGAAGTCCCCCTCTTGCGGCACCGATCCCACCGGCAGTCCATTCCGCCACAACGTAACGCGGAATCGCGCCGGCCAGTGTTCAACGGGCGCTCGGATTTCGAGTATCTTCCGAAAGACGCATTCCGCGCCGGGAACAGCCGCGCCGCGCAGTTCAGCCATCCCTGCATTCAGCAGGATCGCAAGCGGCCGTTCGCAAACGTTCAGCCTCAACTCGGCGCCGGCAGGCGGCTCGGCGAAATCCACGCGAATGTACAAGTCGTGGCCGTCGGTTCCGTAGTAGATCTCGTGCACCGGATTGCGGCCGCCATGCATTGAGCCCGATCGCGAATCAGCGCGGTATATCCCCGCGCCCATCCACTCGAAGTACGAACTGATTTCGCCGTCAAGCACGGGGTGTATCAATCCCGTGGGTTCGCTCCGAAACTCTTTGGCCGCCACCGACTTCAGAATCGGCCTCGTCAACTCGTCCGGCGGGGAAAGGCCGAGAGCGTGATACACGTTCGCCAGATGGTCGCGGAACAACTGGTCGAACTCCTCCCGGTTGTCCGATGCATGCTCGGGTCCGTACCACCAACACCAGTCGCTGCCTTCGGCGATCAGCAATTCCTCATAGGCGAGTTTGCGCCGCCCTTCGTCAATGGCGCTTGAAGCGTCATTCGTGGCATCCGCGTAGGCCTGGCGTGCGCGCAGCAGATACTCCCAGGCCTTGTTATCCTCCTCGGCGCCGATCCAGATATCGAAATTCGCGTTGATCCACGAACCCGGCGCGATGCGATGCAGCACGCGCGGTTCAACACGCGCAAGCGCCTCGCTAACCGTGACCGCGGAAATCGCCGGATCGTCCGAGATCCGCCGGTACAACTCGCGAAGGAAAGGACGGCCGTTATGGTCGTAGTATTCCCACGCGTTCTCTCCGTCGAGGATAACCGGAACCAACGCGTCTCGCCCGGTCTGCATGGCCCCGCGGCAATTTTCGCGGATGCGGTGGAGAAAGTCCTCGGCAGCGCTTGAGGCGCTCATGCGCGAGTAGACGAACCCGATCAAGTCGCTCATGAAGTGGTCTCGGAAGATCATCTTGATCTTGCGGTCTCCCTGCTTCCACTCATACGGAGAATAGAGCGCATCAAGACCCGCGCCGTGTCCGAACGTTTTTTCCAGCACGCCGCTATCGGTAGCGGCCCATTCGAAACCCAGATCGCTTGCTTGCGCGAGGGCTTCGTCGGAAACTGAGCCTTCCGAGGGCCAGAGTCCAACCGGAGGCATACCAAAGCGGCTCGACACGAATTCGCGCGCCACGCTCAGTTGATAATGCGCATCTTCAGGATGATGAAAGCGGCTGGGAAGGGGCACGAACGGATGGGACACGCCCGCGATATCGGAATCGCAGATCAGAGGCAGAATCGGATGGTAGAAGGGCGTGGTCGAAATCTCTACCTGACCGGAAAGGGCTAATCGCTTATACGCGGGCATCACCCGGTTCAAGATCTCGATCTGCTTGCGGCCCATAAGGGCCTGATCTTCGACTGAGAAGTTCCTGGCCTTCGTCACGAGCGCCCGCACTTCGGCGTCGTGTTCCAGAAATTCCTCATCGAACCAGGCCACCTGCGAAAGCACCTGCAAGTCACGGAAATCCTGGTTGCCCAGCATCCTGGAGGCGTGATCGGAATTGCGCTTCGCCGCCTCCCATGCGTCCAGCAACTCCCCGTAACGCGGGTACCGGTAGATCATATGCGTCGGGTCGGCGTGGAAGGAGTGGCGAAGGAGAAAGGCTCGTTCGTCACCGGTAAGGCGTTCGGCGGGCTTAAGCGCACACGCGAGAAAAGGATCCCGCGCTTCGCCCCTGGCGTATTCTTCGACCTGCACCAGCATCGAAGGCACGAGGTTGAAGGTCTGCCTAATCGCGGGGAATTCTTCAAGCAACCGGACCATTCCGTAATAGTCCTTGAGCGCGTGCATGCGGGTCCACGGGAGGCGGTATTCTCCCGAGATCAAATCCTTGTAAAACGGTTGGTGCATGTGCCACAGGAAGCACAGATAGATTCGAGGCATTCTGGGAAGGGTTCGCTCTAGGCGCCTTATTGTCCGTGTTGTCCGAAGACGCTCCGCACGGGCGCGGGCGGTTCGTCTTTGCGGATGGCACGCCAGAGAATATCGTTCAACTCATCGTCGTCGATCATGTCCTCCTGTTCGAAGTTGAGCTTCGCCGAACGGGCCGCCGTGGCGCTCGCGGCGGGATTACGCTGGTCGAGGGGAATACGTGGCTTCTCCGCGGCGTAAGGCGTGGGATCGGCCGCGGTCTGGAATGCCGCGGTCATCACGCGCGCTCCGGCGTCGAAATGCGTCATGGGGCGCAGCCCGAGAATAATCTCCATGGTTCGCAGCATGGACGTCGTGTTGTACATGGAGCTATCGACGAACTTCCGCTTCGAGAACGCCGAGATCAGGAAAGCGGGCGAGCGGTGCGAGTCCACGTGGTCCGCGCCATTCTGCGCGTCGTCCTCCAGCACGAAGATGGCCGTACTGTTCCAGAAACGGCTGCGCGAAACGCCTTCCACGAGCAACCCGAGTGCGTAGTCGTTGTCGGCAACCGCCGAGAGAGGCGCAATCTTTCCGGCGGCCGTGCCCGATGTATGATCGTTGCCGAGCCGCACCAGCAAGAGGGCCGGCATCTCTCCGCTCTTTTCAAACGCGGCCAGATCGGCGAGAAACACCTTGGCTCGCTCCACATCCGGATAATCCATATCGAAGCCGGGATAGTTCGGGTTCGTCACGCGTTGCAGCACCGGATCGCGCGTGCCGCTAATCGCGATCGCGCCCGGCCGCGGATTCGGCACGTTGTTGACGAAATATCCGTAATTGCGCATGGTGACGCCGCCCGCTGCCGCGTTCGTCCAGAGGTAGCCGGCGGGCGGAGCGGAAGTGGGCTCCTGGCCTTCGTAGTCGTAAACCTTCCTGCGGCCGGCGTAGCTGTTGGGCCAGAACTTCTGTATGTAGTCGTTCGCGATCGCCGCAGTCGACCAACTGTGTCCATCCGCGCTCACATCGGCGCTCACGTAGAAATTGTCGAGGAGAACGAATTCCCTCGCGAGCTTGTGATGGTTTGGCGTGATCTCCTCGCCGAACAGGACCAGCGACGCGTCGCCATTGCCTTCCTTCATGTCGCCTAACACCTGATCGTAGGTGCGGTTCTCCTTGACGATATAGATGACGTGTTTGATGCCATCCGGCAACGGTTCCTTGCGATCGAGCTTCGCGTCGTTGTAAGGCGTATTCGTCAGAACGGTTTTCGTGTGTGCCGCGATTTGCGTCTCCGCCAACTCTTCAATCCAGGACGAGGACCCGCGCTGAATACTGCCGACGTACTCGTCCGACCGAAGGCCCTCGTGCAGCGGCGCGGATTTCTTTGTTGGGTTCGGACCCTTGGGGTTGGGGTAACTGCGCAGGCCGCGTCCATTCAGCACGACCAGCCGGCCATCCGCGACAACGCGAGCGGCCGTGGGGTACCAACCAACCGGAATGAAACCCAGGACGCGCGTGCGGTCTTCGGACACATCGGCCGCGGCGACCGCATTTGCATCGGAGCACACGACGTATAACCGCTTCAGATCCGGACTCAGCGCGAGCGCCGAAGGGGTCATTCCGACCGGCTGCCGCGGCGTCATGGCGACGTTGATCGTCTCAACCTGCTTCAACTCCTTCGACTCGGAAACCCCCACGGTGTACACGTTATTCGTATTCGCGGCGGCTACAAAAAGGCGGGCGGCCCACACGCTCTCGCCTTCCGCGGGATCGTTCTTTCCGGCGCGCCATACCATGTCCGTGGGGTGCGCGCCCAGCCGCAGAGAGCTTAGCAGCGAGCCATCCGTCGCGCTATAGTGCCCGAGCGTGCCGTCGGTCCAACTGGTCACAAAAAACGACTTCCCGTCCGGATGGAAGAGGATGCGATAGGGGCGGCGCCCCGTCTTATACCGCTCGATAACGATGCCCGATTGTGGATTGATGACAGCCACGGAATCGTGATACAGATCGGCCGCGTACAGGAGCCGGCCGTCGGGCGACAACGTCACATCGCCGATGAAATCGCGCACCGTCTTTTTTTCAGGCGGCACTAACGCGAAAGAGCGCGCGAGCGTGAGAGCGCCATTTGAGAAGTTCATCTCGTGTACGGAACCTGTCGACCCGCCGCCCACGTAAACCTTGTCGCCTTTGGGTGAAAAGCAAAGCCCGAGCCATGCGTCGGCCAATCGGACCCGCCCCCGTTCTCGCGTTTCCTTAACGTCGATGACGCTGATGGAGGGGGGGGTGTACCCTCCATTCAGAACGAGCAGGAAACGCCCGTCAGGCGAAACAGCCGATGACATTGGCATAGTTTCGAGCGGCATCTGTTTGCCGGCCGGACGCACGCGCCATCCGCTCACAAGCAGCGTGCCGCCGGTTGGAAGCGGGCCGACTTGTTCCCTAGGCGCGGGCTGAGAGGAAAGCATCGCCGCCAGACAGGCGAGCGCGATAAGTAGTGAAAGTTTCATAGGATGAACGTAGTGCTGTGTGAAAACTCCGCTTTGCCCGGGTGGGGCAGGCGTCTCCGCCTGCCTGCCGTGCGAAGCGCGGCCAGTGCTTGTTTCCGCGGCAGAGCGCGTGAAAGAAACGGCGCTTCGCGCCGAAGCAGACGGATCGCCTGCTCCACCACGGCCGGCGCGCTTCTGAGGATGGGGCTCATTCCGTATACTTCTGCGCGATGGGAAAGCGTCTGCCGATTCCGAACGCTTTGGTTGTAACTTTCAGGCCCGGCGCGGCCTGCTGCCGCTTGTATTCGTTCCTATCGACTTTGCCCACAATGCCGCGCACCAGATCCAGAGACAAGCCAAGCTGCGTCGCTATCTTCTGAGGCGGCTCGTAGTCCTCGACGCAGGCTTTAAGTATGCGGTCCAGAACTTCGTAGGGCGGAAGTGAGTCGCTGTCCTTTTGATCCGGGCGTAACTCGGCCGAGGGCGGTTTCTCGAATACGCTTTCGGGAATCGCGCCTTCGTGCCGCCCGTTCGCCACCCGTGATAGCTCGTAGACCAGCGTCTTCGGAATATCGCTGATGACGGCGAGGCCTCCGCACATGTCTCCGTACAGCGTGCAGTATCCGACCGCGATTTCGCTCTTGTTTCCGGTCGTCAGCACCAAGGCCGACCACTTGTTCGAAAGCGCCATGAGCGTGACGCCGCGTAACCGCGCTTGGATGTTCTCTTCGGTCACGTCGCGAGCAGCGCCGCGAAAGATCGGGTCAAGCGCTTCGAGACACTTTTCATACATCCCCGTGATCGGAGCGATTTCAAAACGGATGCCGAGGTTGTTCGCCATCTCCCGCGCGTCGCGCAGGCTGTGATCGGAGGAGAACGGTCCTGGCATGGCGACGCCCGTCACGTTATCGCGGCCCACTGCGTCGACCGCGATCGCCGCCGTGAGGGAAGAATCGATTCCGCCGCTGAGACCAATCAAAACACGCCTGAAACCGCACTTATGTATGTAGTCGCGGGTGCCCAGTGCCAGCGCATCGTAGACTGCTTCGCTCTCGTCCGGCAAGTTCTCCCGCCGGTCGCCGCGACCGGTGTCGATGTCCGCGATGACCAGATCCTCGCGAAACGAAGTTGCTGTTGCAATCGGGCGGCCCGCCGAGTCGAGGGCAAAGCTGCTCCCATCGAACACCAGTTGATCGTTCCCTCCTACCTGATTGACGTAGACTACCGGAATTTTGTGGCGCACGGCCGCCGAGGCGAACACCTCGCGGCGCAAGGCGCGCTTCCCCATGTGGTACGGCGAGGCGTTGATGCTGATGAGAATCGTTGCCCCCGCCGCGACGAGTTCCTCTACTGGATCGCGGTGGTAGAGTTGGCGTTCCCAATACTGCTTGTCGTTCCAGGCGTCCTCGCAGACAGTAAGCGCGATCTTCCGTCCGGCGTGAGTGAATACCGATTGGCGTTCTCCCGGCACGAAGTATCGCGCCTCGTCGAAAACGTCGTAGGTGGGGAGCAACATCTTATCCTGGCGCAGCACGCTCTTGCCTTCGAACAAGACCGCCGCGCTGTTTGTCGCGCGCTTACCGGTTGTGAAGCTGGACCGGCCAGCCAGGCCGCAGATCACCGCGAGCGGGAGTGACGCGGTCTCGCGCGCCAGGTGATCGAGTTGCCAAGCCGTCCGTTCGAGAAAGCTGGGCTTTTCGAGCAAATCGCGAGGCGGATAGCCGGTGATCGCAAGTTCGGGAAATGCCACGATCTGCGCGCCGCGCGCGGCGGCCTCCCGCGCGGCCCGCACCATGCGCTCGACATTTCCGGCAAGATCGCCGACGGTGGTGTTGATCTGACCGAGGGCGATTTTCATGGCTGGCAGGTGTCGTCTTCGGCGGGCGGCTTCTTGTGCTTCGGCTTCGCGCGCTCCGCTTTGGGAACGATCACGCGCCCCGCCGGCACGACGCCGACGCGCTCGCGGGCGAGCTTCCGCACTTCGTTTTTCGCGTCGAAACGGAGCTTCTTAGGCACTTTAACTAACTATAATCGAAAAAAGCCCAGTCCCTACGCGGCGGGTACTTAACCGATGTGTGGGAGAGTTCGTGCCGGGTGCCGTTCCTTGCTGATTTCCGTGCCCTCCGGAGCGATGTGCCGCTCGTTCGAACGCTTGTCCGGCGCTCAATCGAAACCTGCCGCCGGGCCGCGCTTCGCACGGCAGGAAGGTAGCGCATCCTGCCTGTAAGTTTTGTTTTATCATGTACTTCAAAGAGGTGGTGACGCAGAGATTTTATTTTCGCTTTTTCCGCGGGGCGTGCGCGATGGCTGGTCACTTGGTTCCTCCGTTCGAATTATATACGTCCGGGTCCGGGAGGCTGGTTGGGATTCGGCTAAAGACTTTGGGTTCCATGTGGAAAATATTCCAAGTGTTGTGACGGGAGACGGCGGGAACTGATCGGCGTGCCGCGGGAGATAGCGAGAGCCGGCCGCGCTTCGCACGGCGGGCAGCCGGAAGCGAATGCGCGACCAACCCAACTCATCCGGCTTGTAAGTCATGTTTTATCATGTACTTCACAGGGGGTGACGCAGAGAATTTATTTTCTCTTTTCGCGGGGCGTGCGCGAAGGCCGGTCACTGGTTCTTCCGTTCGAATTATTTACGTCAGTGTCCGGGAGGCTGGTTGGGATTCGACTAAAGGCTTTGGGATCCATGTGGAAAATATTTCAAGTGTTGTGACCGGAGACGGGAGCTTGAGCGGCGTGCCGCAGGGGATAGCGAGAGCACGGCGGCGCTACGCGCGGCCGGCAAGTGGAACCAGTTGCCCCACCAACCCAAGTCACACAGGCCTGTAAGCTATGTTTTATCATGTACTTGAAGGGGGGGTGACGCAGAGAATTTATTTTCGCTCTTTCCGCGGGGCGTGCGCGAAGGCCGGTCACTGGTTCCTCCGTTCGAATTATATAGGTCCGGGTCCGGGAGGCTGGCTCGGATTCGACTAAAGGCTTTGGGATCCATGTGGAAAATAGTTCAAGTGTTGTGACGGGAGACGGCGGGAGCTGAGCGGCGTACCTCGGAGGACAGCGAGAGCGCGGCCGCTTCGCAGGCAGGTTCGGTTTCGCCGATTGAAACGCGGAATCCCCAAAACGGTTAAGCCGGGGCCGGCTACGCGGCGAAGCCCCAACTTGCCCGGTATTCGCCGTTCGTGCCGCCTTCGATGCCCCCGGCGACGCGCAGCATGATCGATATCTTCGAGGCCATGTCGCGGCAGTTTCCGGAATGACCCGCGCTTCATTACTTCGAAGGCACGATCAGTTTCTCGCGGCTCGACGGTCCTTCCACGCGATTCGACTCGTGTCTCTACGCCACCTCTCCTATGCTGCCGCGCCAGAGCCGCTCGGCCAAACGCATCGAAGCGGGTGACGTACAAGGAGCACGGAGCGCCAGTCGAGCAGCATCGAGGAGAACCAGATGCCATGCTTGAGACTACTTGAGCCCAAAAGGAGACCACCGCATGAAAATTCGCGACCTCGTGTCCGCTTGCCCCTTTGCGGCAGTCGCACTGTTGTGGCCGGCTTGTATCCTCGCAAATGCGCAAAACGCGAAAGACGCAGCCGCGCCAGAGCCTGAGACATTGAGTACGGTCTATTATCTCGATGCAGCAAAGAATGCCCTCACGACATTGGAACGCCAGACCGCAAAAGCGAGCTCAGGCATGTTTCACGGCTCGGCCGAGGTCAAGTCAGAGAGGTCTCCTGTTCGGATCGACGTTGATAGCGCTCAAGACTTCGTTGTGAGCCTCCCGGTCGGTGTTGATCCTAATAAGTTCGAACTGTTTCTCATGGAAGTCAAAAAGGGCAAACGACGTATCGTCATGAGGGTCCGCGATGTAGACGTCCCAGCGGAATCCACGGCCACGCCGGTCGGCCTTCCCATTTGTGCACTTGTCGCAAGGCCGCCGTCACCGCTGAAACTTGCGGTCCCGTTTCCTGCCACGGTAGTGACCGCTCCGTTCGTAGCCTTGAGAATACGATTGCCGAATGCAGTCGCGACGTAGAGGCTACCTGCGGCGTCCACGGCCACATTGGACGGGGCATCCCCGTTGAGCACCGACGGGGTGACCACTGTGTCAATCACGCCGTTCGAGACCTTGCGAATGCGACTGTTACCGTAGTCCGCGATGTAAAGATTGCCGGCGGCGTCTACTGCGACGCCACGGCCAAGGGACAACCCTAACCGCGCGCTGGTCGCAGGGCCGTTGTCGCCGCCGAAACCTGACGTGCCGTCCCCCGCCATCGTCGTGATTACTCCGTTCGAGACCTTCCGAATACGGTTATTGAACGAGTCCAGGATGTAGAGGTTGCTTGCCGCATCTACTGTTATGGCGTAAGGAAAATTCAACTGGGCGCTGGTTGCAGGCCCGTCGTCGCCGCTGAAACCCGATGTGCCGTTTCCCGCTACCGTGGAGATCACGCCGTTCGAGACCTTGCGAATTCGATAATTGAGAGTGTCCGCGATGTAGAGATTGCCGGCCGCGTCTAAAGCAACGCCGGAAGGACTACTCAACCCGGCCCTCGTGGCCGGGGCATTGTCGCGTGACGTCTCATCTCCCGCTACTGTGGTGATTACGCCGTTCGAGACTTTCCGAATCCGATTATTGATGCGGTCCGCGATACAAAGGTTGCCCGCTGCGTCCATAGCCACGCCCGCAGGGCTGGATAACTGAGCACTGCCGGCAGGCCCGCCGTCACCGCTGAAACCAGGTGCCCCTTTTCCCGCAACCCGTGTCACGACACCAGTTGCGTCCAGTCGGAACACGGTGTGGAGCAACTCGGAACTGAAGAAAACATTGCCTGCGGAGTCTGTATTGACCCACTTTACATCTCCCACGCTAGCGGAAACGCCTGGGATGTTGTCTGGCAAGTAGCCGCCGGCAAACGTGCGAACTGTATAGCCCTGTCCCAATGCCGAGGAGATGGTAACTAAGACGATGACCATCGCCCTGAGCAAATGCACAATGTGACCTTCAGACAATTTGCGGATGCCCCGCGCGATAGCGCCGCGTCCAGAAGCGTCCCAGATTGTCCGCGTCTGCCATTCCGATCGCATCGGAGTCGATCCTCAAATAGTCCTGAACAGGACTGTCATGGATCGTACAGCGCTACGACACGCGATGCAAGGGCCACAAGACGTAGATTTGCTCGTGGTGATTTTGCTCGGGTCAGCGCAGTCTGAGGAAGTGGGGGCGAGCCGAGAGATTCCAGCGGGTTACACGCGGTTTTTCCGCGCGTTGGGCCATCGCATCCGGTCGCACAGAACCGACCGAAAACTGAGCCGGGAGGACATGCTGTCGTACGGATTCAGTGTCCGCCACTGGCAAATGATTGAGGCTGGGCGTCCGATTACCATGATCACCCTGCTGCGAGTCGCGGAGGCATTCGAGGTGTTACCAGATCAACTTCTGGGCGGACTTTCGCATCATCTGGGCAGACGACGCAACCCGTGAATGCTTCTGTCCAAGTACCGTTTACGCTCCCGGGGCCGAAAGGAAGTGGGGGCTCACCGTCATCCTCAATGATCTGTCCGGGAGCGACCTCCTCGCGAGCTAACTATAATCGAAAAATGCCCAGTCCCTACGCGGCGAAGCCCTGGCTTGCTCTTTATTCGCCGTTTGTTCCGGCCTCGATGCCCGCAGCTACGCGCAGCATGATCGATATTTTCGAGGACACCGCGCGCCGGTTCCCGGAACGGCCCGCGCTGCACTATTTTGAAGACACCACGAGTTTCGCCCGGCTGGACGATCTTTCCACGCGATTCGCGTCGCTGCTTGCAAGACGCGGCGTCGGCAAGGGCGACCGCGTCGCCATTCTGACGCAGAACGATCCGGAATTCGTCATTGCACAATACGGAGCCTGGAAGCGCGGCGCAATCGTCGTGCCGCTGAATCCCATGTTCAAGCGGAAGGAACTGGAGTATCACCTGAACGACTCGGGCGCGAGGGCGATCGTAAAACTTGACGAACTCGAAACGCCGGCCGTGGAGCACACCTTTAGCGTGGGCGAACTCCGCGCCGGGCTTGCCGCCGAGCCAATCGCGGCCGGTGTCCGCCAACCCGTAGCACCGCAAGATATCGCGTATCTGGTCTATACATCCGGAACCACGGGTCCTCCCAAAGGCGCGATATGCCTGCACGGAAACATTGCATTCAACGCGGAAGTCTTCCGCACCTGGATGCAAATCGGTCCCGGCGACGGGCTGCTGGGCATGGCCCCTCTGTTCCATATTACCGGGATTGTCGCGGGAATGGCTCTTTCGGCGCTGGCCGGCGCGCCGCTGATTCTTTACCACCGCTTCGATGCGGCCGAGACCCTGCGTCTGGCCGAACGGTGGCGGCCCACGATGTCGGTCGCGGCGATAACCGCTTACATTGCACTGATGAATCATCCCGACAGCGCCACCCGCGATTTCCGTTCGATGACGAAGTGCTATTCGGGCGGGGCGCCGGTCGCGCCGGGTGTTGTTGAGCGATTTCAGGCTCGCCTTGGAACCTACATCCACAACATTTACGGCCTGACGGAGAGCAACTCGCCTTCGCATGCGACGCCGCTCAACGGACGCGCGCCGGTCGACCCATCGAGCGGTGCGCTGTCGATTGGCGTGCCGATTCCGGACTGCGAAGCGAAGGTAGTGGATATCCTGGATCGCGATAGAGAAGTCCCGCCCGGGGAACTGGGCGAACTGGCGCTCAAGGGACCGATGATGTTTCCTGGTTACTGGAACAAGCCCGAGGAGACGGCCCGCGCGCATCACAATGGCTACTTCCTGACGGGCGATGTCGCCGTGATGGACGAACGCGGCTGGTTCTATCTGGTGGATCGCAAGAAGGACATGATCGTCGCGTCCGGCTTCAAGGTTTGGCCGCGCGAGGTGGAGGATGTGCTCTATCAGCATCCCTCGGTGAGGGAGGCGGCGGTCGTCGGCGTGCCCGACGAATACAGGGGGGAAACGGTCAAGGCGTTCGTCGCGCTGAGAGACGACTGGCACGGCCGCGTCACGGCGGAGGAGATCGTGTCATTCTGCAAGGAGCGCATGGCGGCGTACAAATATCCGCGCCAGGTGGAATTCCGGGACGAAATCCCGAAGACGGCGACCGGGAAGTTCCTGCGCCGCGAACTTAAGGAGAAATAACGATGAGCGATCTCGCCAATAAGCATTGCGTGCCCTGCAAGGGTGGCGTGCCGCCTCTTGCAGGACCCGAACTCGCGCGCCTGGCCGCCGAACTGCCCGCGTGGACGGTCGCCGACGGCCACCACATCACGCGCAAGTTTACTTTCCCGGACTTCAAGCTTGCCTTGGCCTTCGTGAACCGCGTTGGGGAAGTCGCGGAAGCCGAAGGCCACCACCCGGACATTCTGCTCGCCTGGGGCCGCGCGGAAGTTACGACGTATACTCACAAAATCGACGGGCTCACGGAGAGCGACTTTATCCTGGCCGCGAAGATCGACGCACTGTACGAATAACTTGCCGAAGTGTTCGTGCGTGGTTCCGCTAGAACCAATCGCGCTAGTACCATAGGGAATCGACTTACAAAGATCGGTACATCCGCTCTCTTACACGCACCGCATCGCGCCTCTACACTGGTCCTGTACCGACTTTCTTCGAGGAGCGAACAATGAGTACTTTCCTTAAGCGCGTGGCAATCGCAACTTATGTTCTAACGGCGGCAATCGCCTCGGCAAGGCACCCAAAAGTGGCGCCGGACGTGCCCGAGTCGACGGCGGGAGCGATGGTGAAGGTAATTGTGCAGTATGCGCGAACGCCGTCAGCGAACCATCACAAGAAAGTAACGGATAGAGGCGGCCGGCTCGACGCCGACCTTGGCGGCGTTGTCAACGCGTCCGCGTATTCGATGCCGGCAGGCGCAGTGACGGCACTGGCGAATGATCCGGAGGTTGAGTATGTCGCGCCGGACCGGCCGGTGCGCGCCAATCTCGACTACGCGAACCCCACAGTGCACGCAAATCTGGCGCGGCAATACGGATTCGACGGCGCCGGCGTGGGAATCGCGGTGATTGACAGTGGAATTGACGACCGTCCGGACTTGACCAGGTCGCGCCCCGGCGATCCGAGTCCGGTGTCTCGCGTCATCGCGCACCGAAGCTTTATCGCGGGACGTTCCGCTACGGACGAGTACGGTCATGGAACGCATATCGCAGGCATTCTGGCGGGAAACGGATTCCGCTCGACCGGGCCGAGCTATACCCGTAGCTTTATCGGGATGGCGCCGCGCGCCAAGCTCATCAATTACCGCGTGCTCGACGAGAACGGCAGCGCGACCGATAGCATCGTGATCGCGGCGATTCGCCAGGCAATCCTCGACAAAGACAGGTACGATATTCGGGTGATGAACCTGTCGCTCGGACGCCCCGTGGTGGAAGAGTACACGAAAGACGTGCTTTGCCGGGCTGTCGAGAGCGCGTGGCGCGCGGGTATCGTCGTCGTGGTTTCGGCGGGCAACGAAGGGCGGAACAATACGGCGGGGACGAACGGTTACGGAACGGTTACTTCTCCCGGGAACGATCCTTACGTGATTACTGTCGGCGCGATGAAAGACATGAGCACGAACCAGCGGGGCGACGACTTAGTGGCGAGTTACAGCTCGAAGGGGCCGACACAGATCGACCACTTCGTAAAGCCCGATCTGGTGGCTCCAGGTAACCGCATCATCTCGCTGACTGAACCTCGCGACGGCCTCTACGCGCACTCAAGCACGAATCTGGTCCCAAACGCCTATTATACGATGGGCGGTACCGGCACGTCGACGAATTACTTCAAATTGAGTGGAACGAGCATGGCGGCTCCGATGGTATCGGGTGCGGCGGCCCTGCTGATTCAGAAGGATCCGTCTCTCACGCCCGATCAGGTGAAGGCGCGTCTGATGAAAACGGCCACTAAGCAGTTTCCCGCGTACAGCGTGGCGGTGGATCCGGTCACGGGCATGAGCTATACGAGCCAGTACGATATTTTCACGATCGGCGCAGGTTATCTCGACATATGGGCTGCGCTGAACAATACCGACCGTAGCGAGGGCAGCGCAATATCTCCAACGGCAAGATTGAACCGGCGCTCCGGTAAGGTGTATATCATGAATACGCCGGTTAAGGGTCCCGGTCGCGCCATGTGGGGGACGTCCGCGGTTTGGGGCGATTCGGCGGTCTGGGGCGATCACGTGTTCGTCAATGACAACTCCGCAGTCTGGGGCGACAGTGCAGTGTGGGGCGATTCCGCGGTTTGGGGCGACTCGACCCTCCTGGGTTACAGCGCGGTCTGGGGTGACTCGGCGGTTTGGGGCGATTCGGCGGTTTGGGGGGACAGCGGCATGTCGGTAGCACTCAACGGAGAGAATTAGATTAGGAACGGTTTCATACCGGGCGGCCTGCGGCAACGGGGTCGTCCGGTATGACCACCGCGCCGCCTTGCGCTAACGTGGTACCTTCGATCGAATGAAATTCGATCACGCCGAACGCATCACTTTTCCCGCCACACTCGATTGCCAGTACCTGCTGCACCTTCCCGAGAGAATAACGGAAAGCACGCTGCTGGCGGTCACTCTCCACGGTTTCAGCTCGAATCCCCAGGTAATGCTGCAATTGACCGCCGGAATGCTCGGCGCGGACCATGCTATCGCCGCACTGCAAGGCCCAAGCCATTTCCACACAAAGAGCGATCCGGGCGCGGAGATCGGATACTCCTGGGCCACCAACCGGCATTCAGCGTCTTCGATCCGCCTTCATCACGACATGCTGCTTTACGTGCTGAACGAAGCGGGGACGCGGCTGGGGATTCAACGTGGGCGCCGCCTCCTGGTGGGATTCTCGCAGCCGGTTGGGCTGAACTACCGCTTTGCAGCAACACATCCCGATGAGGCGCGGGGCGTCATCGGCGTCTGTGGCGGCCTGCCGAAGGTCTGGGAGACGGCGCCTGAGTTCGGCCCGGTACGCGCCTCGCTGCTTCACATCGCGCGCCGGGAGGACGAATACTACTTGCCCCAGGTCACGGAACTTTATACGGAGCGGATGCGAACGCGTGCAGCGGATGTGGAGTTCCACATGCTCGACGGCGGACACCGGTTTCCGTCGAAGGCGAGACAAATTGTTGACCCGTGGCTCGCCCGGGTATTTGGGGTAGCGGCATGAACGTTTCCACCGCGCCGCAATCCTGCGCCGCCCGGCATGTGTCTCGGTACAGCCTGATTGTTCCTTCGAGCGAGGTGCCGGCCGGCGCCCTCACCCCGCAATGGAAGACCGCAACGTGCCGGCTTCGCGGGCATTCCTCATACTCGATTGTTCCGGCGATCATGGGTGCGCAAGCGCCAGGACGTTAGCGCAGTTTCCGCGGAGGCGTTCCATCCACCGCCGCACCTGGCAGTTCCCAAATGCCGGTTATGAAGGGGCGTCCATTTCCCGGAGCAGCCAGTCGCGCCTGTATGTGTTCCCGCGGCGCGCGATCGGGCGATATACTGAGTCTTCGGTCATGCTGTCTCGACAGACGTTCTTCCTCACCTTGATCTCACTCGCCTCCGCCAGCGCCCAAACCGATTGGCCCATGTTTGGGCACGATCCCGGCGCAAGACGCTTCTCTCCCTTGAAACAGATCACCGCCGCGAATGTGGCACGGCTCCGGCCGGCCTGGACGTTCCACACGGGAAAGCCCGGTTCCGAAGCGATTCCTGTCGTCGTAGGCGGTGTCATGTACGTCGCCGCGGCGAACGGTCTCTTCGCCATCGAGCCCGAAACGGGTAGACAGATCTGGCACTACGAAGCCACACAAGTAGCGCTTCGCGGGCTTGCCTATTGGCCCGGCGACAGGTTGACTCATCCGCGCGTCTACGCCGGCGTGAAGGGCGGTATGATCGCGATCGACACCACCACCGGCAAGCCTGCCCCCGGATTCGCAAACGAAGGTCTGCTGGACTTGCGGCAAGGCGTTGCAGACGGTCTCGGCGAGGTTCGTCTCTCGCTCCAGTCGCCACCCACCGTCCATAAGAACATCGTGATTACGGGAAGTTCGACCGGTGAAGGCAATCCGAGCACTGGCGCATACGGCGACATTCGCGGGTGGGACGCGCGCACAGGAAAACTCGTCTGGACCTTTCACACAGTGCCTCGCCCCGGTGAATTCGGCAACGATACCTGGCCGCCCGACGGATGGAAGAACCGCTCCGGGACCAACGCATGGGGATTTCTCACGATCGACGTCGAGCGGGGCATTCTCTATGTGCCTCTTGGGTCGCCGACGAGCGATTTTTACGGCGCGGACCGTCATGGAGACAATCTCTACGGCAATGCCTTGGTCGCGCTTGATGCAGAGACGGGCAAACGGAAGTGGCACCAACAGTTGGTGCATCACGACCTTTGGGACTTCGATCCAGCCGCCGCGCCCGTACTGTTTGAAGCCATGCGCAACGGACGAATCATCCCTGCCGTGGCGCAGATCACGAAGATGGGTATTCTGTTCGCTTTCGATCGCGTGACCGGCGAACCGCTTTACGGGATGGAGGAGCGTCCCGTGCCGCAGAGCACGGTTCCTGGCGAAAAGACGTCCGCCACCCAGCCCTTCCCGCTAAAGCCGCCGCCGCTTTCGCGCACGGAGTTTACGAAGGAAGAAATCTACAACCTGACGCCGGAGCACGCCTCGTTCTGCCGCGATCTATTCGACCGCAACCAGATGACTGTTGGCGAACTCTACACGCCGCTCCCCCTTGACAAAAATGTGCTGATGTTCCCGAGTACGCTCGGCGGCGGCGGATGGGGCGGGGTGTCGACCGATCCGTCGCTCGGGCTCCTGTTCACCAACGTCAACAACCTTGGCCAATGGGGCCACATGGAAAAACGGACGAATCAGAAAACCCAGGGCGTGACGTACGCGAGAACGTCGGCTTACGGGACGTATGCGCGCTTTTGGAATCGGGAAACCATGATCCCGTGCACAAACCCGCCGTTCGGCGAACTGGTCGCGGTGAACACGCGTACGGGCGACATCGCGTGGAGGACTCCGCTCGGCACAATTCCCGCGCTCGAAGCCCTAGGCATCAAGAGCACGGGCGCGCCGAATCTCGGCGGAAGCATCGCGACCGCGGGCGGACTCGTGTTCATAGCGGCCACGAACGACAGCCGGTTCCGCGCGTTTGAGTCGAAGACTGGCAAGTTGCTCTGGGACCAACCGATCGACGCCAACGGCCACACGATCCCGGTGACCTACCTGGGCAAGGACGGCAAGCAGTATGTGGCGATCATGGCGGGTGGAGGCGGAGGTTACTTCGGTGGCACGCCCAGTGACAGCCTGATGGCGTTCGCTCTGGGCGACGGGCCGTCGATGCGGCCTCCGGCGCCAGCACGCCCGGCGGCGATACCTCCCACGGCGCGTCCCGTGACGCTTCCGGACGGCTCCGCGAAGATGGTTCTTCAGCGGGCTTGCGGTTCGGCATGCCACACTCTCGACGCAGTCACCGTCATCCGCCGTGACCGGGCCGCCTGGGGCGCGATGGCCGACAGCATGGTGGCGCGCGGAGCGATTTTGAAACCCGGCGAGATGCAGATGATTGTCGACTATCTGGCGGCATACGCGGGGAGATAGGGTTGAATCGCGTTCGCTTGCCCTCCCTACGTCACTTGCAGCTTGGGCTCCGCGATCAAGAGAGATGGGGAAGTGAGGGCAGTCCATCGACGATGATCCCGGTCATGCGGCCGGGTCAGTCCGCTTTCGGCCGTAGAATTCGCAGAATGTCGCCAGGAACTCCCCGATGGACCGTTCCGCGGGTCGGGAATCGCCGTGAGGCACGGAAACGTAGGCGATGGGATCGGTACCTCGACCGGCCATCAGAGTCAGGCGTGTCCAGTGAAGGAGGACCAGGCGCCAGCCGAGTCACTCTGAGCGGAGTATACTCCTACTGCGCCTCAAGCGCCGCTTTCGCCACGTACACCCGTGATTCCACCGTTTCAAGCGTAGCTTCCGCCGTGTACGTACCCTGGGGCAGTGGCGTCCGGGGACCCACCACGATCCAGTTTTTCTCCCCCGGACCGAATGTGCCCTCCCTCACCGACGCTGCGAAGATCCGGCCCCTCGACCACTGGTAAACGACCGCCCCCTTCGAGTCGCGGATCACGAGATCAAAGGTCTGCGCCGAACGGAACGTAAGACGCAGAGGCTGCGGCAATGTATGCCGCAAAGAGATACGGGCCATCCATCCGTCCGCGCCCGAACTCATGGAAACACCGAAGGAAGATTCGGGGATCGACAGGACCGTAACCCCGCCGATGCGTGCGTAGACCAGATCGAACGTGCGTGGCCCGGCGATAGTGCTCTCGGTCCAGCCTGTCGTTCCAATGTACGGAAGATAGAGTTCCTCCTGGCGGCCGGCATCGGCGCACTTCCCAGGCGCGAATGCAACACGCAGTCCACTCTCGGAATCTCCCAGAAGTCCGTGGTATGCGGCGCTCCGGGACAGTACCGTCCCCAAGCCTGTGCAGGTGTCGAACTCCGGCTGGTAGACGCCCTTCTCCGGCATGCCGAACGCGGCCCACACGCGTTCCCGCTTCGACTCCGGATCATAGGCAACCAGCATTCCGTCATCCCGCACGCGCAGGCGGACCGTACCGCCCGGCAGCCCTTCCACGACGGCGTAGACGTTATCGCCGATCACTTCCGCATCCGAAGTGACTTCAACCTGGTACACGGCGCCGGCGGGTCCGCGCGCCCGATATACCCATTGATCGCCCCGCCGCAGCGGATAGTACTCGGTCTGTGCCAAGCAAATATCGGCCATTACGATCGGGGCCATTGTGAACAATCCAATTTTCAGGCAAGATTGGAATAGATTGCGCAACATACGTCTTTTCTCTCTATTTTTACTATCGGATGTTTTTGGATTTTCCGAAGGATTGCTGCCGCCGCTGACCGAAGCGCAGGCCAGGCAGGCTCGAAAGGCGATTGCGGATTTCAAGACGAACCCCAAAGGTCCGTGGATTCGCATTCGCTGGTATTGCAAGGACGGTTCCGTCCAACCACCAGCCGGGACACCGTGCGCGTCCTTGGGTGGCGGAGTGCAGCACGCCGAGGCGAGTCCCGCGGCAACGCAACTCGCCCAGTGGAACCTGGATACCGGGACGATCCTGGCTGGACGGAACTTCGAGGAGCTATTCGACGCTCGGCGCGATCATCATCGTCTGAAAGAGATCGTCCTCGAAAAGTATTTAGTAGCGATCGATGGCGGCTGGATCTACCGGCTTGCAACTTCGTACCGAGGGGCGCGTCAGGCAGAGGATGAGGAGAAAGCGGGAAGGCTACTCCTGACGCAACTTCTGTCAGACCCGAAGTGGACGAGGAGGAATTATTTTCTCGTCAATCAACTGATCGCGTCGATCCCGCACGGAACGCCTGGAGCAATGATCAGGAAGATCCGAACGCTTGCAGCCGTAATCGCCGGCAGCGACCGGCGGTTTCAGTCCATACGGGCGAAGATTCACTCTTCGCCCGGTCCGGAGGATCTGGTTGCGGTCGAGAAATTCCTTGCCGCGCGTAGCCTGGACGAAACGGAGCGGACCCAGCTTTCGGAACTCATTGAACTGCTCACGCAGCAACGTGACAGCAAGGCACTCAAGGTAGCGCTCGATGGGATTCAAAAGAAGCTCAACGTGACTGCCCTTTCTGCCGCGCTCAAGGGCGGAAAAGAAGAAGTGGTGTTCGCGGCGGCGGCGGCCCTGAGCTTCGAGATTCACCAGCAGGTTACATCTGGCACCGTTACCTCAAGCGATGCCGGCCGGCGAAGGCTTGAATTGCTCGATATTAACGCGATGGTGCAGGAACGGGCGTTCGCGGCGGCTCGAGCGGTCCTGAACCCGACCCGGCGTCGGCTACTTTCGAATCTCCACGACGAGTTCCGGCTGGCCGTTGGAGCGGGGCTGCTCTCCGTACGGCAGTTCGAAGCTCTGTCGGAGGAGATTGCGAACGCGACGAAATCGCCGGAGGTCCCATCCGCCGCATGGCAGGCGTCAGCGCGTTATCTGGCTCGCTCGACGGAATGGTGCCGCGCGACGGTGGCGCGCGATTTCGGTCCCGCGGCGAACCACTTTCAGGGAGTTGAACCGGCCGCGAAAGGCCTGCTTGATCACCTTCTTCGCGGCTCGATCGCCCTTCCGCTTTCGACGCGTGTCGAGGCGCTGACGGTCGATGCCAACCGGGCTGCTGGAATCCGGCACGTGATCCTCGGAGAGGAATCGAGCGGCGGCGTGATTGCGCTGAATCCGGGTGTTGCCGTGGGACGCTTCGGCGTAGTGGTAAGTGAAAACGAGACCATCGATCCGCGCGGAATCTACGTGATTCCAGAGACCGCTTCGGATCTTAAGCCGATGGCCGGCATTCTGACGCTCGACTCCGGCAACGCGCTTTCTCACGCGCAGTTGCTCGCGGCGAATTTGGGTATTCCGAACGCCACAGTGCCTTCCTCCCTGCTGCCCGCGCTCACGAAACGCGAGGGACAGGAACTGTTCTACGCGGTGACGCCGCGCGGTGTCGTCATCATCCGCGAGAAGACGAGCCTCAGCGATGCCGAACGAAAGTTGTGGTCAGCGGTGCCCGCGACGAATAGACCCCGCATCGATCTCGACATAAGCCGGCTGAATCTCGAGGAGAAGCGCCTGCGAAAATTAGCCGAACTCGGCACGAGCGATTCCGGCGTCAGCGCAGGGCCGAAAGCCGCAAATCTTGGGCAACTGGCGAGCTACTTTCCGGACAAGGTCGCGCCAGGCATCGTGCTCCCATTCGGCATCTACAATGACCACATCCGCGGAGTGCTTGTCGACGGAACGCCTCTCGACAGACGTATCTCAGAGGTTTTCGCGGAAGCTGATCGCATGCGCGATAATGGCGCGGAACCTGCGGCTGTGAGCAAGTTCATCTATCCGAAACTGGCGCAGTTCCGGCGGGCGATTCAGAGCATGGCGCTGCGGCCGGAATTCGAAACTCTCCTGAAGCGGCGCATGGAGGATGAATTCGGAGCCGATGGGAGCTATGGCGTCTTCGTGCGGAGCGACACGAACGCCGAGGATTTACCGGAATTCACGGGCGCAGGGCTGAACCTCACGGTCCCGAATCAAGTCGGGTACAAGAACGTCGCGCAGTCGATAAAAAATGTTTGGGCGTCGCCCTTCGCCGAGCGTGCCTACGATTGGCGCAGCCGCATTCTGCGTGGACACGACCGCGTCTATCCGTCCGTGATCCTGCTGCGCACGGTACCTTCGGACAAATCCGGCGTCATCGCCACCATCAATCTCGAAACCGGGAATACCGAAGAAGTGACGGTGAACGTGAGCGAGGGCGTGAGCGCAGTGGTCGATGGCGGCGTAGCGGAGTCGCTGCTCTTGAGGCCGGATGGACGAGTCCGATTGTTGCAGCAGTTCCGCGGAACGTACAGAAAATTCGCGCTTCCCACCGGCGGTTTCGAAAACCGGCCCGCAAGCGGTAACGAAGTGCTGCTGAGCGGCGATGAGATCGGACAACTTCGTCGGATGGTGGCGGAAGTGAGAGCAAAATATCCTACGGCCAAAACCGAATCGGGTGATCCGCTGCCTTGGGACATCGAATTCGGTTTCGAGAAAGGCCAGTTGCGGCTGTTCCAGATTCGCCCGCTGGTGCGGTACTAGGAATGGAAGACGCTCGACTCGCTGAGCAAACTTGAAGAGCGCACTGGAGGCTCGGCCACGGTGCTACTGGACCAACGTCCATGAAGCGGTTTTTCCTTGTCCTGGCCGTAGCGCTTTCCGCGCACGGATATCCGCTTGACGGCGCGGCGCGCACCGGCATCCGTCGGCTGATCGGATACCAAAGGATGAAACTGCCCGTGGGCGCGATGCGGACTTCCAGTCAAGTCAGGCTTCGACTTCGCGGCGCGAACGACAGCTTCGAGCTAAGCACGGAGACGCCGCGGGATTCCTACTTGCAAGGCGGCGTCGAGCGCATTTTTGGAACGCGTGACGCTTCCTACGGCGTGGCGTTGCTCGACGTCAGCGACCCCTCGCATCCAGCCTACGCATCGCTGAGGGCGGACGAGAAGAGGATACCGGGGAGCGTCGGGAAGTTGTTGGTCGCGACGGGTCTTTTCGACGCGATCGCGCGCGCTCATCCGGAGCCCGCTGCGCGCGAGAAACTGCTTCGCGAAACCGTGGTGACGGCCGATAGCTTCGTGTATCGCGACGGAAAAACGGTCCCGTTTTTCAGGGAAGGCGACCCTGCTGTAACCAATCGGCGCATCGAAGCCGGCGACAAGTTTAGTCTGTGGGAATGGGCGGATCACATGCTTTCCCAGAGTTCGAACGCGGCCGCCTCGACGGTGTGGAAGCAGGCCATGTTGATACTCAGATTCGGCGCGCGCTATCCGCCCTCGAGGGAGGACGAGAGCGCTTTCTTCAAGAGCACGCCGAAACCGGAGTTGGGCAAGTTGTCGCTCGAGGCGCTCGAAACGCCTCTGAGGGCGGCGGGCCTCGACACCCGACGGCTGCGCCTTGGAACGTTCTTCACGAAGAACGCGTCGAACGTGGTGCCGGGAACGGCCAGCTACGCGTGTCCGAACGAACTGCTGCGCTGGCTCATCAAAATGGAGCAGGGCAAGCTTGTGGACGACTGGTCCAGCCTGGAATTGAAACGCCTGCTGTATTTCGTGAGACCCCGCTATCGCTACGCGTCGTCTCCGGCGCTGAATGGCGCGGCGGTGTTTTTCAAGTCTGGCTCGCTGTTCGAATGCGCGGCGGAGGCGGGATACACGTGCGGGCAATACAAGGGAAACAAGGTGAACCTGATGCACTCGGTGGCGGTCGTCGAATCCGGGACGAAGACCTACCTGGTCGCGATGACGTCGAACGTGCTCAAGGTGAATTCGGCGGTCGAGCACCAGACGATCGCCGGCGAGATTGAGAAGTTAATGCAGGGGCGCCCTTAATGCGCTTCTGACCATGCTTTTACCCAAGTGACGATTAAGGGTGGAGGGGACTTTGCGTCTTCAGCTTTGGTTGTTGTTCGCGGTTTCGGCGCTAGCGCCAGCGTCGAACTGGCCGCAGTGGCGGGGACCGGAGTGGAGCGGCGTTTCGAGCGAATCGAATCTGCCGCTCGAATGGTCCCCCACGAAGAATGTGGCGTGGAAGACGGTAATACCGGGGCGCGGGCACTCCTCTCCCGTGGTGTGGGGGAACCTCGTTTTTCTGACGGCAGCGTTGGAAGGCGCGGTGATTGAAGGCCGCCGCGCGCCTGTACACAAGATCGACGGCGAAGCCTGGGTTCACCCCGACAGTTCCGGCGCGAATCGCTCGCATACATTGAAAGTTCTCTGCCTCGACGCTTCCACGGGGAAGATCTTGTGGGAGCGCACGGCTTACGAAGGCCCCGTCTTCGACGACCGTCACAAGAAGAATACGTACGCCTCCTCGACGCCGGTTACGGATGGCAAGTTCGTGTACGCGTGGTTCGGAGGCGAAGGCTTGTACGCCTACGATTTCTCAGGAAAACTCGTGTGGAAATACCCCGTGGGGGCGATTGCGAACATGGGTATGGGGCCAGGGACTTCGCTCGCAGCGTATAAGAATCTGCTGATCATGCAGTGCGACCGGGAGTTTGATGGCGTGGGGTCGGAACTCCTGGCGGTCGAGAAGGGAGCGGGCAAACTGGCGTGGAAAACGGCGCGAACGGATCCGGCGAGCTGGGCTACGCCGATCCTGATTCAGACGCCCGTGGGACCCGGCCTGATCGTGAGCAGTTCGAAAAACGTAATCACCTACGACCCGGCGACCGGCAAGGAGATGTGGCGTGCCAAGGGAACGGCCGGCCATGCGATTCCGAACGCGGTGACGGGGCTTGGGATGGTCTTCGTTTCGGCTGGATACCCATCGAAGCGCGCGATGGGTCTGACGCTCGACGGCACGCTCGTGTGGGAGTACGAGAAGGGGACGGCGTACGTACCTTCTCCGATTCTGTACGGCGAATACCTGTACCTGATGACGGACAAAGGTCTGGTGACATGCGTGGACGCGAAGACGGGCAAGGTGAAGTATGAAGGCGCGCGTGTGCTGGTCCCGGCGACGTTCACGGCGTCGCCGGTGGCGCTTGACGGGAAGATTCTCCTCACGAGCGAAGACGGTGACACGTTTGTGATTAAGGCCGGTCCGGTGCATGAAGTGCTTCGGACGAATTCGGTGGGTGAGCCGGTGTACGCGTCTCCCGCGATTTCGAACGGCAGGATTTTCCTAAGGGGGCAGAAGACGCTGTTCTGTATCAGGAAGGGCGCGTAAGACAGATAGAGATCACGTGCCCCTTCGGCCGGGGGAGCATTGCGGCGGATCGGGGAGCGTCTACCGCGAAGCACTCTTGACGCGGCGCGGCCGCGATCCATTGAGCGAGATATTATGCATTTCTGGCCGAACTTCGCGGCGATGGCGGCGCTCACATATTAGTCACTATAATGGGATTTTAGGCGGGCCCCACTGAAAAGACAGGCGTTGCACGCCAGGATCGCCATTTTCGCAGCACCACCTATCAAAGGTGTGCGGAAGTTGGGTTAGACAGCAGTCAGCGGCGGAGCGACTCAGGATTGCGGCGCCGCTACGTGATCGTCCACCGAAACATAGTCACGATCCCGAACCTGGTCCGCCGCGCGCCATTGTCCATCAACCGGTGAATACTGCCGTGCGGGTGTTTCGTTAGTTAAGCTGGCGCTAAGACTGGCCGGTATCGGGATCGTGCCTTGGACGTCAGGGTACTTAAGTGTCTATTGGCTACCGGCTACGTCGTGGCGGCTGCCATCCCTACACGCTAACCACAGGGCACGGCGAGTGCCGTATCACGGAGTATCCGTGCGCCCGAAGCCGCGCAACTCCAGGCGTGGCTCGTCCGATCACGACGAGGTCCGCGCCGTGCTTCTCCGCCGCGGCACGAATCACTTCCGCCGGGTCGCCGCCCTGCACGCAGATTTCCGCGTTGACGCCGAGCCGGTCGCGAACTCCGGTGAGAAGCCTTCTCGCCTCCCACTCAAGCCCTTCGCGCAATTCCGAGTCCAGATACATGGCCGGCCGGCCTTCGACCGCGGGCGTTGCGTGCACAAGTATCAGTTGCGCCATATGCTCCTCGGTCAATTTCGCCGCCCACAGGATCGGCGCGTCGGAGTGCGGGCCAAGATCGACGGCGCAAACCACGTTCCGGCAATGGATCGCCTCAAGCGGGGGAGCCTCTTCCATGTGTACTCCGGTCCAGACGGGACACTGAGCGTCGTGCAGGATCTTTGATGTGACTGATCCCAGAAGAAACCGCCTGAAGGTGCCGAACCCGTGGGTGGGCATCATGATCAGATCAGCGGCATTTTCCGCAGCGTACTGGACGATCTTGTGCGCCGCGTCACCCTCCAGCAGGATTCGGGCCGGATTGAAAGGCCGCAGCTCAGTCTCGAGGAAATTGTCCAGATCAACGCGGCTATCAGCCAGCCTCCGGATCTGGAAATTGTCGAGCGCGGAACCCCCAAACTCCGGGGAACCATATACATAGTGGGCTGGCTCCACCACGTGAAGCAGTGTTAGCGACGCTTCAAAGCGTCCAGCCATCGCTGCTACAAAGTGCGCCGCGCCGCGGCAGCGTTCCGAAAAATCGACCGGGAAGACGATGCGGTTGACTGGTTTCATGGCCATCTCCTTTATAAGGAGATGTGCAAGCCGATTGCCATCCTCCCGCCTGCCCGGCGCGATTAGCTCTTGTTGCCGAAGCAGTACAGGGTGCCGTGAGTCCGGATGTAGATCTTGCCGCCAGCAATAGCGGGGGTCGCGTGGGACTCTTCAAGCAGATCGATGACGCGAACGACTTCCCAATCGCGCCCCGGCTTGATCACGGAGACTTTTCCCTCCTGGCTGACCGTGTAAATCTTACCGTCCGCCGCGACGGGTGAAGTGAAATAGAGACCCGGGGCGCCTGCCAGCCGGGATTGCTTCAGAACTTCTCCGCTTTCCGGATTCAGCGCGGTCAGAATGCCGCCTTCTTTCAGGATGTAAAGGACATCCTGATAAAAAAGTGGCGATGGCACATTGGGAAGCGACTTGGTGTAATTCCACAGGAAACTCTTCTCTGTCATGTCGCCCTTGCCGCCGAGCCGGAACGCATTGACTGCATTCTGTGAAGCCCGGCGCGACTGGTACAACTTCCAGTCACGGTCTTCAAGCACGCCCGTGCGGTCGAGATCCACAGAGTCCCAATCCTTTGTGATCTTCTTATCCGGTATTTCCTCGCGGGCGAGTTTTCCATCGTGATTCGCGTCCCATTTCTTCAAAACCTCGTCGAAGGGTGGGACGTCCTCCTGCTGACCAGTGTCACTTTCGCCGGCCCAACCCAGGATGAAGATCCTGCCCTTGTCCATGACGGGAGTCGGCTTCAATTGCCACGTCAGTTTTCCGACCCACCACACCGGCTGTCCCGTTTCGACCTCATAGGCAGTCAACCGGTAGGACCCCGTAACCAGAACCTGAAGTCCTCCGCTGGCTGGCTGGTAGAGAAGCGGCGTTGAAAAGCCCCGTGAGTACTCGGGCCGTTCTACGCGCCACTTCGCCTTGCCTGTATTCTTATCCACCGCGATAAAGTATGATCCGCTTTCCTGGTCACAAACCTGAAGAACGGTATCGCCGGCGAGGATCGGCGACGACGACATTCCCATCGGATTGTTGAAGGGGCCGAGAGGCAATCTCCAGCGCTCGTTTCCGTCCGGCCCGAATGACATCATGCCGAAATCCGCGAAGAAGACGAAGGCGTTGACGCCATCGGTCGCCGGAGTCGGCGAGGTTGGGCCGTTGGATTTGTGCAGCGGCTCTTCGCGTACGCGCGGCACTTCCCGGCGCCACAAAATCCTGCCGGTGACGCGGTCCAGGCAGAACACGAAAATCTTCTTATTCTCGTAACCGGTGACAAAGATGCGATCGTTTCCGAGCGACGGCGATGAATGGCCCGGGGGCAGGGCCGTTTTCCAAATGACGTTCTTGTCCGGTCCGAAATCGTCGGGGAGGCCGGTTTCACTGGACACGCCCGATGCATTGGGGCCACGGAACTGACTCCACTCTCCGGCAGGGAGCGCGGCGGCGAGCGCGCCGAGCGCAAGAATGCGGACGGCGGCGGAAAACGAAAGTTTCATCTTCACCTCAATCACAGATTATAATCTCATGCCCGGAGTCGCGAGCGCCGGGCCTCAGCCGAGCGCTTTTCGGAACCTCGCCGCGATCTCAGCGGCCGGCAGCCGCGCCCAGGTCTCGTTCACTTGCATCGAGAACCAGTCGCCGGTTGGAACTCGGGCGCTGATGCCGGCCGCTTCAAGCCTCCCTTGATAGACGGGAGCGTTCACTCCGCTCACGCGCATGCGGAAATTATTCGTCCCATTCGAAACTGGGGCGATTTCGAAGTTCGAATCGGTGCGGAGCGTCGCGAAGACCCGCTCCGCGGTCTCCACGCTCAACTGGAAGCGCCGGTCAAATCCTTCGAGATAGTGAAGGGCGACGGCGGCGAATGGCCACACGTGAGGCAGGCCGCCGCCGAACATGCGGCGCGTGTGGAATAGACCGGAAAGCAGCGCTTTCGGCCCGGCCAGCACCGCGCCGCTTGCGGCGTTGAAATACTTGTAAAGCGAGACGTAAACGGTGTCGAACAGATCCGCGTAGTCTTTGACGGATCGAGACGTGTAGGCGCTCTCGAGGAACAAACGCGCTCCATCCAGATGAAGTCCGATCCTGCGGCTGCGGGCCCAGCCCGATATCTTCGTCATTTCCGCGAAGTCGAAGCGCTCGCCGTCGCGCCGGCGCACGGGCGTTTCGATCTGAATGGCGCCAACCGGAACTTCGACGCGCCCAAGCATCGCGTCGTTCGCCGCGCGCTCGGCGTCCTCAAGAGAGAAGGTGGCCCGGCCCTTTGCCAAGGGAACCAGATGCAACCCGCTGAGAGTTTGCGCGCAGTCTCCGCAATCGTTATGCAAGTGACTCTCAGCCTGCACGAGTACGCGCCGCTTTTGCCCCGAGAGCAGCCGTACGGCGAGGTGGTTGGCTAGCGTGCCGGTTGGAAGCCAGACAGCCGTCTCCTTTCCCAATAGAGCCGCGAGGCGCGCCTCGAGCTTTTCCACGACGCCCCCGAGCGAATAGCTGTCGGCCGCGATACTATCCGTATCCGCGAGCCTCGCCAGCAGTCTGGAGTATTCCGAAGGCGTCAGCGGCACGCCGTCGCCGTAGGCGTACACGCGATGGTCCGCAGCGTCTGGCGCGGCCTGGAGCGCGGCGACCGGGGCCGCCATGGGAAGTGAAAGGATAGTTCTGCGCGGTACCATGTGTCAGATCATATCAGGGGTTTGGCCCAGCGGCGTCCCGACTCACGCGCGTCAGGCCCGATAGGGGTCACCCTGAGGATTGTGGCGCCCACTCCCGCGTGCCTGCTCGGCACTTGCGTCGAGACCGCATCCCGGCATAGCCAGGCTTGACCCCGCGGCGGGATCCGGCGGCGCTGCGCTATCCGGACGACCGGATGGATCCGGAGATGGCGCTGCCCCGCGCTGGCCGAGTATCGGCACCCCGGAAGCGGAGTTACCGCGCTGTGCCGCAGGGGCGCTACTCCCACGTCACCCAGATCGGCGAACTCCACGCGAGTTGGCCGTCCTTCTGTTCCACGCGCAGGTAGTAGAACGACGTGCCCGCCGACTTTTCGCGATCCGTGTACTGAAACGCGACCTCCGGCGCGGAGCCCTCGACCGTGTGAACGATCATGTTGTCGCGCACCACGCTCACACGCTGAACGGGGGCAGTGCCGATGATTCTCGCCGAGAACGCATGGCCCGAGCGGAGCCGAACTTCCTCGCCCATCAAATGGCCGGCGATTCTGAAATCGACGGCCAGGTTATCGGTGGCGGCAAACGTACGGCGCGCACGCAGAGCCTCGAAGATCGACTCGCGGTCGATGCGTTCGACATAGAGCGCGGCGTAGGAGATGTGCGTCGACACGTGGTCCGAACTCGACTGCACGCCGAGCCGGAGTCCTTTGCCCCACGCATTCCTTATGAAGCCGTCTTTGTAGCGCGTCGCCTCGGAGCCCGAGTTGTGCCTCGGCCCACGCGGCTCTTCGTAGTTATTCCGGTAGCCCTGGTAGATCTCGACCACGGGCTCGAGATACGCATCCGAATCGCGAAAATCCGTTCCGGCTCCGGTGGCAGAGGTGTGCGAAGTGGTGAGGCCGCCGAGCGGCCGGAGGTAGGAGTACAGTTTCGCCGCGCCTTCGACGCCCTTCTGCTCGGCCTCCGACGGGTCGAAGATCGGATTGCCTCGCCTTGCGAATAGCACGTTGCGATGCCCGTTCGGCCAAGGCAGACTGCGCTCGTAAGAATAGAGCGGCGCGAAGCGTCCGTGAATGGAGAACAGGTCGACCGCCTTCTGGATCATCCACCAGTGATAGGGAATCGAGCCGCCGGCCTGATGATCGCAAACGCCCATGTACTCGAAGCCCGCCGCGTCGAGCGCGTAACGATAGGCGTCGTGAAGCGAGCCGTCGCGATTGCCGTCCCAGGAAAGATCGGTGTGCCTGTGCACGTCGCCGCGCACGATGCGGTAGCTCTTTCCGCCGCCTTTCGCGCGATAGGCGCGCACTTTGGCCAGGTCGCCATTCTCGGTGGCATGAGAAGGCGGCAGATTTTCCGCCGACGGCGTAAACGCGACCAGTTCGGCACCGGACTGGGCGGGCATCGCGGGCAACGCGGCGGTGAACAACTGCGTGTGTCCTGGAATGGGGCGGGCCCAGGTGCGGCCGTCGCCTGGCCATGCGACCTCGATGCCGTCCGGCGTTACGGCCGTGGCAATCGGCGCTTCGATGCGGCCGAAGCCGCCGGGAAATTCCAGCATCGGCAGCCAGCGCCCGTCGTGATACACGGTCGCCGCGACGCGCCACATGCCGCGGCTACCCCTTGCTTCGCGGTTCCTGGGCAGATTCACCCGGTAGTGGAAGAAGATCCATGGATTCCCGGACGCGTCGAACACCAGTTGGGGCGCATGGAAGACCTGCCGGAAGTCAGCCGGCACGGCATCGTGAACAGGCGCGCGCGTCTCCTGCAGGACGCCGTTCGCCATGACCGCGATGCGGGTTTGCCGCCGCACGAGCAAACCGCGGCCGCTCTCCGGGATCTCATTGCCGTAGTCCTTGCCCCAATTCCAGTCGCCTTCATCGAAGGCGATCCACAGGCGACCCTGCGAATCGTAGGCAGCCGAGGCGCGCGTCTCCATCGCACCGCTTGACACGATGGTCGTAGGCGCCTCGAGCTTGCCGTCACGCCAGGTGCGGGCGACAAGGTCGTAATTGCCTTTGGCGTAGGTGTCCCAAAGAACCGTCACGCGTCCGTCGGGAGCCGCGGCGAGCGCGGGTTCCCAATCGTTCGCAGGATCGGAGGAAACCTGGATCTCCTTCGACCATCGCTTGCCGTCGCAGGTGCGAAGGAAAATATCGAAGTTGCCCGAGCGCGAGCTTTGCCACGCCAGAAAGAGCCGGCCGGAGCTGTCGCTGATCAAAGTGTGATAAATATCCGAGCCAGGCGCAGTCGTCAGCCTCTCAGTTGCGGACCATTCTTTGCCGTCGTAGGAACGGGCGTAGAGATCGAAGTTCCCTTTCTGTTGCGCCGACCACACAAGCCAGATTTTGCCGGCCGCGTCCTGGGCGAGAGCGGTGCGAAAGATGTCCCCGCCCGCTTCGGACACCGCCTCGGGATCGGACCACGCACCGGACGATCGGCGGCGTACGAAGACGCGGTCGCCCGAGCCCTGGAACTCCTGCCATGCCAGCCAGAGAGCGCCGTCCTTTGCCTGAAGCATGGATGGGTAATCACTTGCGCCGCTGCTGTTGGATGGGTTCAGCGCCGGGACCGCACGCACGTCGGCCTTACCGCCGAGAAAGCTCCGCGGAACACGCCACAACTCGGGACGCGGCGCAAACGAGAACGAACCTTGCGCGGTCGTAACGCGGATCTCCGCCGGGGCAGGCGGGTCGTACTCCACAACAAGACCCTTCGCGTCAACGCCGGTCCAGCTTGCAGTAGGACCCATTCGGCGCTCGTACGGCGTGGCCCAATGGTCGCGCTCGCGAGTCTTGCCTTTCCACTGGCTGCCGCTCGGATCCTCACCCGCGTCCTGCTGCCAGTTGACGATACGTGCGGGAGCCGGCGAGACCGATCCGCTCCAATCGAAATCCTTCACCAGGTCAAGTCCGAAACGAATGAGAAACGCCGCGCGCCGCGGTTGCTGGACCGGAGCGAACGCTGTGGCGCGCCGCGTCAATGTGAAGACCGCGCCGCCTACGAGGGTAGCCATGGCGGCCGCAAAGAAGAACCGTCTGATCATTTGTCCTCCGGCGGGCGCAGTACGCTCGCGAGCAGCGGATATGCTCTCACACCGTTCCACTGATGCTTTCCTTCGAAGTAGTCGACCTGCAGGTTCGGCGCGGCGTCGAGCGCGCCCCACGCGCGGCGCATGCGTTCGAGCGCGTTCGGTATACGGTCTTTCACCATCAGCGAATCGTTACTCCCGACTTCCCACAGGCAAGGCCGCGGTGCGATCAGGGAAGCGATTTCGGGTACGTCGCCGTACTGCAGCAGCCCGGGGATTACCTGCGCGCCGCAGCCGTACGACGCACCGAGCACCCGTTCCTGCATGATGTTTAAGGCGCCGGAGATCACTGCGACCTGAACGCGCGCCGAGACGGCGCTGGTGAGCATGGTCATACGGCCGCCGTAGGATAGTCCGACGCACCCCATGCGCGCGGGATCGACATTCGGCTGCGCCGCCAGCAGTTCAATCGACCAAAGCGCGTCGCGCAGATTTTCCGCGATCAGCAGCTTACCGAGCAATTGCATGCGTACGAACGTCACGCCGCACGCGTCCTTCCTGCTCGCTTTGGCATCGCCGAGACGGCGGCCGAACGGCGTCAGGCACGGGACCGCGACGACGTAGCCGCGGCGCACTAACTGCACGCCATAGTCATAGTTGGCGGCCGCGATAGCGGCCTTCTGCTCGCGAGTGGTCGCGATACCGGCGACCGAGTCGTAGCCGAATTCTCCGTGCCCGTGCAGCGCGATGATGGCCGGGCGTTTGGCCTGCGCGCCGCCTCTGGGCACAAGCAGGTGCACCGGAAGATCGCGGACGCCATCGGCGCGGAGCAGGAGGCTGTGCCTTTCATGGTCGGCAAGCGTGACGTGGTTCTCAGTGATGGTCTGCCATTTGGCGGGTGGCTGGAAGGAACCGAGAATCTCGTTGAGTTTCGCGCCAAAGGATTGCTGCCAGCGGCGGCAGTCGAAGGCCGAACCTCCCGCAAACTGCATTCGCAGCGGTGCTTTGTGCGCCGCGGCGCGGATCTCGTGGTTGATGTCTTCGCCGTGAGCCGCAGCCGCCGCAGTAAGGCCCGCGGTCATCCATTGCCGTCGTGTGACTGTCATATATGCCTTCATGAACCTCGCAGGCGTCAGATCAAGGAGTCTATCAGAGGAACCATGAGTCAGATCATGTAAGGTGTGAGACCTCCGAATACCGGAAGCAATCGAGCGTATGGTCGTTGACCATGCCCGCAG
>SXGT01381485.1_pt1 | contig 36970 bp, 33 predicted proteins | sample 3176221 | NCBI WGS metagenome assembly SXGT01 (sample SAMN11356862, study PRJNA531348) | freshwater metagenome | isolation source: freshwater sample F1-120 | place: China: Fuxian Lake, Yuxi | collected 2017-12-25 | reverse complement strand
CGGTTGTGACCTTATGGCTTATAGCGGCTGGTCTGCTAGTAACTATATGCAGATGGCATATAACAGTGCTTATGATTTTGGCACTGGGGATTTTCATATTAGTTGTTGGAATTATAGACCATCAGCTCCAGTAACTACGGAGTGTATTTTAGACAGGGCTATAGTTGGGGTCACAGACAATAAAAATAGAATATTGTTTTATACCAATGCCATCGGGAACATAGTGTTATCCACTTACGATAGCACTCCTACAAATACAATCCAAACTTCATTAGGAGTTGCCCCGTATGGTGTTTGGGTAAAACTAGATGTGATTAGGTTGTCAACAGGGTCAACTAGTTTTTATATCAATGGCGTGCTGGATTCAACGATAGCAGGTACAGTAAGGAGTGTTTCATCTACTGTAAATGCAATTTTTGTTGGCGTTACCGCTTTACCCAATGCGCCCAATTCAGGAAAAATTGATCTCTTACATATCTCCGCAGGCGCACCTACAGTCGCGCAAATCAAAACAACATACGACAGAGAAAAGCTGATGTTTGTTGCGAACACAAAATGCTTACTCCCTGGAACCAGCAACGATGTTAAAGCAGTCGCTTATGACGATTCAACAGACACCCATCATTACGTCACTGTGGATTACTACGGAGCGCATAATGGCTTAGTCAGAGTCGATAGCGCAGCAGGCGTTTACACATCAATCTCTGCCAGTAATGGCGCAATCATTAAAGGAGCTTAATCATGGCAGCGACTCTCACTAAAGAAGCACTTAACTTAAGAGAACTGTTTGCCAAGGTGCAGGCGATTTTTACAATAGTTAAACAACCTCAAATGGTTTACAAAACCTATAGTGGCACAGGATCACAAACAGTGTTTGTCATGCCCGCGGGGCGGAAGCCTTATGCGATATACATCGGCGGAACCCGTGTACTTGACGTTGCTTACAGTTTGAGCTACGACATTAACATCTGCAGTATTACGTTCACGTCCGCCCCGGCATCAGGGACAAATAATATTCAGATCGATTTGGTACGTATATGATCATTGATAAATTAGGTAGCCGAATTTACACAGAGCATGAATTGACTGATCTAGCTCAGTTCGAGATCCGGTCAAAGTTCAGTGCAGCTGCGGAAGACAACCTCAGCCGGAAGTTGCGTGGTGTTTCTTTGGGGATATATACGCTTAGTGCGCAGGAACAACAAGATCTACTAGAATACCAAACCCTACTCTACGCTGTACAGTCTAGTACCGCCCAAGCGATCCTGGACAATAAACTATTAGCTGACACGATAGCCTATGAGAATGCAGTACAGCGTCTACAACAGTATGAATTAGCTGTAGGCAGGCCAGAATCCATAATCTACAAACCTGACTCACAAGATATCGATTACGTGATTCCCGCTGTTGAACCATTACCGCCGTTAGTCGATAAGACTGTCTACCACGAGGATGGAACGTCAGAGATTATCCAAGTACCTAGCCCTCAGATCGAAGCCGATAGCGCTGAGCGCTTAGCCGCTCAAGCCGTGATCAACGCTGCTACAAGCGAAGTACTTGCACTATATGAATTAAGAAAAGGGACGTAGATGCTTGGCTTTTCGCCGCTAGCTACCTCTCCTGTATCGGCCTTAACGATAGGCCCAGCTGCGGTTTTAGCGTCGTCGTCATCCGCTACTGCCTCCGTTACAGCCGCTTTAACGACAGCTATCAAGCTAGCTGCTACCCCAACTGCTGTAGCGTCTTCGACTAGTTCCGCTACGACAGCTATCAAGCTAGCCGCTACCCCAACTGCTGTAGCTTCTTCGACTAGTTCCGCTACGACAGCTATCAAGCTAGCTGCTACTCCAGCTGCTGTAGCCTCTTCGACTAGTTCCGCTACGACAGCTATCAAGCTAGCCGCTACCCCAACTGCTGTAGCTTCTTCGACTAGTTCCGCTACGACAGCTATCAAGCTAGCCGCTACCCCAACTGCTGTAGCTTCTTCGACTAGTTCCGCTACGACAGCTATCAAGCTAGCCGCTACGCCAACTGCTGTAGCTTCTTCGACTAGTTCCGCTACGACAGCTATCAAGCTAGCCGCTACGCCAGCTGCGGTTGCCGCTAGTACGGGGGCCGTTACCACAGGTATTCCACTTACGGCAAGCAATACAGCAGTTGCTACTGCAACTAGCTCTATTACAACAGCTATCAAGCTAGCAGCTACGCCAACGGCCACAGCTACGGTAACTAGTGCAGTTACAACGGGTATCAAGCTGAGTGCTTCGTGCTCAGCCCTTAGCACTTCGAGCGCAGCTCTTAGCGCTCCGGGCTCAGCCTGGGGTGCTAACGCAATAGCCACTGCTATCGCTACTAGCGCCATTACAACTGGTATACGACTGTCAGCTTCAGTTGCAGCTGCCCCCTCAGTTACCGCATTGCTTAGTGGCGAACCTTTCGCGCCCGCTGCAGATAGGATTTATTACGTCCCTCAAGATTTCCGTATTACTTATGTAGCCGCGGATTTCAGATTCGTTACGGTACCTGCAGATATTCGAGAATATTCAGTGCCTCCGGAAATCAGAACAACCGCCGCAACTTAATAGGTGAACTATGGCCAGTTTTAAGAAAGTAAGTGGGGTGCCCACTATAAAAAAACCTATCGGAGCCACTTTGGATTACACCATTGACTGGACTGATTGGTTAGGCACTGACACTATATTATCCACGGCATGGGAAATTACAGGGAGTATAACAACCGCCTTGAATACCCGTACTGCAACGACAGCAACGATATGGCTTGCTGGCGGTACTCTGGATGAAACCTGCTCGATTAAATGCACTATCACTACCCCACTGGGAAGGATTGAGCCGCAGGTATTTAATGTAATTGTTACTGCCTAGAGGTGAATATGACGCCAGAAAAACCCCACTTAGAACGACGACGAACTAACGCCACTGATATTGCATTAGGTGAAGTGTCGGAGCGCTTAGATACGTTGCAAAATACCTTCACCGCTATCGAGCAGGACGTACGTGAAGATTTGAATAATTTAGTATCTTCTATCCAGGGGGTAATTGTGAGGATGGAGGAACGGGATCGAAGGGCGAATGAAATAATGCTTGACAATAAATCAGCGTTTGAACGGTTAGGTGAAACGATTAAGGGTCACGACACGCGACTTATTAATTTAGAAGTGAAAGTTAGCCGTGTTGACTCGTTGGAAAGACTACTTTACGCCCTGTTTGCAGGCATTGGTGCATTGTTTGTTTGGATGCTGCAGAAGCTTTTAACATAATAGCAGCCCCCAGCACCTTGGGTGTTAGACTTTGTTTTTCTTGAAACGCGAGTAAACAAATGTCAATGATGACTCAGGCGCAGTTCGATGCGGCGGTAGCGGCCGAGATCGCAGATATGTACGCAGATCCTCGGCGCTTCGTTCAGTTCGTATATCCATGGGGTAAAGAAGGAACCCCTCTCGCCCCGTGGAAAGAGCCAGATACATGGCAAATAGAATTTTTAGAAGAGCTCGGTGACCAGATCAGATCCCGTGCTTTTGATGGTGTTACTGCTGTACCCCCTATCCGTATGTCCATTGCTTCAGGCCATGGTATCGGGAAGTCAGCGTTAACCAGTTGGTTGTTACATTTCATTATGTCCTCGCGGCCTATGGCTAAGGGCGTAGTGACTAGCGGTAAGTATGAACAGCTTAAAGATAAGACCTGGGCGGAGTTGGCCAAGTGGAAGAAACTGGCCATCAATGGCAACTGGTTTGAGTACCGTGGTTCTAAGGGTAACCTTCAGTACTACCGGGAGGAGCACAAAGAGAACTGGTCGGTAACTGGGCAAGCGTGTACGAAAGAAAACGCTGACTCCTTCGCGGGTTTGCACAACGCACGTAGCACCCCGTTCTACCTGTTCGACGAGGCCAGTGCTGTACCCGACGAGATCTATGAGGTTGCTGAAGGGGGTTTAACCGACGGTGAGCCAATGATCTTCCTGTTCGGGAACCCGACCAAGAGTACAGGCCGCTTCCACGATACGTTTAGCAAGATGCGTCATCGTTGGATTAATAAACAGATTGACTCCCGCACCGCGAAGATGACTAACAAAGAGGTTATCGCGGAGTGGATTTCGGACTATGGCGAAGACTCTGACTTCGTGAGGGTAAGGGTTAAGGGCCAGTTCCCTCGTGTTGGTGATACACAGTTCATATCGTCAGAGGTGGTTGAGCAGGCTATAGAACGTAAGGTAGAGCCTAAAGAAACTGACCCGATTGTTATTGGCGTTGACGTGGCCCGCTACGGTGCCGACCAGTCAGTAATTGTCACTCGACGTGGTCGTAAAGTGATTGAGCTGCTCACGTATCGTGAGCTAGACCTGATGACGCTATCGAACAAGACCATCGAAGCTATGAAGAGACACAAGCCCCATACCGTATTCGTCGATGGCGCAGGTATCGGTGCAGGTGTGGTCGACAGATTACGTCAGTTAGGCTACAAGCCCATTGAAGTTCAGGCGGGTGGTAAAGCATTCGAGCCAGAGAAGTTCGTAAACATCCGAGCTGAGATGTGGTGGCGGATGCGCGATTGGTTAGCTACAGCGGACATTCCGGACATTAAGGATCTGCAGTACGACCTGACTGGTATTGAATACAGCTATGACGCCCAGATGCGTACCGCGCTGGAGAAGAAGTCGGACATGAAGAAACGTGGTCTACCGTCTCCTGACCTGGGTGATGCCCTAGCTCTAACCTTTGCTGAACCCGTAAACCCTATTGCTAGAAAACGTTCTGACCGCAAGAAAGTGGTCAACTGGAGAACCATATGACAGATATCGCTGTAAGATTCGGGTTCGTAGACGTAGACGAAAAGGAGCGAGAACCCGCTATGGGCCTCTACCCTGTTCGACGTGGACGACCCCCCATGTTTGCCATACCCCTGAGCTCTGCGTATAAATACACAGATGCGAAGTACTTGGCTGAGACATCGTTCAAGATTGCCGAAATGTTCGGTATGCACCCCGATCAGTTCATCATCAACCGCATTGCGGACACGATACTAAGTAATATTGACGCTCTGATTAAGCACGTCGACCCTGAAGAACAACACAATGGTCAAGCGTTTGCCGAGGGCGCTGTCAAGATTGATGGCGACACCGTGCAGCAGTTTGAAGCTTACACTGATGGGCGGATCGTACTATGATCGAAAACTATACATCTCATGCTGCATTTGACCCGATCCCTGAGGCTCAGTCCGTAGAGAAAGCCACTCGTTCTCGGAACCCACTGGACAGCACTAAGAGCAGAGACCTGCATCAGAAGCTGACTGAATGGTGGAAGCAAGCGAAAGAGATCGAAAGTACTAATCGTTATCAGCAAAGTATCGATGCTGATTTCAAAGACGGCCTACAGTGGACAAATGATGATATTGAAGAACTCCAATCGAGGGGCCAAGCCCCTCTTGTTTACAACCGAATCAAACCAGCAGTCGATTGGATTCTGGGGACAGAGAAACGCTCCCGCTTTGACTTTAAGGTACAAGCCCGTAAGCCCGATGACGCTAATGCTGCGGAGGCAAAAACCGGCCTGCTGAAATACCTGAGCGACGTTAACCGCACAGCTTTCGCCCGGTCTCGCGCATTCGACGACGCTGTTACTGTAGGTATTGGCTGGTTGGAAGACGGGATACGCGGGGACACTGAAGACGAACCTATCTATTCACGATACGAATCGTGGCGGAATATGTGGTACGACCCCCTATCAGTTGAACGTGATCTATCGGATTCGCGCTACATTTTCAGATCTAAGTTCGTAGACCTTGACATAGCTAAGGCCATGTTCCCATCCCGGGCGCGTAGCATTGAGATGGCAGCGGTTAACGATACTAACCTGAACGGATCAAATGATATTGACGATTTCTACGCCACTTGGGCTCAACAACGTGACCCTCATGGGAATATCCTGCCTCGTTACGTAGCTCCTTCTACAGGGTACGTATTCAACAATCGGCAGCGCGTACGCTTGATCGAGTGTTGGTACCGGGAACCTGTCAATAAGAAAATCGTAAGGGGTGGTCAGTTCCACGGCCAGACCTACGATAGTTCTGATCCAGCTATAGAGCAGACTGTAACCGATGGTGTAGCGTCAGTATATGACGCTCTGGTCATGCAGATGAAGTGTGCGGTCATGACTCAGCACAACTTGCTGCAGGTTATGGATAGTCCGTATGCCCACAACAAATTTCCGTTTACTCCAGTCTGGGGTTTCCGTCGTAGCCGCGATAACGCTCCATATGGTGTAGTTCGTAACATCCGTGACCCTCAGGAGAACCTGAACAAACGGATGTCTAAGGCGTTGCACATCCTGTCAACTAACCAGATCATCGCTGACGAGGATGCTGCCACTGACTGGGATGATATCCGCGACGAGGCAGCTAGACCGGACGGGATCATCCTGTTGGATGGCAGACGCGAAGCACGCTTCGAGATGAACGTTGATAAGTCCCTTGCTGCGCAGCACATCGACTTGATGAATATCGACAAGGAGATGATCCAGGATGTATCGGGCATCACCAGTGAACTACTAGGCCAAGAGACTAACGCTGTTTCCGGGAAAGCTGTTAACGCTCGACAAGAACAAGGTTCGATTATCACGACCGAACTGTTTGATAACTTGCGCTATGCCATGCAGGTACAAGGTGAGAAGCAGTTGTCCATGGTTGAGCAGTTCTACAGCCACGAGAAGGTCATCCGTGTTATCGGCGATAGCAACGAGCCAGATTTCCAAACCCTGAACCAGCCTGTCTTCGATGAGATCAATGGTCAGGTGTATATCGAAAACGACATCGTAAGTTCTAGAGCTGATTTCATCATCGATGAAACCGAATACCGTGCTACTCAACGTAGAGCGATGTTCGATGCGTTCAACGAGTTGTTCAAAGCCCTGGATCCACAGGTAACTATGAACCTGCTCGACCTGATGTTTGAGTACTCAGACCTCCCCGGCCGAGAGGAAGTAGTTTCCCGCATCCGTAAACTCAACGGTCAGTCTAGTCCTAATGCTAAAAACGACCCTGAAGAGCAAGCACGTCTGCAGCAACAAGCTGAGGCTGAACAACAGCAACAGCAAATGATGCAGGATCAAGCCCAGGCTACACTCGACAAGCTGAGAGCTGAGGTCGAGGACAAGAAAGCGGACGCTATTAACAAACGTATCGAGGCATTGTACTCAGCGATGCAAGCCGCAGCTGTTGTAGCACAGACCCCTGCCGTAGCCAGCATAGCTGATAGCTTAGCTGCATCTGCCGGGTACGAAGACGCTAACGGGGCTCCACTAACTGAAACACCTGCGGAAGCCTCTTTAGTCCCGCAACAACGATTCGAGAATGTTCGTATTGATATGCCTCCTCCGCTTAAGAAACCTGCGTCTCCGGGTGTAGGTGCTAAGCAAGGGATCGAAACACCGGCGAACGATGCCACCCCCCAAAAACCAAATTTACAACCACGATAGAGGTCACGCATGAGTGAAGATTACATTTCAATGGGTTTAACCCAAGACGAGATTAACGCCATTGGCACCGACGACGAAGGCAATGATGCCGTAGTCGAAGAGGAAGTTGTCGAAGAACCTGTGGAGGAAGCCGCAGAAGTCGAGGAAGAAGTAGTTGAGGAGCCTGTCGAGGAAGAGAAGCCTGCCCCTGAACCAGCGCCTGAAAAACCTGTAGCCTTTGCTACTGAGTTCAAAGCCCCAGGTGTTGAGAACTTAGAGCAAGTGCTTAACGAACTAGATGCAGCATTCGATGCTACCACTGACGAGCTAGCTAAGAAGTATGAAGCTGGCGAGTTGACTTTCCAAGAATACCGTAAACAAGAGCGAGCGTTTACCCGTGATTACAACACCCGACGTAACCAGCTTGAGCAAGCTCAGCTTGCAGCGGACATTGCCTCGCAACACAGTAAACAAAGCGCTGATGCCTTGTGGCAGTATGAACAGAAAGTGTTCTTCACGGACAACAAAGAGTTCAAATCTGACCCGATTCTGTTAGGCGCGTTGAACGCTAAATTGCAGGAAATGTACAAAGACCCGGCGAACGACGGGCGCGAAGGTTTGGAACTGTTACGTGAAGCAGGTGCTGCTATCCGTGAACGTTTCAACATGACTCCTGCGAAGGAAACTAAAGTAGCTGAAGTAACTGCGATTGCAGAAGCTAAGGCTAAGCGTGAAGCTAAACCTAAAGAGGTACCCAAAACTTTAGCCTCATTACCTGCGGCCGACACCAATGATGACAGCGGTGAGTTTGCATACATGGACAAACTGGTAGGCCTTGATTATGAGAAGGCTATATCCAAGATGTCTGCCGAGCAACGTGAAAGATTCATGGCGGCCTAATGTTATACGTCGATGTCAAGATGAATGAAACTCTTGCTATCGGAGACGTACGTGTGACCCTGATTCAAAAGAGCGGGCAACTAGCCCGCTTTCGAGTCGAAGGTGATCGTAGCGTGCAAGTTAGTAAGGTTATTAATCAACATAACACAAGCGTTAGAAAAAGTGCTACACTATAACGCGAAGATTTCAATCCAGCGCATGAGTGCTACTTCTATAAAATTAAGAGGTAGTCCCTTATGGCACAAACAATCGTAGGCCTAAACGACGCGAAAGCAGTCAAAAAATGGGCCGGTGAGCTTGCTGTTGATACAGCTCGTAAATCGTATTTCAATAAAAAATTCATGGGTGTAGGCCCGCAAAGCGGTATGCCCATCCAGTTAATCACTGCGTTAGAAAATGACGCCGGTGATAACATCAGTTACGACTTGTCCCTCCAATTAAAAATGGTGCCTATCGAGGGCGACGCCATTTTGGAAGGTAACGAGGAAGATTTAAAATTCTATTCTGACAATTTATACATCGACCAAGCGCGTCAAGGCGTGAACGTCGGCGGTAAAATGTCACGTAAACGTACGTTGCATGACTTACGTGCAGTAGCTAAAGCACGTCAATCTGAGTACTGGGCCCGTTTATTCGACGAACAGTTCTTCATGTACTTGTCAGGTGCTCGTGGTATTAACAGCGATTACATCTTCCCAACAAGCTACACTGGTCGTGCTAACAACGCGTTCACTGCTCCAGATTCTCAGCACATTCTGTACGGTGGTACCGCTACCGCTGCTTCCGGTGTGCTAGGTACTACTGAGGGGTTCTCTTTGAACTTACTCGATCGCGCATTGACCAAAGCGGTAATGATGGGTGGTGGTACACAAGGTACCCCTCAAATCCAACCGATCATGGTTGATGGCGAAGAGCATTACGTTGCTGTGTTGTCTCCCTACCAGATCTATCAGTTGCGCACTAGCTCGACTTCAGGTCAGTGGTTAGATTTACAAAAAGCTGCTGCAGCTTCAGTTGGTTTGAACTCTCCTATCTTTAAAGGTACAGAGGGTATGTATAACAACGTTGTTATCCATAAACACAAATCAGTTATTCGTTTCAACAACTACGGCGGTGGTGCAGTTCCTGCAGCTCGTGCGTTGTTCTTGGGCGAACAAGCGGCTGTGTGTGCTTTCGGTTCTTCAGGTTCTGGAATGCGCTTTGACTGGCACGAAGAGATGGAAGATCGTGGCAACCAGTTGGTTGTTACTACCTCCAGCATTTTCGGTATTAAAAAATGCTCTTTCAATAGCGTGGACTTCGGTGTTATGGCTATTGATACCTACGCTCCTGACCCAGGTTAATAACCTCCTAAACCCCGGTTAACGCCGGGGTCTTTTTGAACTCTTAGAGGAACATACATGGCAATTTTAAAAACTAATGAGATGAAGGGTCTATACCCAACTCCTATCGTTGATGGGATGGGTGAGATCGTTGAAGTCACTATCAAGTGGGACACTACCTTAACTGCTGATGGAGCCTTTGCTTCAGGTGATATCTTGCAGATTATGCAGTTACCTGCAAACACTGTGTTGGTAGGGTTAGATGTAGTCCCTAGCGCTACATTCGGTACCACTACTTTCGACGTAGGTATCGCTACTAGCAGCTCAGCGAGTACTATCGCGACTTCATTGACGTCCGGCGTCTTAACTGCGGAGCGTTCTGCCACGCGCAGAAACTTGCTCAACGTAGTGCCGAAAGCAGCTCCAACTGCTGATGAGAATATCATCGCAGCTCTAGCTGGTGTAGCTAACGCCGCGGCTAACCAACAAATTTATTTCATCGTTCGTTACAGAGCTGTACGCTACGGTTTATAAATATGACACTGAGTGAACTACGTACTGCACTGCGGTCTAGACTTGACGACAAGGTTGCCCCGTACTTGTGGGACGACAGTTCACTCACGTTGTTTTTAAACAAAGCAGTTGACGAGGCTAACATCCGTTCACGCCTCTTGACTGTACGCCGCTCGTTCCCGGTTAAGGCGAACAACCCTATAGTTGTTTTGGACGAAGATTTATTCCGGATTGATCGAGTATCATGGGACGGTTATGGCCTGCTTGTTAAGACAGGTACCGACACCCTTGATCGCGAAACACAGAAGTGGGAAACTCGTAGCAACGACAACCCCACTCACTACTTGACCGACCTTGATGAGTACTCCTCAGAGGCTCGATCCATTCGCTTATACCCTATCCCTTCGATTGCAGGAACTGTGAAGATCACAGCTATGCTGATACCTGACCCAATGGTTAGTGATGCAGACATCCCTAATATCGATCCCCTATACCATTTCGATCTTATCGACTGGGCCGCTCATCTCGCATACCTTACCAACGATTCTGATGCAGGTAGTGCGACTAAAGCTAAAGCCTCCGCTGATCTATTCACTGAGAAGTTTGGCCCCAGACCTGAGAACCGACGCGTAGAAGCTAGTCGCCGTAACTATAACCGTCGTGTTGTAGCAAGGTTCATGTGAACGATGTCCCTAACCTAGAGAAGGGGGATACCATCCGTGTATACGGGCCGGCATTGGTCGAGTTCTTAGACCTTAGCGGCAGGCGTGCAACGGTAAGTATTCATGCTGGGGAAGCCATACAAATAAAGGTGTTATCTGATGCGCCGGATATACACACGTCACGGTAATGTTTCCCGGGCTCAATCCTCCTCTCAAGCAGCTTCTAGCGTACCCCCTGGATACCACCACGAAGCTGGGGCGTTAATCCGTAACAACCACACCTGCGTATACGACATCTACGGGGAAGAAGACACCGTCGTTGTTTCCTCACAGACTGATGCTACTTCCATTGACGAGTTCAGATCCACGAGTGCTGCCACTCATATCCCAGACGCTAAGATCGCAGATCTAAGGGCTAGGTACTGGTACATCGGTTCTTCGTGCGTATCGTGGGAAGTCGGCCGTAAACGCCAGATTATCTACGTCAACAAGATTAAGTACGAGTTAGCCTCCCTGATAGGAGCTGATAAAACCATCCGTGCTGCGTGCATACCGGTTACAGGCCACGTTCGTTTGATTGTTAAGAACGAGCTGGGACGGTTCTCTGGGTATGACCTGTCCGTAACTCCCACCCTGGCTGTCTTGTCCAACTATGACGTTCCTTTGACATACACAGCCAACACCGGCGAAGAGTCTGACATCAAGCAGTTGTACACTGCATTCATGACGCCTACCCGCTTCGTGTCCGTCGAGATTACTAAGACCGGCTCTCGAGTCCTGACCTCAGATCTACTACAGATTGAGAACGAAAGCCCAGTGTGGAAAGACACCGTTGTGCGTATGACCCTGCCTCCACTACAGGTGCATGCTACCCTGAGTGCTCACCGTGGAGCTCCGACTACGTCTTCGATAGGTTCTGGCGGTGCTATATCCGGGTCGGTTACTAACTCCGTTCTGTCGACTGCTCTAGATGTCACTGACCATGTCCAGATCACAGGCAAGCGAATCATTGCTTGCAATAGCGACTCCTCACGTATGGCATTGTTGATCGAGGATACTACGACTTCTTGTGACCGCGTCATCGACCGCCCTGCTTACGGGTACACTGAATACTTCTACGTGCAACCCCACCCCCTGACGTTTGCTGGGTTCGTTGTCGGCCAAGCGACAGATTACGTCGTTAACCTAACCGAACACGATTCCGGTAAATTAAATGAAGCATGGACGAGATCATCCACTTCGACTTACACCCGTGTTGAACTCACGTTCACCGGGGAGATAACTAATCGTGTTGACGGGGCTCCATTTTCTGGGGGTTCGTTTACGGCGAATACTGAATTCTACAATCGCTTCGCAGGTAAGGGATTCCACGGTGCCACTCTTAATTACCCTGGCGTAGTCCCTATCGTGGAGATCGTTGCAGGGGTTAAGGGCAAGGAATACACGGAAAACGCTTATAAATATGCGCGTACCTGGAATCAGTCAATACGGTTCTTTAGTGCAGACCCCTTAAACGACCTGTACGTATTCCAACGCGCTAACGGTAGTGCCGACATCACCCTACTCTCATACGATGCGGGGTTTCCATTTCAGCCATTAAGTGAATCGAGTCTTAACCTCAATGGCACGATGGAGCTAGTGGTCAGATCTAAGGGCGCAGAGACAGTGCTTAAATCTAGAGCTATGAGCTTAGAGAGTGGTACTAGTTACGTGAACCGTAGAGACTTGAACTTTGAACCCACTATGCCCTATTACACCCAAGAGCAAGGACAAGCTCTAGGGTTGTTTACTTGGACAAACGAAGAGAACAAGACGATTAACAAGTCCGTTGACCTGTGCTTCACTGGCAGATATATAGCCCAGGATCCCAAGAAAGTAGGCTACGCAGTTAACCTAGCTGCAGGGTTCGATACCCCCAGTTTCGACTTCCCTACGTTATCCAGTGATTCTCGATATTCCTATATCGTAGAGGGTTCAGTGATGGCGTCCCCACTAGTTACGACTATTATCCCACGTCCATTCCTGGAGGCGTATCGCCCGCAGGTCAAAAAGACAGGTGGATCGTGGGGAACTGTTACCTTCGACCCTGATGCTACACTTGATATCGACTTCCGTTTATTCGAGGATCGCCATCGACTGACCTATAACCCCTCAACTATTTCCGGGCAAGTACCTCTCCCTTCGTATTACGCGCCCCCTGAATGGCCGGACATCCGTGGATGGATAGACTTTAGGAACCGAGGTGGGTTTGGTGTATGGGAAGAAGCTGTCCTCTTGAAGTTCGTATCTGGCTCCGCCACGCTAACTAACCATCCACCTATCTCCGTGGTGAAAAAATGACACTCATAAATAAATTCTCAGGCTTTAATAACACCGACGATGAACTGAAGCTGGATCCTGGCACCCTGGTCAAAGCGGACAACGTGTATCTGACATCTAGAGGCAGCGTGAAACGTAGACCCGGTTCTCAGCTCTTAGCCCTTGGAACTAAGATCACAGGCAGCTACGCTACGACCGATAACCGCTTCATGTTCCTGATCGACAACGGTTCGCTGGTACGCTTCGATGGTAATGGCTTTGAGGCCTTGGCCACAGGGTTTCCAGTGGCCTCTAGTTTCTGGTGTGAAGAATCTACCAATCGCGTGTTCGTGATTAGCGGTAACGCGTTTGTGCAGATCGACAACGGTACCGTAGTTACTCAGCTACACTCTTTGCCCTTACCTGCTGACAACGGGATCAACGATCTTGGCCGTGATACCTCACTGTTTCCAACTACAGGCGTAGTCGCCGCGGCGTTTCATAATGGCAGCGTAGTGCTAGGGGCTAAGGTCGCAGAGGGGCTGACTCGCATACAGTTCAGCATCCCCGGTGTATATCACCTGTTCCACAATATTCAGAATCGCTTTGAGATCCCTGACGATGTGGTCAGCATGGACTCAGTGAATGGACAGCTACTGATCGTCTGCAAGCATGGGATCTACAGTTTCTCGGATAGACTGATCAAACTGGCCGATTATGGTTCAGTGGTCGGGAAGTCGATCACTAAACTAGCTGACAATGGATGTTACATATGGACTACCCGAGGTGTCGTTAAGTACCCCGAGTTCCAGAACGTCACCGAGAACGAATTGTACCTACCCCCAGGCAATGGATGTTCAACCTCGTTGTTTGAATACAATGGGGAAGAGCTCTTATTAATATGCTCCGACGGTGGCGGTACAGCTTACAACGCGCTATAATTACCCTAACTTTCATCATCCTGCGCATGAGTGCTATGAGCTTCAAGGAGCTTCCATGGCCTTATCGTATTCAACTGGTTTTGTACATACCTTACTTAACACTGTAGCCAATGGCGGTAAGCCATTCGCTGAACAATTCAAAAACGGCATTATCGAGATCTACGGTGGTTCGCGTCCGACCGACGCTAACTCCGCAGTAACAGGTACACTGTTAGGCACTGTAACGTTGAACGGCGGTGCGTTTACCCCCGGCGTAGCCACTAACGGTCTGAACTTCGGTACTGCAGCTAACCGCTCAATCGACAAAGCAACTGCTGAGGTTTGGCAGTTCACTGGTGTAACTAACGGCACCGCTACATGGTTCCGTCTGAAAGCTAACGCAGTTGACGCTGGAGCATCTAGCACATCATTGCCACGTATCGACGGTACTATCAGCGCCTTCGGTGGGGACGCTACTCTGTCTAACACCACTATCGTGCAGAACAACATCTACACATTCAGTGCGTGCTTGCTAGCTTGGCCTTCTTAAGGTAGTTACTTATGACTATTAAGAGATCGACAGGCTTTGTAGATAAACTCAACGGGGTACAGAGTAACATCTTTACCAACGGTGACTTCTCGTCTGCGACTACAGGCTGGACTGCGGCGGCATCTACCTTATCCTCTACTGCTGGAGGTCAGGTGGGTAACTGCTTGACCATCGCTAACAGCGGTGCAGCGTCGGGCAGTGCATACCAGGACATCACTACTGTGGTTGGACGATTGTATAAACTGTACGTGTACTTCCAAAAAGGCTCTGGAGTATCAGGCGGTTTCGCTGTGGGTACAACCGCAGCCCCGACTAGCTTATACAATAGCGGTGCACTGACTGATGCAACGTGGGCGTTATACACCATCCCGTTCATCGCGACTGCTACTACCACCCGAGTCACACTCCGCAATGACAGTACGACAACTGCTCAAACAGCTTTGTTCGATACTCTGGTCTGCGAGGAGATCTTCGATGGTGTACGCGAGATCATGCGTAACTGCAAGTGCTACATCTTCACTGGTGCGCAAGCTGCTGATGCTGACACTGCTGCAATTTCGGGTAACCGTTTAGCGACAGTGACTTTGAACGAAACGGCTACGGGTTTAACCTTCACTACTTCCGCTAATGGCGTAGTGTCTAAACCTGGAGCAGATGTCTGGAAAGGTAATATCGACACTAGCGGTACCGCAACATGGTTCCGATTCTGTGAAGATGGTGATGATCCCTACTCAGCCTCCTCAACAAGAGCTCGCTTCGACGGTACTATCGGTGCTTCCGGCACTGACATGATCGTTGGTAACGCTGCTTTAACTGCAGGTCTGAAGTTTGAGATCACTGCGTTTAACTACACTGCTCCTAAGGCGTAACCTATGGCAGCTCCGATAGTATATAAAAGCACTGATTCTGGGGCCCCCACCTTAGACGGTAACAAGGGGTCTCTGATCACTGTCCTTAAGGCGTGCCTTGTGAATGGCTACGGAGCTAAAGCAGGTGCCGGATGGACTATAGCCTTGGAAGATGCAGCTAACTACAAGATCATATTCCGTAACAACTCGACTACAGGTTCTGGCCGGTACTTCCGGATCCAGGACAACGGTCGTGTTTCTGCCCGTACAGATAACGCGTATTTCACTTCCGACCGTAACTGCAATGCTACTATCGTAGGGATGCAGAACTACACAGATATCAACACACCGGTGGTGCCCTTCCCTAGAGTGCTATCTGGTGGTGACTTGGAGACTGGCGACATCTACTCGCATGGAGTGGTTATACGCAAGACTGGGACTATCACTAACCCCTCTTATACTAGACCGTGGATGATCATAGCTGATAACCGTACGTGTCATTTGATTACATTCAGTAAAGATGACGCTAGCACTACAGCACTATCTACTGCAGTCGATAATAACTCGGGGCTGGCTAAACACTACCAGCGAAACGTCACTTCGTTTGGGGATATTAAACTATATAATCCGAGCAATACTACGACTGCCAGGGCATTCATATACACCGCGCAGAGTCTTGGTAATCCCGACGTACGGATTGGAGGTAATAGCCAAGGGGCTGTATTACCTTTCGGATCTGGGCCGGCGTCTACGACAAGTAATTATGTTTACCTAGATATGTCTTCGGAGACTTCTTCACACGCAGTGCGTGGTGACATACGGTGTCTGTACAGTGCCCCCGGGTATTGTGACCAATACACGGCGGAAGGGAACTTCGAGCACTACCCTTCACCTGCTACAGCAGGGTTCAGCGCAATCCCTATTACAATATTTGAGGACTTGGACGATCCAATACGAACTGTGCGGGTAGCTCAGAACCACCAACGTTACACCCTAGGTACCCTCCCAGGTATATTCGCTTGCCCGCACACGACATCTACCCTGACCTCGTATCGCGTCGGCGACGAACTATCGACCGTAACTGATGGAGCTAAGAGTTATTTGATCTACAGCATGTTTACTTACTCCGATGGTGGGCTAACTAACCCAAACACCTGGAGTGCTAGATTGTACGCCTTTGATTTAGGAGACTGGTGGGTATGACAGTTCACGTATATATGTCAACTGATTACGGTGCCCCTGCGTTATCCAGCGCTTCCGGCAAACTAGTCGATGTGTTCAAGGCCTGCCTTGTAGATGGATACGGAGAGCAGACTATTTCGATCTCTCGTTCAGGGTCTACGGCAACTATAACTACGACAAGCCCTCACGGTATCTCGTATTCTACGTGGTATATCGTATCAGGGGCTGCGCAAGCAGAATACAACGGTACCTTCAGAGTTACCCCAGCCTCAACTACTACCCTGACTTATACTGTGACCGGTACTCCTGCGACCCCTGCTACCGGAACTCTGTTAGGTAAAGTTGCTCCAGCCGGGTGGACAACTGTCATAGACGCTACGTCATCAGTCCTGCTACAGAATGCCGGCAGTGCAAGATATTTCAAGATTAAGGACGATGGATATCAAACCAACATCCAAACATCTACAGATTTTGGGCGGGCGTCTATTACTGGGGCTAAGAACTACTCCGATATAAACAGCTTGGTAACCCCGTTCCCTAGAACAATATCTGGAACTAACCGTCACGATAATAACGCGTACGGTGCTCCCGTATTAAAAAAGACAAAGTGGATGATCATCGCTGACGAAGCTACTTGCTACTACCTTACCAATGACACCGGCATGACCTCAGCTGTATCGAGCTCTGTCTACACCTATTGTTACGGATTCGGCGACCTCAAGTTATTAGGTAACGTGACAAGCAACCCGAAGGCCTTTGTTAATGGAGAGAAGTTGAACCTTACTGGCGGGGGACGAGGTGGCGGTATGATGCGCTATGCCGGGCTCGGCGGGTATATGGAGCATCCATTGACAGGAGGGGCAGAGTCTACCCGCTTTTATATAGATAGTGGATATGCGAACGCCGCGCCTTTACTTTCGCGCAATCAGTCGTTAACCACTTATAATTGTGATTTAGCAGCTACTATTTTTCCTAACCCTATAACGGGGGCTCTTCAGCTACAATCATTCATTATCTGCGATGACACAAATAACATTGTTCGATCTACTAAGCACACAGGCTATATATTTGAGAGATTCGCGACCTACGCGGGCTTTTACGGGTGTCAGCACTCTTTCTCAGTTGATGTCGGAGCATACAAAGTATGTGATACCTTCGACACTGTGACTACTGGCGGCAGGTCGTATCTTATATTCAACGGACTAGCGGATTACAACCAATACGATAACGGTACCGACGGTAGCGCTCAGACTTTAGACGGTGCAGTAGCTATCGATATTACAGGCCCATGGTGATAAAATGGCGGATATAACAGTTAGTGCAGTAGATATAACTCGTGGCCCTGGAGCATACGGATCTCCAGTGGCATTAACATACCCTTGGCCTAATCGCTTAGCTGGAAGCGCTTATGTCGAAGCTGTTCCTATGGATGGCTTCGTTATTGCGATAGCCCTTGATGGGCCTACTACTGTAGGGGTTGGAGGTATCAACCCTGACGGGTCGTGGGAGATCATAGGTATTGCAGAGAAGTACTCAACAACCAAACTTGTCGTGTTAGGAATGCCGCGCAACCAGACCCTGAATTACGCGCTTGCTAGTCACGTATTACCAGTTAATTAATCAGTAACTCCGGCGCAAGAGTGCCTTATTTTTATAAGGCACCGCTATGGCTGGACTTTTACCCACAGAAGGCGAGATCGTTATCGCCAACCTCCTGTTTGCCGGATCATCCGCAGACAGAGGCGCAAGCTTGGAGCTAGGGTTATTCACCAACTCCTCGATCTCAAACTCCATTACCCACGCTTCCATCACTGAACCTACAGGTGGTGGCTACGCTCGCAAGTCCCTGGCCAACGCTAGCTGGACTCCCGGTAGTACTTCGACTTACGCTAAGCAGACGTTCTCCCCTACTGGCACCGCCTACACTGGCGCTGTGTACGGGTATTTCATCTGTACTACCGGCACGAACAAACGAATCATAGCAATCGAACTAGACCCGAACGGGCCGTTCTCGCTTAACGTAAGTGACACCTACGACGTCACTCCATCAATCACGATTTCCTAAGGAGCTTACATGCCAGTAAGAAGAGTTTATAGATCTACCGACACTGGGGCTCCAGTCTTATCAGGTTCAGCCGGTGCCCTTACTACTTTGCTAGACGCCATCTTGGTTAACGGGTACGCGACTCAAGCCATCTCCTCCATGACCTCGTCCAGTACTACAGTTACCGTAACATTGGCCTCGGCGCATGGCTGGTTGAAAACAGCGAAAGTTACCATCGCGGGTGCTACCGAGACTGCGTATAACGGTGAGTTCTCAGTGACTGTGACGGGTTTGAATACCTTCACGTACACAGCGTTAACTACTCCGTCCGCATCCCCAGCGACAACCTCTACGTCACTAACGGCTAAGATCGCAGGGTCTGGCTGGACTACAGCGTTCACAGGTACTAACGTACGTTCATATCTCCAAGGGGCTACTCTAGGTGCAGGAGCTACTAAGTACATGTTCGTTGACGACACTGGCACTGTAACTGCACGTTTCAACGGGTTCGAGTCTCAGACCAGCGCTACTATGGCGGGTACTGGCGATTTCCCGACTACTGCCCAGCAATCTGGCGGGCTGTACTTCGTCAAGAGCGACACAGCCAGTACCGCTGCTCGTGGGTGGATGGCTATAGCAACGTCCTCTAGTATTGCCATTTTCCTGGATTCCTCCGCAACCCAAGGGGCTAGTGGTAACTGGTACTTCTTCGGGGACGTCGCCCCATACCTAGCTTCCGATTCTTACGCTTGTTTTATACAAGGTAATACTACTACCACTGTTCCGAGTAATAATGGCCACGTCACTGGCGGTATATCCTCAACTCAGGCAGGGAAATACATGTGCCGGGGGTTCTTACAATCAGGTACTTCTCTAGCAGTTGGGTCAATCAGTGATGCTAACCGAGGGGCTTCGAATATGGGCTCTGGCGGCATTGTGTACCCCTCATTCGACGGTGGGTTGTATATAGCTCCTGTTGAAACCTGCGAGACACAGCCATCGACCTCGAACTACGGGCTTAGGGGACTGATCTCCGGCGTATGGAATCCTCTGCATAACAAACCATTTGTGCACGGTGACACTATCAATGGTGCCGGAGCCCTAGCTGGCAAGGTGTTCCAAGCGTTCAACTTCTACACAAGCGCTCAGGCCTTATTTGAAATTTCGGATACCTAATTATGGCAGACCAATCCCCCGCCAAAACGGTTGTTGCGCGAGCAAGTACTATGTCAATCAGGACTCCTCCTGGTCGAGTGCTTACTCAATCAGTAACTCCTAAGAAACGCCCACGGCCGTACTGGTTAGGTGGTATGTCTGACATGGCTTTGTATGGCATCGATCTTACCGGCACTATCTCAGGTACTGTGTCAATGCCTAGCGGGGCGTCTCCTGTCCTAGCCCGGGTTACACTGTACAGCAAGTCAGTCCAGATGCCTGTCGCGACTGTACACCCCGATGCTGCAGGGGCGTTCACTTTCACAGGTGTTGACAGAACATCCCAGAATGAGTACTTCGCTATATGTGAAGTACCTGGGTCTTTCAACGCGGTCGTTTACGATAAACTGGTTATAGCATAATGGCATACACAGCGCCTAGTACCTTAACGTTTGACCTTTCAAGCGCTCCAACGTACACAGCGCCGTCGAACCTGCTGTTTTCGTTCCAGACGTTTGTCTCGAACTCGAATATTACTGTAGCTCCTGCGTCGACCATGACAGCCGTAAGGCATCATGCGATCACAGGGTCTACGGTTATCAATATCCAGCCGAAGGTGTTCTACGGGAATACGAAGATCAACATAGCTCCGACTTCCGATACACTGTACACCTCGAACAACGGTGGCCGGTTATACCTGATCACAGGGTCTAACTACGTACCGTTCATCGGTAGTGCCGTATCGCTACAGGCATCTCAAGGGTTCTTTGTCAACGCTAGCGAGCCACAGTCAACGACATCGTTCACTGTCGACCTATCAGGCGCAGCTCTCCCGATAGCAGATACCCTACCTGTTGTTGACTCTACTGCTGCACTTACAGGTGCCGTGGTTACAGCCGGCGACGCTCTGCCTGTTGCCGACGTTAGCGCGTACGTATATGGGGGCTCTGGTGATTCCTACGAGCCTGTTCCGGTCGTTGATTCACAGGGCGGTGTGATTCGTGAGATCTTCATCCGCACTACGCTCGATGTCCCAACGATCGCTATTGCGGTAGATCCGCCAACTAACGAGCTAACGGCTAGCGGTACGTTCCCAGCCCTTAGCCCTGAGTTCGCAATTCTTGAATCTGGGGCCGTTGACCTACGTGCAACATTCCCTGGTTTACAAAGCACTATCAGCTACGCGGCTGCAGGTGCAAACACTATAGCGGGTGCTTTCCCAGGTTTCACACTTGCCCTGACTAGTTCAGGTGCTGCTGGAACCATAAGCTCTACGTTCCCAGGTCTAAGTGCTAGCGCGAGTATTATGTCCGGTGACATACTACGCATGAGCGCTGAGCTACCACTGATGCAAGCGGCTATATCGTTTAGCCAGCCACAGACTATCAGCATCAATGCTACCTTCACTCCCCCAACGATGAGTGCCGGAGCTACTGGAAGCCTGTCAATTAGTGCGGTGTTCCCTGGATTCACGCTCTCAACCGCTGTCGGCGATAGTGTAGCTGTCCGATCTACGTTCCCAGCCCTTAGCCCTACGATCACACTTGATGGCGGCTTAACGCTAAGTGCTACGTTCCCAGCGCTAAGCCTAAGTGCTCAGTGCTCAGGAGAGAACCTCTCTGCTGCTAACACCTTCCCTACTCTATCGTTCAAAGGAGCGATAGATACCGGCAGTGTTATAGGCGGTACGTTCCCGAGCTTAGATCTAAGCGCTACGATCCTAACCGCTAGAGACATGACTGCTATTGGGGTGTTGCCAGTGCTCTCCCCGTCTATAAAACTGTCGGCCGCAAGCACAGGTGCTATCAAGGCATCCCTGTTGTTGCCAACAGCGTCTATAGGCAGCGTCGCTACGGTTAGCCTCAATGCTCGCTTACCTATTTTAACTTCCAGCATTTACGCTGGTGATATTGCTATGGATTTCGCATGAGTTTAATGACCTACTGCTATAACACCTCCGGATCAGGTATGGCCCTGTGGCCGGGAATGTCTTTCACCCGGATCTGGCGGGTAGGTTCTAAGCACTATGGCGTTAACGCCAGTGGCGTGTATGAGCTAGTGGGTAACACTGACAACGGTACTGCCTACACTTCCCATATCCGAACTGCTGCTAACAGCCTTGAAACTGCTAACGATAAGACCGGTGCTGTTGAGACTATGCGTTTGAAGCACTTGCCACTAGCGCATGTAGATGCGGTAGGTGCTGCGACAGTGACAGCGTTGCTGGATGGAGTCTCGTCCACATCTACCCTAGAGTTCAACGGGACTAGTCGGGTACGGTTCGGCCGTGGTCTGCGTGGCCGTCGTGTTGCCATGGAGTTCCAGACTACTGACGCTACCTTTGAACTGCATGCTATCGAGTTCAAACCCCAAGCCCTACAACGAGGTGTTAAATGATAGAGCCATATGTCGCTGAAGCTGGCACATACACAGCTACCACTGCTCCGTTAATCGACTCTGCCTTAGAAGCAGGTAAAGCTGCAGCGGGCGTGAAGAAGATGGATACTGACCTAAGCGCTAGATTCCAGGCGGGTGCCATGGGGTTCGTACGTAACAGTCATGTGCTTGCTAGCGGCTTGATATCATCGACTGTGGAGTACGTATCTAGACTCGGAGAGGTAGCGGCTAGGAACCTGCAGGCGTACGAGGAAGTTCAGACCAACGAACTACAGCTGGAAACATCTGTGGCTGTTGCTCAGGCGCGTATTGATACAGAAGACCAGCGCTTGCTGGTAGAACTGGAAGGTGCCACTGAACGTGGTGCTGCGTCACTAGCGATTGAAACGGACGTGAACAACATTGAACTGAACGCTGATCGTATCGCTGCAACTACTAAACTGGGTTACGACAAGCAAGTGAAAACCGTTGCAATCAACGGTCGTGCTGCTGTAGAGCAACTACGCTTGACTGAAGATCTGGCTACTACCCAGGTAGTCCAGAACGAAGAACTGAAATCCCGTAAGATCGTAGCCGTAGAGCAGTTGAACGCGAAGGCCGACGTGCTGGATACCCAGCTCGGATTCACAACCACTGCTAAGAACATTGAAACTAAGGGCCGCATTGATGCCGCTACGGGCGTATCGCAAGCGCGGTTGACCGTAGCTACACAGGAAGCCCGTGGTCGTATCGATGCGGAGACAACCCGCGGCCAAGCACGCCTAGACGCTGCTACTAAGGTAACAGCGGCTGACCTGCAGGCTGTGGTTAACAAGAACACCGCTCAGCTGGCCAGCGTGATTAAGACCAACGCTGCTCGTGCTGATGCTGCTATCGCTAATGCGACTGCGAGGCTGAACGCTAGCTCTAAGACCTTAGACGCTAGAATCACAGCCGCTCGCGAGAATACTTCAGCCCGTATCGCTGCGGCGAACACTACGACTTCTGCTCGTATCGCTGCATCGAACACGAAGTTTGGGGTGTACACTATCCGCAATCGCTTGCTGACTGAGCAGTCTGATGCTCGTATCGCTGCCCAACAGATGGTAAGTGGCGTGCGTCTGGGTGTTGCTGCTAACAAGAGCAATGCTCGGTTGCAGACATTGGCTAACGAGACTAACGCTAGACTGCAATCCCTCAATCTGAAAACTAACGCTGAGCTGGACAATACTACCAACGAAAACGTAGCGAAACTGCAGGCCGTGGATATCAGCACTAACGCTGAGATTAAGAAAGTAACGACGCTGCAGCTGTCGAAAACATCCATAGAAGCTAAGCGCATAGCTCTAAATTCTGAGCTGGCCAGTGCGAAACAAGGTGTAGAGCTTGATGCTCTGACTACCACAAGTAATGCCCGTCTAGCGGCGAGTGAGCTCATATACAAGGTAGACGAGAATATCGTTGCTACCCGCGGAAACTTCGCCATACAGGCAGCATCTGATGAGACCGCAGCTAGATTGGGCACCATAAAAGATAAGTCAACTGCTTCCATTGAGCTATATAACAAGGAGCAGGCGGCGAAGCTGGACGTGCTGAAAACTGAACTGGATGCCTCGTACACTGACGAGTTGACGCTAAGCGGTTCGCAGCTCAGATCTCAGAGCTTAGAACTTAGCGCTTCGCTGGCACAGGCTACCCGCTTAGAGGCTGGCCAGAACGCCCTGTTGAAAGCGACTACGAACGCAGAGCTAAGGTCTAGCGCTAAGAAGACTACAGCGCAGGCGTATGCAGCTGCTAAGAACATCGCCGGGGATGAGTACTCTAAATCACAGGCTATCGCCCTTGACGTTATTAAATCGAACACGAACACTCATGTTGATGCGTACCTGAAAGCGAGTAACCTTCAGCTGGAAACTAACCTAGACGCATACCGGTTGCAGACGGAGGTTAACGTCACTGCAGCTAACCAGACGCAAGTAACCTACACAGAGATTTGGACATGATAGCTTCAAATAACGCAGAGAAAGTACGGCAGTGGTTGAGCACCAACGCGGCGGCTGCTTCCTATCAGTTGGAGGGGGCGTTGCCTGACTACGTCGGTGCTGTTATTAACCGCATCCCAGTTGTAGTCGCAGACCTTGGAGCGACGCTTGACGCGATACGTTTACAAGGTATGGGCGCTAGGCTGAATGTTGTATCGAGTGTTATTTCATCGCTAATCGCACTAGAGGCAGTAGTCAGGCAGGAGCGTGCCCGTAACGCTAATCGGCTGGCTATCCTGAAACTAGAGGGTGAAGTTAAGAAAGCCATCGCTACCCTGCGTGGTGTGTTCAAGAACGAGCTGGCTATCCTCGAAGGAAACATCGCTATCGAGCTGGCCACGCTGGAAGCTGACAAGGATCTGGAACTGGTGCAAGTACTCGCTCCAATAGAGCGTGCTGGTAAGGTAAGCATCGCTACCCTCAAGGGAGCGCAAGACCTTGAGCTGGCTAAACTTGAGCGGGTGATCGACGTTCAGCTTGCTGGTATTGAGGGGAACAATCGTATCGCTTTGTCTAAGCTAGATGCGGAAGCCTCGCTGGCTGAATCTGCTGTAACACGCGATAGTATCTACGCTACCGGTGCTGTCGAGATATCTAGCCTGCAGGAAGCTGCGTTGAAAGATGCGTTCTTCACCTTGCAGACAGCTACGTTACAACTGAACTCTAAACAACGTGAGTCAACGATTGAAGTATCGTACATCGGTCAGGGCTCTGCGGTCGAGGTGAACTCTATCCGGACGAACTCTACTATCGATACAAACAGTATTGCCTTGGCAGCATCGCAGGAAGCCGGGGGTATCTCCCAGTCAGCTGCGGTTGAGTCTGCTGGTATCTTGGCTATATCGAACACTGAAGCGGCGTCTATCGTGGCTATCGCTAACGCCGAGGAAACCCTCGCAGAGCAGTCAGCTCTGGCTGAAGGTGCTATCACCTTGCAGTCTATCGCTAACAATGCTGCGTTGGACGCCCGTGTTGCTACCGACGAGGGTGCTCTGGATATTCAGGTTATCAACCAGGAGGGTTCGCTGCGAGTAGCGTCCATCGCTGCTGAGACCTCAGTAGACATCCAGGCCTCCCGGTACCGTAGCTCACTGGCTCAGAACTATACGATCACAGCTGCTCAGTATTCAGCTCTGGCCTCGGCGCGGATAACTGCTACAGAGGCTCTGCTTGATAGCCAGCTGTTTGAAGTGGAGGCTGGCGGTAAGCGCTCAGTGCTAAGCTCTGAGATCAACGCGATAGTGAGTAAGGCTGCGTTGGAAGCGCGGTTGACTACGGCTGAGAGTTACTTGGATTCAGCGCACAGAAGCACAGTCGCTGTGATCGATCTGACTAAACAACAGATCACTAGTGCTATCCGGATAGGCAGTATCTACGCTGAGTCTGCGCTCGCGATCCAGAATGATGCCGCGTTGGCAGGGGTTAGGCTGACAGGCGCAGGCAGGGAAGCGGCGTTGAAGATTGCTGCTGGGCACACTGAAACAGAACTGAAAGTAGTTGCATCTGAACAACGATCTGATTTGAGAATCCGAGGTATCGCCGCAGAGACTGCGTTGAAGCTGGACGAGGCTAGTGTACGTGCATCTGAACGTATCAGACAAGTGAACACAGAGGCCCTGTATAGTGAAGCGTACATTAAACAACTGGCGGATTTGTCATACAACGCAACTGTAGCCATGGTTGATGCTACCAGCACCGCTGCTATAGCTACTCTGACTGACCAAGCTAATGTGTCTATCAGACTGAATACGTTCTCTCAAGAATGTGACAAGATTAAGGCTAAGAACAACGCGGATGCCCGGGCGTCTATCTCGAACAACACCTCTCAGCGTAAGCACGTCGAGTACAGGAAAGAGAACGCATCGGCTGGGTACCTGTACCCTGCTCTAGCGACTATGGATAAATCACCAGAACCTACAGGGTTCAGCGGGGGTGTTCCTGCGTTGCCCCCTATCGAAACTGATTTAACTATTACGCTTCCAGATATTAGCAGCTTCGAGTAAGAGGCAGCGTATAATAGGCGTTAATTTTATTTAAGGAATTACTATGGCTTGGGTGATGCAATCAAACCCCGACTCTGGGAAAAAACAAAGACTCTACCCTGATGCTATGCGGGAGAATATGGGCGCTGCGAGAGCGGCGGCACCTACTCCTCCGCCGTCGGCAGGTATACACGCTAACTCCCCCTCGCTAGTGGCCCCTAACGCCTATCAGCAACGTGGTGGTATTAACCCGAACTCGTACGTACAGGCACCCCCACCCCCCTCGAGCCCGCCTAACAACATGAGTGATATGTTGCATGGGCCTGCTCCAATCGGGAATGCGGGTGTTCAAGCACGTCCTCCTGCCAGCTATGGCTCTGCGTATGTGAGACCCGCCGTCAACTCGACTAACCTCACGAACTTCGCTAAGGGTACCGGCGCAGGGTTAGCTACTGGCTTGGCTACAGGCGCTGTTAACCAGGGGTTGTTAGGTAAAGGCCTGAATGACATGCAGTCCGGTACCTCCTCAGCATTGGGTGATGTTAATACGACAGCGCATTTGGCTGGTAACTTGATTCAAAACGGCGCGGGTATGTTACCTACGTTGGTAGGCAGGGCCGTAGGCGTTGATCCAGGCGCAACTATTCAAAGCCGGGTGGCTCAGGCAGGTAATGTGATTCATAACTTCATAACCCCGGCCAACCAGCTGAAAGCTGAGAATGCTCCGGACGCTGTAGTTAGCGCGGCTAGCACTCCTAACGTTGCTCGCGCCCCTGTTGCCGCAGCTCCTGAGTACCACTCACTTACTCCCCCTACAACTGAGGGCTGGGTTCCCGGGAAGTTGCTATCTCAGATCCGAGATCAACAAGCTAAGTACGATACGAACGCTGTAGCTGCGGGCCTCGCTGGCCAGCGCTTAGCATCTCCGTTGGATAGTAACCCTGCTGCGGTGAGTGCAGCGACTGCTACTAGAGCTCCACGTACAGTAGAATACACTCCGCCCACACAGGCTGAGAAAGTCAACAAAAACGAGGCCTGGGCGAATCAGATTTTGAAAGACCCGTACTTCGCACGGTATCAACCACAGACCGTTGAATCGGCTAAAACGTTCTTGCGGTCAGCTAAAGACTTCCGCGAGAATGAAACTAAGCAGCAAGGGGTACAAGCTGACCGTGACCTGCGGCAATCGGATATGGACTATCAGCGTAGCCGGGATGTGGCTGGGGATCAGGCAGCTGCAGCTAAGGCTCAGCGCGATGAGATTAGGTATCAGGCTGAGCATGCGGATGATGGGTTGAAAGCTCAGCAGGTTGCGCATAATGATAACCTGAATCAGGCTAAAGCGTATTTGACTAAAGAAGATGAGAAGGGTAATAAATTAGGGCAGGTAGATACTCTGTTAGGGGTTCATTCATCTTTACTACGGCAGAAAGGTTTGACCGATAACCAGGGACGTATGTCTCCGGAAGCGATGCGGACAGTGATGCCGCAGTTGTTGCAGGCGCTATCGGCAGGCGCTAGTGCAGCCAATGATTGGAAGTACGGCCCCGGGGATCCTGCAGAAGCGTTACAATCTGCTTCCGGGATTCTTGGCCAGTGGTTATCTAATCTTCCCGACGTACCACAAACTCGTTAAACACCCACACAAGCAGTCCAACTGTTATAGCCGATGCCACTGCTAGTTCTGAGGGTGGTATCGGCCCGTACCGACCCTGTAAAATCAGCGCCCACTGCCATACAATCACGGGTGTGGAGATTATTAATCTGATTGTCCAGTGCATAGCCCCTCCTAAAAAGCCGCGATTATAGCCCCAAAATACCCGTATGGTATACTACTCCGAACAGCCCATGAGAGTAGACGCTATGCTAAAAAGCCCATACCCATCCAATAGTCCGTACTTACCGGACGCGGATATCCAGGTTCCTAACTCCCCTTACACCGTACACGATGCTGATACATTGCGTATAGCCAACGACCCTAGAGCGAAACGTCTCATGGGCGTGAACGCGTACGAGATGTTCAACCCGAACACTGGCACCCCCCGTAAATTACTAGCCCGGGAAGGTACTGAGTACACCGCCAATGAACTTGCATCTGGCGGAGTACAGGCTAAGAACTATGGCCCTGACAAGTCAGGTCGTCGTGATGTAGTCGATGTTAACACTAACAACGGCAACCTCGCGGAGAACCTGCTGAAGAACCATCTGGCTACGCCGATGTTGTTCGGTAATGTCCCCGAAGATCAGAAGCGTAAACTCAGCTCCGCTTATACCGGGGCAGATATCGCCTTCGATAACCGCGTTCCTAACCCGTACGCAGATAAGATTCGTGCAGTGCCTACCCTAGCGAGCCCTGCTTCAGCCTACGGTGATTACATCCTGCCTAAAGCTAGACCACAAGGAGCCTTAGCCCGTGGTGCTGATATCGCACAACAAAGCCTGTACGGTGCGGCTGGCCTAGCCGGACGTGCTGTCGGTAACAAAGACCTGCAGAACTGGGGCGAGAAGAACGCAAACGCTCAGGACAAGGAGATAGCAGCTAACCCCGCGAAGTTCCCAAGTTATAAAGACGTGCATGGTGTTGGCGATGCTGTCGGGTACGTAGGTGAACGTATCGGTGAGTCTATCCCATCCATGCTGCCTATGATGGCAGGTGGTGCATTAGGCGTTGCAGGTCGTACTGTCCTCGGTGGCTTGAGTAAATCACTGGCTGGTAGCCTAGGTGCTTTCGCTGGTGGTGTGCCTATGCATGCCGGTGAGATTGAACACGACCAGCAATCACGTCCTAACCCTGTATCTCCGGGCAAAGTACTAGCAGGTGCAGCTTTGAACTCAGCCCTTGACACTGTGGGCGCAGGTGTAGCTGTTGAGCGCTTGCTCACAGCGACTGCGGCTAAGGGTGTTAAGGATGTCGCCAAGCAGTTATTAACCTCTGCTGCCCTGTCCGTACCTGTTGAAGGCGGTACTGAGGCTGCTCAAGAAGCTACGAAAGTCGCCTTGCACGCTGCCCAAGATCCAAACTTCCAGCCCTTAGGCAAAGATAAAGCTGCAGCTGTTGAACAGATCACCGAAGCTGGTGTAGGCGGTGCTGCCGCTGGCCTGGGCATGGGTGTATTGAGCCGTAGCGTAGGTGTAGGATCTAAGACGCTAAGGGCTCAGGACGAAATAAAAACTAAATCAGCGCTTGACGAAGACAATAAATCGATAGAAGCTGCCGCCAAAAAACCATTACAACCTAAAGGGGAAATGAAAATGGAAGGCGGTAAGGAGCAAGTCGAGGTCACGAAGGCCATTCAAGATAAGTTAGATGCAGTAAAAAAATCATACACTAAGCAGGCGGGTTTCAATGAGATAGCTACGGCTGCCCCTGCGTTACTACCTAAACTAAAGAACCAGTTCCAAGAGAACCTTGGGGATTTAGTGCACAACCCACACCGTGATATAGCGATCCAGGCCAACACTCACCTCAGAGACTTCGCGGATAAGCTAAATGATTTACGCGGGGTAATGAAACCTAAGGACTTCCAGGATTTACTGAAGTCTGAAGGTATTAATCTGGATGCTTTTAAAGATACCGGCTACGACCATACTATCCAATCCCGTGTAGCTAACAACCGCTTTGCCACCCCAGAGCAAAGAGCTAGAGCTCAGGCTCGTATTGATCGTCAACAAATCATACAGGACATTTTCAATGATTCTAGCAATACTCCTAAACCTAACGCCAGCACCGCCGCCGAAGATCCGCCCGCATATCTGTCCGAAGGAGTCCTCGGCACCCCGGTGCAGGAAACCGTTCCAAGTAACGTCGACAATAAGAGTGTAGATGAACAACCTACCAGCATTACTACCGAACCGACAACCTCTACCTCCGATGTCGGACGTAGACTACCTGAAAGCACAGGTGAGACACTTGCAGCAAATAGTGACAGTGCAGGGAGAGATCCTGGATTCAATGAATCGGGCCTTAACACGGCAGGAGTCAGAACTGATGAAGTTGCAGAGCGACCAAGTGATTCTGTCGAAACAGAGCACGCGCAACCCATTGTCTCGCAAGAAGAAAGTACACCCGTAGACCCGGCCCCTAACCAACAGGAGAATACCGATGGCGAAAAAACCGCCAGCACCGAAGAAGCCCATGCCCCCAATGAAGAAACCGGGCAAGTGCTAGACCCTATCCCCTCACCTACGAGTGAGGGGATTACTACTGAAGATGAATTACCTCCTGGCGGCATAGCTCGCATGGAGGTAAGCCCTGATCGTAAGCCGACAGTTGAGCCTGATTACGGGCTTGATGTTACTCGGCAGGATATTACAAACCTGAATGATCAGAAAGAAGCATTGAACGCGCAGGCTAAGCTACTTCAGCTTGAACCTACAGATGTGCGCGATGAGCGCGTGACTAAAGCTGAAGACAGGTCTATCCAAAACGAACTCACGTCCCGCAGCAAGGAAACTCCCGATGCAGAATACGGTACTGCAGCCGAACCTGCGGCTAGTGATTCATATGAAATAAATCCTCATACTGAAACCTTCCACGGCAGTGGGGCTACTCGATCATCGACTCAGGACTGGGAGTCTCAGACTATCCCGTACGTAGACCCTAAGGGCTATGCGGCTAAGAAGCTAGTGAATCTCGCCTCTAAGAATGCTCCCGGAGAATACAGCGTTGTCGGCGTTGATCAAGACGGGAAACCTTCAGACTCGCCGGAAAGATTCATAGCAGTACCGAAGGGATCAACACCCGAGGATGCTGCTTCCGCCCCTGTTAAGTTTGAACTAGTCAAGCACTCTAAGGGTTGGGTGGTGCGCGAGACCGCCAATAGTTTTGATGTCCCTAATGGGGAGGTGTCTGATCAGTTTATAAACACAAAGATAGCTGAGGCTCGTAAGAGTGCTACTCAAAACACTAATAAGAACAAGGGGGTCTACGCAGCTAGTCGTGAGGTGAAGCTTCCAGTTATTGAACCTGATGGTACTAAAACACACCTAGACACTACCCGTCTGATGTGGCTCGGCCGTACTATGAACAATGGCTCCGGTAGTTCCATGACTAAAGGTGATATGAACTTAGCCCTTAGAACTTCGCTCGGATATATTATCGATAAGGGCTACAAGCTGGGTCACAACGGGGAAACCGACATAGATTTACTGCTTGACAAACTAGTGGTTCACCAGAGCAAGGGCGGTAAGTTAACTTTCAGCGAGGTAAAAAATCATTATCCCGATACTTTATATAAAGGTAACGAGTCTGAAACCTCCGACCCATTCGCTGGCGAAGGTAACACATACGGCGAGAAAGAAGACGATAACACTTTCCAGATCGAAAAGAACTGGCAGAAGATAGGTAGCAGCAAGTCCAATCCCGCTGCAGAATCTTCTGTACTACCGAGCAACCAAGATAGCTACCACTCAAATCCTAAACTCGTAGGGCTAGCACGCTCAGTAGCTAAACTCGTAGGGCTAAGACCTGCGTTCCAAGTTGCCGATGAAGAGGGCTTACAACGTATACTTGACGATATAGTTACCCAGGGTAAAGGCTTAACTGCGTCCCTGCCCAGGTTACAAGAAGAGTTAGATGTTGCTCATGACTACATCAAGCAACGTCCCATTGATGATGCCAAAGCGACCTTGGCCAAAACTCAGGCCCGTATACAATCTCTGCGTCAGACGTACACTCGCCTAAGCAATTTGAAAGAAGCCGGTATCGTGTACAACGACTCAAACCCTAATCTGTTAGATCGGGAAGCCGTGATCTTCATACCCAAAGGCACTAAGAATCCTGTGCTGAAGCTAGCACATGAAATGGGACATCTGCTAAAACGTGAGTACGTAGATCAGTTGATTGCGAGCAATGACCCTGACGCTAAGGCCGTTGTTAAAGAACTGTTTGGTGAGGTTAACTGGGATAGCGAGGCTGAAGCACTGGCTGCGGACGAGATGTTCGCTCGCAACACAGAGCGCTGGCTGTCCACTAACGCTAAGCCAAGAAATGTAGTTGAGCAATTCTTCAAAGGTCTGGCAGCGAAGCTCAAACAGTTATACAACAAGATGCGTCCTGGTATGGAGGCCTCGAAGGAAGCCGCGTTCGACAAGTTCATGGATGCTGTGATCTACGAGCGTGGGGAAGTATCCAGACCCTATAAAGGTGATGACCCGTATCATCGCGCAGTAGCGTCACTGGTATCACATGAACGACTACCGTTCAGACCGAAGTCTCCTCAACAGCACAATTACAACGGTCTGCTCGACGTAGACCGTGCTAGAGACGCTGGCAAGTGGATCGGTGATAACCTAGCACCTGTCGGTGACTTCATGGCTAAGGCCAGCCCTGTCTGGATGTCAGCGGACGCAGAGCTTAGATCTTATGGCTCAGTCGGTGAGTGGTTAGCTAACCACTTCCATATCCGCCCTGGCCAAGAAGGTGTTGTGCATGGGCATAGAGATATTCCCGCTGAGATCCAAGCCGTTGGTGCTAAGTGGTATATCAAAGCCGCTAAGCTTATCGATAAGCTCCCAGATCCTGGCCCTAAGATCTTAGCTCTAAGCGCTAAGAGCCAAGCCGACTACGAAGCTAAAGCTAAGAAGATGCGGGAAATCGCTAAGGAGTTAGTGCTAGGGTCTACGGGCAAACAGGATCATGAGTACGCCCACCAAGAGTCTGGGGATATCGCTAAATTCTTTGAGGAAATCAAGGAGCATTTCAATGATGAATACTCCCTAAACATCAAGCACCGTATGAACTACTTCCCGCTGGTGTTTGATAAGGCTAACATGCAGACTGAGGCCTCGCAGAAGCTGTGGATCAAGACACTGGTTGATACCGGGAAGTTCACTCCGAAGCAAGCCGCTAAGATCTTTGAGGGCATCCGGAATTCGGACGGTGCGTTAGTAGATGAGCCGGAAGATATCGAGAACGGTACAGTTTTGGGCTCAGCTCTAAGTGCTAAGTACGCGAGGGTGTTTGAGGATGATGTGTCAGAAGCTCTAGCCAACGCTGGGTTCTACTCTACTGACATAGGTGCAATCGTTACTCAGTACACGCATGCGTTAATCAAGCGTGCTGTTGAACAGAAACACTTCGGCGGGTTCAAGACTGACGAGCTGGGTCTGGCCATGCGTGACGCCGACGGTAACATGATCTACAGTCCCACAGGTGCTCTGGATGCTAGGCTGAAGCTGGCCACGTCGTTGAACCAGATCACTCCTGACCAACGCAAACGTATCGCTAAGGTTATCTTGCCTGGACTGATGGGTCGCCTTGGCGCGAACATCTCGCCTGAGACTCGCGCTGTTATGAGCTGGACACAGACTGCGTTGAACGTAGCCCTGCTACCGTTCGCATGGTTCAGCTCCATCGCTGACGTAGCGGGTCTTGGCCAAGCAGCTGGGGTTCATAAGGCTCCTGTTAAAGCGATGACTAACGTGATGAAAGCGTTCGTGGATTCGCTGGGGAATAAGGAGAAAGACGCCTACCGTAAGATGCTGACCAACGACCTCGGTGCTATCCGCGATGCTATGGTTGAACATGTGCTTGCTGATAGTTCATCAATGGAGTACATGACCCCTGGCACTCAGAAGATCAACGATGCGTTCTTCCGGGCTATCCAGATGAAGCGTTGGACAGATTACATACGGGTTGCATCAGCTAGGCTGGCTGTTAACGACATTCAGGACATGTACCACGCCGGCGATGATAAGGGCTTAGAGCACTTCTCGCTGAACCACGACGATGTTAAAGCCTGGATGGATGCTGGTATGCCCCTGGAAGGTATCATGTATAACCACGAGAATGTCGGGTACGCTATCAACCGCTGGATGGACGAAGCAAGTATACGTCCTAAAGCTAGTCTGCGCCCCACATGGGGGTCTGACCACAGGATGGCCCTGCTCTGGTACTTGAAAGGGTTTATGTGGGGGTACTACGAAACTATCGGCCGGAAGATGTTCAGTCATATCCGTGATGCTGAGGGTGCCATGAAGATGGTGCCGCTTATAACACTGGGTGCTATGGCGTTGCCACTAGCAGCTGCGGGCTACGAGCTACGGAAAATTCTGGGTGAGGATGTTGTGAGTGCGGTTACAGGCTTGCCAAACATGCGTAACGACCCTGACAACTACTGGTTGGAGATGCTGTACCGCTCTGGCCTGCTCGGCCCTTCGGACTTATTACGTCAGATGGTAGATGCAGGTGACCACGGCCAGCTTGCGTTCACTGCGGCAGGTGGCCCGGTAGTAGCAAAATTTGTAGAGGCGTTCGACCACGGACTGTTCGACACTATCGCTACGACTTTACCCGGTGTGGCTCAGTCCTCAACACTAAGAACTGCGGTTAAGAACGGTATCGGCTACGACTAGATATCCAGGTCGCCTGGATCCAGGTTCGTGTACTGCTTTAATGTGTCCCACTTAGAGTGCAGTGAAACTTGCTGCACTTGTGGGATGCCTAGCCCCTGTTCAAACAGTCGGGAAATCCCTTCGTGTCTTAGATCATGGAACTTAAGGTCTTTGATCCTAGCTATAAGGCATGCCCGATGGAACTTAACACTGATCTGGTAGCCTGTTATCGGGAAGACCTTGTCATTTGTTTTAGGTTGCCGCATTATGATCTTGTACGCAGAGCGTGGTAGCTTTGCACGTTTGCTCAGGTTTGTCTGCCTTGGGTTCTTTAGGTTCCTGATTAACGCAGTTCGGTTATCGTGGTTGATATCATCCCAGCGCAGATTTGCGATCTCGCTCTCTCGTCTACAGGAGTACACAGCGAACCACATTATATGCCGCAGTAGTCTGGGCATATCCCTTGACAGTTTCATTAACTCAGATCTAGTAGGCCTACGTTCTCGCCGTTTAGGGTTCCCGATCAAGCGCTCTTTCTTAAGCACGACTTTCGCATCCTCGAAGCAGGATATGTCGTACTTGGGCTCAGTGGTTGCCCGCATAGTTTTGGCCACACTTGATAGCCAGATTAAATCGCGTCTCGCCGTGGACGGGGAAACTGTTTTATTACGCTCCCGGATATGGTCGACTATGGCCTTAGATGTCAGCGTGTAGATGTTCTCGTCGACGATCTTATACTTGAGCAATCTTTGGATATCTAGGAGTTTGGTTCTCCCGTCGATTGGGTACTGGGAGATGTAATCTTCGATCACAGTTCTAAGGGCTAAGGGCTTGGACTTTTGGTATACGTCCTGAGATTGAAGTTCTATCTCTTTGCGGGTAGCCCAGTCTTTGGCCAGCTTCTTGGTGTCGAATGTTCTGGACGTGCGGTGGACTACGGCCCCGTCTTTCTTGATTACGATCTCTGCTTTGTACGCGATCGATCCGTTTGCTTTCTTCCGTTCTGTGATAGTAGCCATGTGAGTACGCCTGATTAAATCGAGGCGTATTATAGGCGTACTTTATTGTGATTTAAAAGGGAGGATAGTGTAAATAACTGTGGCTAATTGTGAGGCCCTCTTTCCCCGCGCCCCATATGGTAAAAAATAAAAAACAAAAAGCAGTTGTATAAAGAAGCCCGTGGTTAGCGGGCTTTGGGAGTTCGGGCGTACTATAGGCGTACTACGTGTTTACTTTCTCGTAAACATCCGAGTATTTCTTATGCTGAGTTTCTAAATAGTCAGCAATGTCTTTTACTTTAACATGCCATAGTCCTTTTGCGCCACCCACTCTAAAAGCAGGGAATGGCAACTCATGCCTCGCTGCTTTCTCTTTGGCGACTCTCAGCGAACTTACGCCCGCGAGATACATACACTGCTCTAAGGAAACTACGACGCCGTTTAATTGCTGGGTCAGTTCTTCGTAGAATGTCATCAAGTAACTCCTTATGTTCTCGAAGTTTTTTAATTGCTTTGGTTATTGCGGTTTTCTTTCTAGTATTCTGATCCGATACTGGAAGAGAATCGCGAACGTCCACTAGCAGTCGAATTATCTGCATCACCTGTTTGGAGTGCTTGCCCTTCACTTTTGGGTCGAACGGTTCTGATTGAGTGTCCATCTATCCACATTAAAAAAAGTAAACAACATGCGGCATGAGCTAAGTGTGACAGGCCGGATTCATTATCGTCTTGTTCTCCGCCGCGCCATGCGGCAAGGTGCCTATGTGCTGCAGCGAAGTATCGTTCGCGTGCGTTAGGTACCAGTTGCCAGTTATTAGGGCCGTATTTTTTACAGCCAAAAGTTAGTACCTCAACTATTTGAGATACTACCGTCCATGGAAGCAAATCCCATCGAGCTTTTTCGGTATCGTATTTTTTGCCAATAGTCATGCGCGGGGCACTCCAAAGGTTGATTGGTGGGAAGATTAAGTCCGGCCAGCGCATTGAGTCTGATCCTCTCGTTTAGAGCCATGACTCTGTCTCGCCATGGCGTTTCGTCTATTACATATGTTCCTAGGAAAGAGCCTTTCATGCGTGCAGGGTTACTACATTGCTAGGAATCTGTGCTTCGATCAAAGCTAACAGCTCTGGGAACTTATCAACATACCAACGAGGTTGTGTTTCATTTGGGTATTGAGCGCAGATTTCGTTCTTGCCGTAAGCTAGTCCTGCTTCGGTGATATTCCAGAAGTTTCGAGTTGCACCTTTGGAAGTACGTCTTGACAATTTGGTTATAATGCCAAGGCCTTCTAATATGGGATTGACTCTTACAGCTGAGAACTTAGAGCTATGGTCTTTGAGCAAGTCGCCAAGGGCTCGGGTCACTGATACTTCT
>SXGT01022611.1_pt1 | contig 36990 bp, 31 predicted proteins | sample 3176221 | NCBI WGS metagenome assembly SXGT01 (sample SAMN11356862, study PRJNA531348) | freshwater metagenome | isolation source: freshwater sample F1-120 | place: China: Fuxian Lake, Yuxi | collected 2017-12-25 | reverse complement strand
GGCGCGACGGCCGCCGCGGAGACCCCCTCACGCGGGCCCGTCGCCGCCTGCGGGTCGTCGGCTTCCCACGCGGCGAGGACCCGGCCCAGGGGCCCCTCCGCCCCGAGGGGCGGCACCTCGGGGAGGCGCCGCACGAGCTCTGCGGCGTCGCCCAGGCGTGCGTCCGGATCGACGACGAGCAGCGTGCGGACGAGGTCGCGGAGCGCGACCGGTACCCCCTCCAGGTCTGGCCCCCGCTCCTGCGCCGCGAGCACCCGCTCCAGCGACGGCCCGGGGAACGGCCGCCGGCCCACGAGCAGCTCGTACAGCAGCACGCCGAGCGCCCACAGGTCCGCGCGGTGGTCCGAACGTTGGGCCGCGAGCTGCTCGGGCGCGGCGTAGCTCGGGGTGCCGAGCACCACGCCGGGCAGCGTGAGCGTCGACTCGCGGGTGTCGCGGACCAGGCCGAAGTCGACCACGCGGGGCACCACCCGCCCCCCGGACCGCTCCAGGAGCACGTTGGCGGGCTTCAGATCGCGGTGGCACAGGCCCTGGGCGTGTGCGTAGGCGACGGCCTCGGCGATGGCCCGGACCAGGCCGACCGCCTCGTGCACGCTCGGCCGGGCTTCCGCCAGCACCGCCTCGAGGGTGGGCCCCCGGACCAACGGCATCAAGAGCGCGGGGGTGCCGTTGACCGGCACCAGGTCGAGCACCGGGACGAGGTTCGGGTGGTCCAGGCGCGCCTGGCTCCGGGCTTCGCGCATGACCCGCCGGTGTACGGCCGGGGTGTCCCACGTGAGCACCTTCAGGGCGTAGGCAGTGCCGAGCTGTTGGTGGCGAACCTGCCACACCTGCGCCGTGCCCCCCCGTCCCAACATCCGTTCGACCACGAACCGCTCCACCACCACCCCCGGCTCGAGCGGCGTCGGCCCGGCCACGATCCGGCGCTGTGCGTCGGCGACCGCTTCCCCCACGAGGCCTTCGCCCGTGTCGGCGACGTCGTGGGACAGCAAGTCCTCGACGACGGCGCGCAACGCGGCGTCGTCGCCGCACGCCGCGCGCACCGCGGCGGGCTGCGCGTCGGGGCCGAGCTCACACACCGCCTCGAAGACGTGCTGGGCGCGCTGGAGCAGGGTCCGGTCCATCCGCGGCCAGCGTAGCAGATGTGGCCCGCGCGCCCGCCCGATATCGTAGGGGCGGTACGATCCCCTCCGGAGTGCCATGCGCGGCGCCCAGCTCCTCCCCCTCACGCTCTCCCTGGCCGCCGGCTGCATCGTCACCGACGAAGATCGTGCGTTGGCCTACGACCGTGACCACGACGGGCACGACGCGTTCGAGGTGGGGGGCGACGATTGCGACGACGGCGACCCCGACGTGTACCCCGCCGCCCCCGAGTCCTGCCTCGACGACCTCGACAGCGACTGCGACGGTCGGGGCTGCCCGGCCCGGCGCGACACGCTGCTGACCGTCGGCGCCCGGTGGGCCGCGGGGGCCGAGGGCGCCGCGCTCGGGCGCGACGTGGTCCTCGCCGACCTCGATGGCGACGGGCTCGCGGAGCTGGTGCTCGGCGAAGCGGGCGAAGGTGCCGCGTCGGGCCGCGTGCTCGTCACGGCCCTGCCGACCACCGCCGACCCCACCACCCAGGCGCGCGGCTGGTTCGCGGCCGACGACGGGGCCGGCCTGCGGGTGGGGACCCCTGGCGACCTCGACGGCGACGGCGACGCCGAGCTCGCCGTGGCGGCGACCGACGGCCCGGCCCAGGTGTGGCTCCTGGACGATCTGCGCGACGCCACCGCGCCCGCCGCCGCGGTGGCCCTCACGGTGACCGACGAAGGGTCCGGCGGTCCGGGCGGCCCCCCGGATCCGAGCGCCGTTCCGCAGCGGTTCGGCGGTGTGCGGGCGCTTGGCGATCGCGAGGGCGACGGTCGGGGCGAGTGGCTCCTCGCTTCGCCGGGGTACGCGGGCTTCGACGCCGACCGCGGCGCGGTCTTCCTGTTCGTCGGCACGCCGGCGCCCGGCGACGCGGCTGCGCTCGCGGTCGCCACGATCCACGGCGCCGCGTCCGGCGACGCGCTCGGGCTCTCGGACTTCGGTGGGGCGCCCGACCTCGACGGCGACGGCCTCGCGGACGCGTTGCTCGACGCGCCCGGCTACCGCCCCGACGAGCTCGGTGCCGACGGCGGCCCCGACACCTCCAACGGGGGCCTCTTCGGCTTCACCGGCGACCTCGCCGGCGTGTCGACGATCGACGACGCCGACCTGCGCATCGTGTCGCTCATCGGCACGGCGCGCATCCAGAGCGGCGGGCGCGCCGGTGACGTGGACGGCGACGGCTATGACGACCTGGGTGCGTTCCTCGGCGCGGGGGCGGGGGAGTTCTTGCTCTTCCGCGGGCCGATCGCCGGAACCCACTACCCCAACGACGCCGACGTACGGCTCATCGGCGGCCTGGGCGACACGCTGACCACCACCTTCGGTTCGGCGTGGTCGGGCGAGGTCGACGTGGACGGCGACGCCCGCGACGACGTGTTCGTCAGCGCGCCGCTGGAGGGGACGGCCGGCCTGGGCGCCGGCCCCGATCAGGCCGGCGCCACCTACCTGTTTCCCGGCCCGCTCTGGGGCGTGCAGAACCCCGACCACGCCGCCGCCCGTTGGGTCGGCGCGCTCCCCGGCGGCCAGCAGGGCCTCGCCCGCGCGGCCGACCTCGACGGCGACGGGGTGCTCGACCTGCTCGTGGGCGCGGACCAGGCGTGGCCCGACACCGCCGCCGCCGGCACGCCGGGCGCCCCCGGGGCGATCTTCCTCCTCTCGGCGGCGTTCTCGACCCTCTGACCCGCCCCCGCCCCCGCCGTCGCCACGCTCACCAAACCGCTCGAAGTTCGACATCACCACGCCCACCGACCTTGGGCCGGTGCAGCCCCCCCTCCTGTCGCATCCCCGCCGTCGGCCGGTTCACCGCCGTCGCCACGCTCACCAAAATACTGCTCGAAGTTCGACATCACCACGCCCACCGACCTTGGGCCGGTGCAGCCAGACCCTCGCGGTTCGGCGTCCCCCCGTTGTGCCAGACGCCTCCCCGCGTTGGCCGGTTCGGTGACGCGGCGGGTGACGGGTCGGGTGGAATTGGCCGAGCGTAGCGCGGGTTCGCTTGCGAATCCGCGGCGGAGCGAGCGCCAATTTCGCCCGGCCCGGCAGGACCCGGCGGTGACTTCGTTCTGCAGAACGTCGCGCCGTGCGTCTGCCCCCACCCGAGGACGCCGACCCGCGCCCCGGGTCGCCGCGTCTTGCCCGGCCCCGCTCGAAGTTCACTCCGGCCGCGGAATGCCGGTCGCGTGCTCCTGGGTGCCCCAGTAGTAGTCCAGGGTGCCGTCGATGAGCAGGTCGAGCCACCCCTCGATCTCGACGTTGTCCTCGTCGATCGGGCTCTCGATCTCGGTCCACGACGCGTTGTACCAGATCATCGTGCCGTCCAGCTCGTACCACAGCTCGATGGTGAACCCGACGACCAGCTCGGTGCTGAACGCGTCCGCCGGCATCACGCCCTCGGGGACCAGGCTCAGCTGCGCCAACACCCCGTCGTGCCAGCGATAGTCCTTGTGCATCCCGTAATCCACGGCGAAGCCGATCTCCGCCTTCACCACCTCGTTCCAGGTGTCGAGGCCGTCGCCGTCCAGGAACGCATCGGCGTTACCCCCGGTGATCTCGCGGGTCCACGTCTCGTAGCCCGGGTCGGGGAAGCTCTGGTCCTCCTCGGGGACGACCGCCGCGTACTGGGACAGCTCGCCGGCCATCTTCGCGAGCACGCCGCAGCCGGTGGTGTGTTCCCAGATCGCGGCGTCGGAGTGCTCGAACATCTCCACGTCCTCGGCCGAGAGGGCGTCGAAGTAGAAGCCGTGCGGCGTGTCGCTCACCTCGGCGTCGACCAGCTCGCGCAGGACCGCGATCTGCTCGCCCGCATCGTCTTCGTAGAAGTGTTGGAGCGCCAGGAGCGACTGCGATTCGATCGTGGGAGGCGCAACCTCGGCCTCCACGTCCGCACACGCCGCGCACAGCACCAGCATCAGGCCGAGGTGGGTCTTGGGCACCTGCCGAGGATAGCACCGAATCCCGGGCTTGTGGGCGGCGCCGCGCGACCGTCCCGAAGGCGGCCGGGGCCGCCCGGCGCCGCGCGCCGCGGGGCGAGGTTGCCGCCTTCGGGACGGTCGCGTCGCGGCGCCCCGAGGGGTGGGTCAGTCGTCGGACGCCGACAGGACCAGCGGCAGCTCGGCCTGCACGGGGGTGCCGCACCGGTCGGTCACCTGCGCGCGCATCACGACGGCGAGCCCGTCCAGGTACCCTTCGTCCTCTTCGTACAGCACCAGGCGGTCGCCGAGCACCTGGAACGAGCCGTCCAGGCCCTCGGTGAAGTGGTGCGGCAGCTCGCGGAAGCCGGCGATCTCCACGTCGCCGTCGAGGAGCACGAAGTCGACCAGGGGGGTGGCCGGATCGGCGAGGTTGTTCGAAGCCGGCTGCACGAGGTGGGTGGCCTGGAGGCTGCCGTAGACGTGCATGCCGCCCTGGGTCCCGTAGTCCCAGCCGACGGACTGATCCGCCTCGAGGGCCTCCCAGGCCGACTCGCCCGTGCCCAGCGTGAGCGTCGGGCCGGCCACCGCGGCCGCGGCGCACGCGGCCTCGACGTCTTCGCAACCGAGGAGCAGGAGGAGCGTGATCATGCGGGTGGCTCGGGGCAGGCGGTGGTGCGGACGGTTTGTCGTTGTACCGCGTCGAGGGCGGCGCCGTCGCCCCCACCGTACATCAGGTTGTCGGGACGTGGATCGTGCGCGAGCCCGAGGGCGTGACCGAGCTCGTGGGCGAGCACCCGGCCGGCGTCGGGGCGGCCGTGCAGCTCGGCGGCGGCCGCGAAGACCGACGGGGTCCACGGGGGCAGGTCGCGCAGGCCGGCGGGCAGCGGGGGTGCCCAGGGCGACAGCGCCACGCCGCGGAGGGTCCCGAGCGTGCGGGCGGCGACCGTGTGGGGGGCCGCGAGCGTGGGCACCACGACCAGCTCGACCCCGTCCCGGACGGGCGTGGCGATGGCGGTCACGGCGTCGGCCAGGGCGTCGGGAGCGTCGCCGGCGAGCGGGTCGCCGAGGTCGAAGGTGCGCGCCGTGCCCGCGTCGGGGACCAGCCGCAGGTCCAGGGTGGGGCCGGCGGCCACCAGGGCCGCGAGCAGCTCCGACGCGGTGGTTTCGGGCACCTCCTCGTCGCGGGCGACGTGGACGGCGAGCACGCAGCCATCGGCGGTGGCCACCCCCGGCGCGGGACCGAGCGGGGCGGCACAGCCCAAGAGCGCCAGGGTGATCACCGCAGCTCCACCACGGCGTCGGCGCTCGCGAGGTCGTAGATGGGCTGGGCGTCGGCGGCCGCGTTCTGGCCGAGCGCGCGGAGCAGGAACGGCGGGAACGGTCGCAGGCGCAGCCGCGCGGACACGGTGTAGGTGCCCTCGGCGAGCGTGTCGGTGGGCACCATCCAGCTCACCGCGCGGTGGTACTGCGGCGGAATGGCCGCGCTCCAGTGTTCGGACGCGAGCCACGGGAACAGGGTGGGCTCGCCCCAGGCGTCGACGAACGCCGACCCGAAGGTGACCAGGTCGGGGTCGCCGTACGGGTCGCTCGGGGACCAGTAGCCGCGCAGGTCGCCCTCCACCCCGAGCGTGCCCGACGCGTAGACGATCGTGCCTGCGTCGTCGGCAACCAGGAGCTCGACCCACAGCTCCCGAATGAACGTCGAGCCGGTGGGCAGGTTGTGGCCGTCGATGAGGTTGTGCACGTCGGCGGTGACCACCAACCGCTCGCCCACAGGGCTCGACGCGGGCACGATCAGGTCGACGGCAGCGATGTCGGTGAGCAGGGCCTCCACGCGCGCTTGCAGCTCGGGGTCGCCGGTGGGGTTGTCGAGGCCGACGAAGCGGTGGTCGTGACGGTCGCGCTCGGGGCCGCCCGTCGCGGCCGGCCCCCGGGTCGACGTCATGTGGCACCCCTGGCAGGGGGTGCCCTCGGCCTGGGACGGGGACTGCAACCACTCGGCGTAGGGCCGCTCGAGCTCGAGGCCGGTCGGCTCGGTCACGTCGTGACATCCCCCGCAGAGCTCGGCGTCGTCGAAGAGATCGCTGTAGGCCGACAGGTGTGCGGTGGTCGACGCGGCGTCGGCGATGGGCCCCTGCATCGGCGCCCCGGGGTCGAGCACGTGGCCGCTGTTGTAGGGCCGTTGGACGTCGGTCACGGTGTGGCAGGCGACGCAGGTGACCCCCTCCTGCACCACCGGGCTCAGCGCCGAGAACGAGAAGCCGGGGCCGATCTCGCCCGAGCGTACGCCGATGGCGCTGTGGCACTGCGTGCACACGCGGTCCTCGCGGCCGTCGGCGTGCCCCTGCCGCAGCCCGACCAGGGCCTGGAAGACGGGGTCGACGATCGCGTAGGCGTGCGTGGAGACCGCCCACTCTGCGACGTGATCGGGATGGCACTCGGCGCAGGTGTCCGAGGTGGGAAAGTCGCCGGCGTCGAGCGTGGGGGTGGCCGGCATCGACAGCGGGTCGGTGACCGTGCCGTCGCCAGAGTCGGCGGTGTCGGCGCTGTCCGGCCCGGCCGTGTCGCCGGTGTCTTCGGAGTCGCAGGCGGCGAGGACCAACCAGCAGAGGGTCATCGCGACTCCAGGAAGGTGAGGAGGTCGGCCTGGGCGTCGGCGTCGAGCAGGCGCCACGCGTCGCGAGAGGCGGTTGCTTCGCCGGCGTGGCGGTCGATCGCGTCGGCGAGGGTCTCGCTCGCCCCGTCGTGGAAGTAGGGCCCGGTCTCGGCGATGCCCCACAGCGGCGGCGTGCGGAACTCGGTCATCGAGGCGCTGCCCGACTCGATGCCCACGGCGCCTTCGTCGAGCAGCTCGTGCAGGAGGAGATCGCTGTAGAGCGGCACCGGGCCGAGGTCGCTCTCGAGCACGGGCACGTGGCAGAGGGCGCAGCCGACCTCGATGAAGCCGGCCTCACCGCGCGCTTCGGCCGCTTCGTCGACCCCGGGCGGGCGCGGCGGCGGGCCCAGGGTTCGGATGAAGTGCGCGAGGAACGCGCTGTCGACGTCGGTGAGCTCGGGGTCGGCGACGTCGTCGTTGTCGTAGAGACGCCCGAAACTCAGCCCCTCCTGGTAGGGGAGGGTCATGCCGAGCTCGGTGCCGACGGCGTCGCGCACGAACTCGTCCAGGGTGGGGACGTCGGCCTTCCAGCCGAAGCGGCCGAGGCGGCCGCCGTCGACCCGGCCCACGCGCCCGGTGATCCCGTCGGGGGTCACGGTGTCATCCGGGTCGGCCAGCGCTTCGATCGTCGTGTCGGGGACGGCCTCGACGAGGCCGAGGCCGAAGAGCGGGGGGCTGTTGCGGGACTCGTACACGTTGATCTCGGCCTGGGCGTCGATGCCGACGTCGCGCAGCGCGAGCTCGCGGTGCAGCACCGTCGTGCCGAGCGTGGGCACGATGAAGGCGTCGCCGGCGACGATCCCGTGCCGCATCACGTTCAGATCGCGCGGCCCCGAGCCGCCGATCACCGGGTCGAAGTGGCAGGCCCGGCAGGAGTCTCCGTTGTAGCGCGGGTTGCCGACGCCTTCGTCGAGCGAGAACTCGTGGTCGAACCGTTCGCGTGCGGCGGCGAACGTGAGCGTGTCCGCCTCGCTGAGCTCGGCCAGCGGCCCGCCCCACTCCCCCACCGCGGGCACCACAGCGTCGGGGGGCAACATGCCCGTCGAGGTCTGGCTGCGCCCGCCCAGCGAGCGGAGGAACTCGATCAGCTCGGCCTGTGCGGCGGGGGAGAGCGCCGTGTAGGCGTCGCGGGACGCCGTGGCCTCGCCGCCGTGGAGCACGATGGCGTCGTGCAGGCTGGGGGCGCGCCCGTCGTGCAGGTAGGGGCCCGAGGCGGCCACGCCCCAGAGCGGCATGGTGCGGAACTCGTCGGCGTCGGCGAACCCCATCACGATCCCGTCCTCGAGGTCGGCGCCCATGTTGTGCAGCAGCAGGTCGGAGTACACCGGCACCGGGCCGCGCGGCCCGTCCAGGCGGGGCGTGTGGCACCCGCCACAGCCCACCTCGTCGAAGGCGTCCCGGCCGCGGAGGGCGTCCCCCGCGGGCTCCTCGATCTCGGGCACCGCGAGCAGCATCGCGAAGCTGACGAGGTCGAAGAGGTCGGCGGTGGAGAGCTCGGGGTCGGGGATGTCGTCGGTGTCGACCAGCGGGCCGTCGGGGGCGGCGGCCTGCGCGACGTGGCCGAGGCCGGCGAAGGGGTCGGGCACCACCCAGCGCGGGCGGCCCGGGGGCATCCACCGCCCGACCGCCGTGGGGCGGCTCGAGTCGATGGGCAGCTCGGCGCGTTGGGCTTCGCTCAGGGGGTCGGTGGTCACGCCGGCGTGGTTGTTGAGCGGGCCGCGGATGAACGCCTCGATCGATGCGGTCTGCGCCTTCATCCCGAAGCGCCCCACGAACCCGCGGTCGTAGTTGGCGCGCCCGGAGATGCCGTCGCCGTCGGCGTCGTCGGGGTCGGCCCGGCTCAGGATCTCCTCGTCGTCGAGCTCGGCCAACAGGCCCATCCCATAGATGGGGATGCCGTTGCGCTGCGCGATGACGTTGTCGGTGTCGGGGAGATCGGGGCGCGCATCGTAGAGCGGCCCCTGGTAGTTCATGCGCACGACCCCCGACCCGTTCCCCGCCGACGTGCCGAAGAAGAAGCTGCCGTCGTCGAGCTCGCGCCCGGCGAGGAAGAAGTTGCGGTACAGGCCGGCCGAGCCCCCGGGGGTCGGCTTCTCGTGGCAGCTCGCGCAGAACGCGACGTTGAACCCGGGGCCGAGCCCGGTCGAGCTGTCGAACCGGCGGGTGGCGACCTCCTTGCCACGCTCGAATGTGGCCAACTGCGTGGCCGTGGCGGACGGCATCGGCTCGCCGAGCACCCCCATCACGCCCTCGGCGATCGCGCCGTGTCCGTCGGGCACCACCTCGCTGTCGCAGGCGGCCAGGGCCAGGAGCAGGCCGGCGCGGCTCACGGAGCACCCCGGCGGAGGAGGAACCCGCGGTACGGCGCGGTGAAGACGCCGCCCACGGCCCAGACCGCGTCGGCCCCGTCGGCCCAGATGGCGTGCACGTCGTCGGTGACGGCGACCGGGTCGCCGACCAGGGCGCCGTCGGCCAGATCGAGGGTGCCCGTGTAGCCGTAGATGCCGCCGACGAAGGCCAGGCCGTCCTGCACGTACACCGCGTTGAGGCCGGTCAGCGCGTCCGGCATCGTCGTGGTCCAGCCGCTCCCGTCCCACCGCGCGATGCGCCCGTTGCCGCGCCCGCCGACGGCGACCACGTCGTCGGCCGCTTCGCCCCACAACGAGACGAAGTCGTCGTTGGCCTTCTCGCCGCCGAAGTTCTCGATCCAGCGTGTGCCGTCCCAGCGCAGGACCAGCCCCAGGTCGCCGACCGCCCAGCTGTCGTCGCCGATCCCCCACACCTTGAAGAGGGCCACGCCGCCATGCAGGTTCTGGTCGGCCTCGATGGGGACCTCGGTGGCGGCGGCGCCGTCCCAGTGCAGGGAGAGCGGCCACGTCCCGGTGACCTCGCCGCCGACGAGCCACAGGTCGGTGCTGCTGGCGCCCCACACCCCCCACAGGTCCCGGTCGGTGCCGGACTCGAGCGCGGCCCAGGCGGCGCCGTCCCAGTGCACCAACGCGCCGGCGCGGCCCACCGCGTACACGTCGTCGGAGGCGAACCCGTACACCCACACCAAGAGGCCGGTGCCGCTGGGCACGGGCACGTCCGACCACGCGCTGCCGTCGTAGTGGCGGGTGGCGCCCCCGTCGGCATCGCCACCCACGATCCAGACGTCGTCGGGTCCGGTCCCCCACACGCCCGACCACGCGCGGGCGTCGTCGTCGTGCTCCACCGACCACACCACGCCGGGATCGGAGGTGTCTCCCGTGTCTTCGGTGTCGCAAGCCACCAACGTCGTCAGGTACAGGAGCGGAAGTGCGCGCACGGCGTTCGGGCCTCGCCGTCAACGTAGCAAAGCGGGTGCCAGCGGAGCGGCGCGCTCAGTCGGGCCGGGTGTCCAGCCCCGCGCACACCACCGCGAAGAGCACGGCCACCCACACCGCCAGCCCCGCACACCCGCCGATGATGATGTTCGGCCCGGCGCTGGACCACCACCGTCGCGTGACCGCGTGGAGGGCGAGCGTGGCGAAGGCCACGCCGAACATCGGGTAGGCCGGTACCATCAGGATGGTCCACACCCCGAGCATGTCGGTGAGCCCATCGCCCGCGTCGGGCTCGTACGTGGGGACGAAGATGCCGGTACAGCCCAGGCAGTAGACCAGCCCGATCCCGCCCCAGATCGCGACGTTCACCCCCGCCACCATGCCGGAGCCGGCCGAAGCCGGCGGGGCGGCGGGCGGCGTCGCGGACTCGAAACCGTAGGGGTCGTGGGACACCCGGCAATGTAGCGCCGTGGGTTATGCGGCGGGAATGCCCACCGAGATGGAAACCCTGATCGAGCGGATCGCCGAACGTGTGCGGGCCGAGATGTCCGCCGCCCAGACCATGAAGATCGTGCCGCCGCTGGCCGAGGTGCGGGGCACCTGGCAGGACCAGTCGGGTCTCGACGCCGCGCTCGGCGGGGCCGATCGGCTCGGCACCGACGGGCAGAGCCCCGAGTCGTCCCCGGGCGACGTCGCCCGGAAGATCGACCACACGCTGCTCAAGGCCGACGCCACGCGGGCCGACCACGTGAAGTTGTGCGAAGAGGCACGCAAGTTCCGCTTCGCCAGTGTGTGTGTGAACACCACCTGGGTGCCGCTCTGCAAGGGCCTGCTGCAGGGCGCGGGCGTCATGACGATCTGCGTGGTGGGCTTCCCGCTGGGCGCGGCCACCACGCGCGCCAAGGCCGCCGAAACGCGCGAGGCCATCGCCAACGGGGCCGACGAGATCGACATGGTCATCAACCTGGGCCTGCTCAAGAGCGGCGACCACACGGCGGTCTTCGACGACATCCGCGGCGTGGTCGACGCCGCGGGGGGACGCCCGGTCAAGGTCATCCTCGAGACCCACCTGCTCAACCGTGAGCAGAAGGTCGCGGCGTGCGCGCTCAGCAAGGCGGCGGGGGCGCAGTTCGTGAAGACGAGCACCGGGTTCTCCGGCGGCGGCGCCACGGTCGAGGACATCCGGCTGATGCGCCAGGTCGTCGGCCCCGAGATGGGGGTCAAGGCCTCCGGCGGGGTCCGCAACGCGGCCGACGCGGCGGCCATGATCGGTGCGGGCGCGAACCGGCTCGGCGCGAGCGCGTCGGTGGTCATCGTCACCGGCGGCACGAGCAAGGGCGGGTACTGATGCCGACGGTGGCGCTCGTCGTCGCCGACTCGCTCGGGGTCGGCGCGATGCCCGACGCCGATCGCTACGGGGACGCTGGCGCCGACACCCTCGGCCACATCGCCGAGCGCCACCGGCTCACGATTCCCCACCTCGCGGCGCTCGGCCTCGCGTCGATCCGCCCGGTCGCGGGTGTGCCGGAGCCGGCGCGGGTCGCGGGGGCGTTCGGGCGGGCGGCCACCGCGGGCGCCGGCAAGGACACGATCGCCGGCCACTGGGAGATCGCCGGTTGCACGGTGCAGGAGGCCTTCACCACCTACTACGGGGGGTTCCCTCCCGAGCTGATGGCGGAGTTCGAAGCCGCGGCCGGCGTGGGCTGGCTCGGGAACGAAGCCGCCAGCGGCACCGAGATCATCCAGCGCCTCGGCGACGAGCACGTGCGCACGGGCCGGCCCATCGTCTACACCAGCGCCGACAGCGTCTTCCAGGTCGCGGCTCACGAGGCGGTGGTGCCCCTGCCGCAGCTCTACCAGTGGTGCCAACGGGCGTTCGAGGTCGTGAGCCGGTGGGGCATCGCGCGGGTCATCGCGCGGCCGTTCGTCGGGAGCTCCGGTGCCTACGTCCGCACCGAGAACCGCAAGGACATCGCGTTGCAGCCCCCGCGCGACACGCTGATGGATCACCTCGTCCGCGCCGGCGTCCCGACCACGAGCATCGGCAAGATCGCGAGCATCTACGGGGACCGCGGGTTCGACCGGGCGATCAAGGCCGGGAACAACACCGCCATCGGGCAGGCGCTCCTTGCCGAGCTCCGCCGTGGCGCGGGCGGGCTGGTCTTCGCCAACTTCGTCGACTTCGACATGTTGTACGGCCACCGGCGCGACCCCGAGGGCTACGCCCGCGCGATCGAGGCGTTCGATGCCCTGCTCCCCGAGGTGCTCGCCGCGCTCGGGCCCGATGATCTGTTGCTGGTCTGTGCCGACCACGGCAACGACCCCACCGCCCCGGGCAGCGACCACACGCGCGAGTATGTCCCGGTGCTCGCGTGGCGCCAGGGCCTCGGCCGCGTCGAGCTCGGCACGCGCACCTCGTTGGCCGACGTGGGCGCCACCGCCGGCGAGTGGCTCGGCGTACCGGTCGATGAAGGAACGTCTTTCGCAGCTTCCCTGAGGTGAGCATGGATCCCGACGAGCCCACCTTCGGCGAGCGCGCGCGCTACGCCTTCGACAACCTGATGGCGCGGGGCACGCCGGCGATGATCGGGCTCTTGGGCCTCGCCAGCGCCGTGGTCATCGGGCTGGTGGCGGGCTTGCTCGTCGCGACCGGCCTCAACGCCGACGGCGACGACGGCATGTCGCTCCCCGACGCGGTCTGGTACGGCCTGATGCGCACGATGGACGCGGGCGCGGTCGGCGGCGACGGCGCGGGGTGGCTGTACCGGGCCGTGGGCCTCGTGGTCACGCTCTTCGGCATCTTCGTGGTGTCCACGCTCATCGGCGTCATCAACGCCGGTGTCGAAGCGCGCCTGGACGAGCTGCGCAAGGGCCGGTCCAAGGTGGTCGAGTCGGGCCACACCCTGATCCTCGGGTGGTCGCCGCAGGTGTTCACGGTGGTGTCCGAGCTCATCGAAGCCGCGGCCAACCAGGAGTCGGCGTGCGTGGTCATCCTCGCGACCGCCGACAAGGTCGAGATGGAGGACGCGCTGCGCGAGCGGCTCCCCGAGCGGCGCACCACGCGCATCGTGTGCCGGTCCGGCTCGCCGATGGACCTCGCCGACCTCGACATGGTGCGGGTGCAGACCACCAAGGCGGTCCTCGTGCTCTCCCCCGAGGGCGACGACCCCGACGCCGACGTCATCAAGACCATCCTCGCGATCACCAACGGGCCGGGCCGGCGGAAGGAGCCGTACCACATCGTCGCCGTGGTGCAGGAGCCCGAGAACCTCGAAGCCGCGCGCCTGGTCGGGCGCGACGAGGCGCACATCGTCCTCGCTGGCGACCTCATCAGCCGCATCACGGTGCAGACGTGCCGGCAGTCGGGCCTGTCCGTCGTGCACACCGAGCTCTTGGACTTCGGTGGCGCCGAGATCTACTTCAAGGAGGAGCCCCGCCTCGCCGGGCGCACGTTCGGCGACACGCTGTCGGCCTACGCCGACAGCGTCGTGCTCGGCCTGCGCCGCGCCGACGGCACGGTGCTGCTCAACCCGCCGATGGGCACGCTCGTCGGCGTGGGCGACCGGATCGTCGCGGTCTCCGAAGACGACGACACCATCGTGCTCGGCCCCGATGCCCCGCCCGTCGACGAGGGCGCCATCGTCGCCGCGCCCGCGTCGCTCCCCGCGCCCGAGCGCACGCTGCTGCTCGGGTGGAACTGGCGCGCGCCCCGCATCGTGGAGGGCCTCGACGCCTACGTCGCGCCGGGGTCGTTGGTCACGGTGGTCGCCCCGATCGACGAAGACGAAGCGGATGCGCCCAGCCTCCGCAGCTTGTTGACCAACCAGGAGCTCCGGTGGCACCAGGGCGAGCCCACCTCGCGCGCGCAGCTCGAGGCCCTGGGGGTGGCGGACTACGACCACATCCTGGTCCTGTGCGCCGAGGGGGTCGATCCCCAGAAGTCCGACTCCCGCGTCCTCATCACGCTCTTGCACCTGCGCGACATGGCCGAGAAGGCGCACAAGGACTTCGCCATCGTGAGCGAGATGCTCGACGCCCGCAACCGGGAGCTGGCCGAGGTCACGCGCGCCGACGACTTCATCGTCAGCGAGCGGCTCGTGAGCTTGCTCCTGGCGCAGCTCGCCGAGAACAAGGAGCTGGTGCCGGTCTTCGAGGATCTCTTCGACGCAGACGGCAGCGAGCTCTACGTCAAGCCGGCCCGCGACTACGTGCGCCTCGGCGTCGAGGTCGACTTCTACACGGTCACCGAAGCGGCGCGCCGCCGCGGCCAGGTGGCGCTGGGCTACAAGCGGGCGGCGCAGGAGCGCGACGCTTCCGCGCACTACGGGGTGGTGGTCAACCCCGACAAGCGCCAGAAGGTGCGGTTCGACGAGGGCGACAAGCTCGTGGTGCTCGCCGAGTCCTGAGGGTCAGTGCATCGCGCGCAGGAGCACCCACAACGCCGCGCGCGGCGTGGTCGGGCGCCCGGCGGGCGGGCCCGGCGGGAACGGGCGGTTGGCGGGTGCGAGCGGGGGCGGCTCGGCGGCGGGGGTGCGCAGGAGGGTGACCGGTGGCATGCCCCCTGCTTCGGTCGATCGGGCCGCAGCTTGAGGCCGACGCCGATCACCCGCCCGCGGTCACCACCACGGTCACGGCCACGCTGGCGGTGACCGGCGCGCAGCCCTCGGCGTCCTCGTCGCACAGCAGGCCGTCGGCCACCTGCACGGCGTCGCCGTCCTCGTAGTAGAGCTGGGCCGAGAGCGTGTGCGCACCGGTGGCGAGCGCGCTCAACGTGAACGTGGTGCTGTCGAAGTCGCCCGCGTCCACGTCGTCGACGCGCACACGAAGGAAGCCGGAAGCCTCCCCTTCGCCGTGCTTGGCGAGATCGACGAAGGTGAAGTCGGTGACCACCAGCGAGCAGTCGACCTCGGGGAGCACGTCGGCCCCCTCGGCGGGGGCCAACCAGTCGACCGCGGGCGCCTCGGCGACCTCGGCGGTGTCGGTGTCCGCGGTGTCGGAGACGGCCTCGCACGCGGCCAGGAAGAACAGGAACATGGGGCACTCGGGTCTGCCTCCCGCGTTATCCGGCGCGGGCGCCGGAGACTCCATCATGGCCTACGACATCCTCATCATCGGCGGCGGGATCGTCGGGGCCGGTGCGGCGCGCGACGCGGCGATGCGCGGCCTCAAGGTGGCCCTGGTCGAGCAGGCCGACCTCGCCAGCGGCACGAGCTCGCGCAGCTCCAAGCTGGTCCACGGGGGACTCCGGTACCTCGAACAGGGCGAGTTCTCGCTGGTCTTCGAAGCGGTGAGCGAACGTCGGGTCCTGATGGAGATCGCGCCGCACCTCGTCAACCCCCTCGGTTTCCTGTTCCCGGTGTACAAGCAGGCGAAGTTCGGCCCGTTCACCCTGAACATCGGCATGTGGCTCTACGACGGGTTGTCCCTGTTCCGCTCCCCGAAGATCCACAAGAACCTCACCGCACGCCAGGCCGCGGAGGAAGAGCCGAGCCTCGCCCGCGACGGTCTGCGCGGCGCCCCGTTGTACTACGACTGCGCGACCGACGACGCCCGCCTGACGCTGGAGACGGCGCTCGACGCCGAAGCGCGCGGCGCCGAGCTCCACACGTGGACGCGGGTCGAGTCGCTGCTGCGCGACACGAACGGCCGCGTGGTGGGCGCGCGCGTTCGCGACGTCCACACCGGCGAGGAGGTCGACCTCGAGGCCCACGCGGTCGTCAACGCGACCGGCCCGTGGACCGACCGGGTACGCTCGGCGGGCACCGACAAGCCGCCGGTCCTCCGCACCACCAAGGGCGTGCACCTGGTGGTCGATCGCGAGCGGCTGCCCCTCCGCCACGCGGTCGTGTGCAGTCACCCCGACGACCGCCGCGTACTCTTCGCGATCCCGTGGGGCGATCGCAGCTACATCGGCACCACCGACACCGACTACGAAGGCGACCCCGCCGACGTCGCGTGCACCGCGGCCGACGTGCACTACCTCCTGGCGTGCATGGGCCGGTACTTCCCCGGCGCGCGCCTCGGCACCGCCGACATCGTCGCCACCTGGGCGGGCTTGCGGCCCCTCATCTCCGGGGGCGGCACCGCGTCGAGCGTGAGCCGCGAACACGAGATCCTCGTCGACGCCGACGGGCTCATCACCATCGCCGGCGGCAAGCTCACCACCTACCGCAAGATGGGGGCCGAGGTGGTCGACCGCGCGGTGGCGATGTTGCGGCTCACCGGCGCGCTCCAGAAGCCGCTCTCCGAGGCGTACACGGCCCGCCACGCCCTGCCCGGCGCGGTCGGCTGGCCCGAAGACGACGACGCATCCCGCGTCGAGACGTTGGTCCGCGCCGCCGCGCCGATGGACGACGTGGTCGTCGCCAACCTGGTCGCGACCTACGGCACGCGCGCGGTCGACGTCGCCCAGCTCGTCGCCGCCGACCCGACGCTCGGCGAGCCGCTCGTGCCCGACCGCCCCGAGCGCCTGGCCCAGGTCGACCACGCGGTGCGTCGCGAGCACGCCCGCACCGTCGGCGACGTGCTCATCCGGCGTACGCAGCTCTACTTCCGCGACTTTCACCAGGGCCTCACCGCCGCGCCGATCGTGGCCCGCCGGATGCAGGTCCTGCTCGGCTGGTCCGACGCGCGGCGCGAAGCCGAGGTGATCGCCTATACCGCCGAGGTGGGCCGGAGCCGGCGGTGGCGGGAAGAGCTCGACGAAGCCCCCGCATCCGAGTCCTGAAGGCCACCGGACCGGGCGGCGCCTGCGGCCCGTCCCGAAGCGCGCCGAGGCGGGACGGCGCCGCGCGCGCGGGTCGACGGCGCCTCAGCGGCGGCGGTACACGCGGTCGTTGACCGGCTCCCAGCCCGCCAGGGTCCAGTCCTGGGCCCGCACCGTGCCGTTGTCGTAGTCGGGGGGCGCCACCAGCGCCCACTGAAGGTGGTACCGCTCCACGAGCCCGTCGAGCGGGGCCCCGCGCGCCATGATCACGCCCGGGTGGCCGCAGCGGGCTTCGACCCCGATCGGGTCGTACGACAGCACCGCCGCGCCCGCCGGTACCTCCGCGAGCGCGTCGCAGTCGGCGCCGAGCTGGGTGAGCACACGCTGGTACTGGCGCCCGATGAGCACCCCCGACACGAGCGCGGCGGCGAGCAGCAGCCCCGGCAGGAAGGCCGGGTGGTACCGCCGCGTCACGGTGGCGGCGCCCACCGCCGCCAGCGCCGCCAGCGGCGTGAAGAGCGCCGCCCCGCTGCGGTAGACCGAGCCTTCCGCGGCGATGGCCGGGGCGAGCAGGTGGATCACCACCGGGAAGCCGACCGCGTAGGCGGCGACCGGCCACAGGCCGCGGTCGCCGCGGCGCTGCACCAGCGCCCACGCCGCCGGCCACACGAGCACGCCCCCGCCGACGATGAGCGCCACCGTGAGGATGGTCGGCACTTCGCCCACGAGGAACTGCCCGCGTTCGACCCAGCTCGGCGCCGGGACCGGCGCCACCGACAGGACCTGCCCGAGCGAGGTGCTCGTCGCGGCGCGCTCGCGGAGCGCGAGCCACCCTTCACCGGCGAGCAGCCAGCCGCGCAGGTACCACGCCAACGTCGCGAAGATGCCGGCGCTCGCGATGGTGAGCGCTTCGCGTGGGCGCGGCCAGGCGAGCGCACACGCCAGTCCGAGCAGGAAGCCGTCGCCGCGGGTCAGCGCGACCAGCGCGACCAGCGGCAGCGCGGCCGCCGAGCGGCGGGAGGCGGCGAGGAGCGCGGCGCCGCCCAGGAGGCCGTAGAGCGCGATGGAATCGGGGGTGGTGATGGTGCGGACGTAGCCGCCGGCCAGGGCGCCCAACGCTCCCGCGACCCAGCGGGCGGGCAGGGGCGCCTCCAGGCGTTCGGCCCACGCCCACGCCAGCGGTGCCCAGCCGGCGGCGAGGAGCACGGCGGCGAGCTGTGCGGCGGCCCAGTCGTCCGCCGCGAGCGCCACGAACGGGACGAGCACGCGGCTCGGGAGCGGCATCCAGTGCAGGTCGGCCGGGTGGCGGAGGGAGTCCGGGAGCCACCCGAGGTTCCAGACCGCGTCGGAGACGGCGCCGTGCCCGGCCGCGATGTGGCGTGCGACCGACAAGTAGTAGGCGGGGTCCCAGTCGCTGGGGGAGGGGACGGTGGCGGCCCACGCCATGTGCCACATGAGCGCGAGCAGGTAGAGCAGCTTCGGCGGCGTCGGGTCGAGCGGGTGGCGGGCCTTCACCCCGCGAAGGTAGCGCGGCGGGGGGCGCGCCGGCGCGCCGGGCAGGACGCGGCGCCCCGGGGCGCGGGTCGGCGTCTCTCGGGGCCTCGTTCTCCGACGAGCGTTTGCAGGACGAAGTCACCCCCGGGTCCTGCCGGGCCGGGTGAAATTGGCGCTCGCTCCGCCACAGGTTCGCAAGCGAACCTGTGCTCCGCTCGGCCAATTCCACCCGACCCGTCACCCGCCGCGTCACCGAACCGCACGACGGCGGCGGCGGCTGGCACAACGGGGACGCCGAACCGCGCGGGACTTGCTGCACCGGCTCAGGTCGGTGAGCGCGGCAACGCCGAACTTCGAGAGGTGTTGCGCCGCGCGGACGGTCGGCCGCTCGACGCGGACGGTCGCGGCGCGGCGCCCACGACGTTAGCGGCGGGGACCGTGGGAAACGTCCTCGCCATCGCGCGCCGTGAGCTCGGCGCGTATTTCGACTCCTCGTTGGCCTACGTCATCGTGCCGATCTACGTCGTGCTCGTCGGCGGATTCGCCCTGTGGTTCGACGATCTTTTCGCGACCGGCGTGGTCTCCATGCGCGGGGTGTTCTTCTGGAGCGCCCTGTTCCTGGTCGTCCTCGTTCCCGCCGTCACGATGCGGCTCTTCGCCGAGGAGTACCGTACCGGCAGCATCGAGCTGCTCGCCACCTTGCCCGTCCGCGAAGAAGAGCTGGTGCTCGGCAAGTACCTCGCGGCGGTCGGGCTCATCAGCGTGGGCGTGCTCAGCACCCTCGCGTACCCCGTCACCATCGCGATCCTGGGGGTGCCGGCCTCGGACGCCGACGTGCCGTTCCTCGTGCGCCTGGTGAACGAAGGCACCCTCGACCTCGGCGCGGTCGCGTGCGGCTACCTGGGCCTCCTCCTGCTCGGCGCGGCCATCGCCGGCGTGGGCACCGGCGTGTCGGCGCTCACCCAATCGCAGATCGTGGCGTTCCTGGGCGCCCTGGTCGTGTCGTTGTTCCCGTTCGTCGTGGGCATGTTCCTGGATCGGGTGCCGCTCGCGCTGCAACCGCTGGCGCAGTTCATGTCGTTGGAGCACCACTTCGACAACCTCGCGCGGGGCGTCCTCGACACGCGCGACCTGGTCTTCTACGCCAGCTTTGCCGCGATCGGGCTCCACACCGCGGTCTACGCGCTCGAGCGGCGGAGGTGGGCGTGACCCCGCGCCGCCTCCTCGGGAACGCCACGCTCCAGATGGCGCTCACGGTCGTCATCGTGGTCCTGTTCAACCTCCTCGTCGATCAGCACTTCTTCCGGTTGGACCTGAGTCGGGACCGCCTGCACAGCCTGGACGAGGCGTCCAAGGGCATCGTCGGCCGCCTCGAGCGGCCGCTCACGGTCCGCGTGTACTTCACGCCCGGGCTCGAAGCGCCGTACCACAACCACGAGCAGGCGGTGAAGGACAAGCTCGGCGAGCTCGTCGCCTACGCGGGCGGCAAGATGCAGGTCCGCTTCGCCGATCCCGGCGCCGACCCCGCGGTGGCGGAAGAGGCGGCGAAGTTCGGGCTCGCGCCGCTCCAGTACACCGTCCGCAAGGAGGACCGCGCCGAGCTGCGCTCGGTGTGGATGGGCGCGGCGGTCCTGTACGGCGACCGCGTCGAGGTCCTGCCGGCGCTCACCAACCTCGCCACGCTGGAGTACGACGTGGTGTCGGCGATCCACCGGCTCGCGCAGAAGGCCGAGGACCGCAAGGTCATCGCCTACTCCATCGGCCACGGCGAACCAGACCTCGCCAAGCCGGAGGGGCCGATGCGCGCGCTCGTCGAGGGCTTGGGGCGCAAAGCGTGGCTGGTGCCGGTCGAGCTCGGGGGCGAAGGCCAGCTCGCCGAGGAGGTCGACGCGCTGATGATCATCGGCCCCCAGGAGGCCCTGCCGGAGCGCGCGCTCTACCAGATCGACCAGTTTGTGATGCGGGGCGGCGCCGCCGCGTTCTTCCTCACCCACACCCGCCCCGACATGCGTACGCTCCGCACCGAGCGCGTCAACAGCGGGCTCGAGCCGCTCCTCGGCGCGTACGGCGTGAAGGCCAACCGCGACGTGGTGCTCGACCGGGTGCAGAACGGCGCCATGCGCTTCCCGGTGCGGGTCGGGGCCAAGACCGGGAGCCGGGAGATCAACTTCCCGCTCATCGTGAAGGCCACCGATCTGAGCGACGACAGCGTGCTCACCGCGGGGATCGAGAACCTCGTGGCGCCGTTTGCGTCGTCGATCGAGCTGGCCGAGCCGCTGCCCGAGGGGGTCCGCGCCGAGGTCCTGGCGCGTACTTCGCCCTCGTCGGGCGCGGTCGGCGCGGTGCCTTCGCTCGACCCGGCCCAGTTCGAGGGGGTGCTCGAGGGCGAGAAGCGCGGGCCGTTCGCGTTGGCGGTGGCGTTGCAGGGCGCATGGCGCAGCTTCTACGAGACGCGGCCCGCCCCTCCGCCCGACGACGACGTCCCCGACGAGCAGGACGGCCTCGGGGACGACGTGCCGTTGGTGGTCGAAGGGGCGCCCACGCGGCTCTTCGTCGCGGCCAGCGCCGACCTCGTCGCCAACAACCCGACCTTCGTGCTGAACCTGGCCGACTGGCTCATCCAGGACGAGGCCCTCATCGGCATCCGCAGCAAGAACGCGACGGTCGCGAGCCTCCGCGCCACCACCCCCGCCGAGCGTGGGGCGTGGCGGGCGTTCAACCTGCTCCTGGGGCCCGCCGTCTTGTTGGCCGGCGGCGCCGCCCGGCAGGCGTGGTTGCGGCGCCGCGCCGCCCGGAGGGCGTCGTGAGCGCGTGGTTCACCTCCAAGAGCCTCGTGCTCCTGTTCGTCGCCGTGGTCCTCGCGGCGCTCGTCGGCCTCGACCGCCGCCCCGTCGCGGAGGTCGAAGAACGCGGCCTCCCGTCGTTGCCGGTCGTGGCCGTCGACGACGTGATCCGCATCGTGATCGGCGACCAGATCAACCAGCTCACGCTCGAGCGCGAGGGCAAGGACGCCCCGTGGCGCCTGGTCTCGCCGCTCCAGTACGCCGCCGACGAGCAGGTGGTCGGGGCGTTCGTCCGGGCGCTCGCCGCGGGCGTGCCGATGGACACGCAGGTCGACGAGGGCAACCTCGAAACCTACGGGGTCGACGACCAGCACGCGCTCCGGGCCGACCTCTACACCGATGCGGCCGAGCCTGCGGTGTCGGTCATCGTCGGCAAGAGCGCCGGCCCCGACAGCGCGTTCGTGCGCCTCCCCGGCTCGGAGACGGTGTACCGCGCCGCCGTGGGCGCGCGCTCTCGCTTCGAGCGGGCGGCTGGGGACTGGCGCGACCGTACCCTGGTCACGCTCGACCGCGACGCGGTGCGGGCGTTCACCATCGAGCGCCCCGGCGCGACGCTCCGGTTCACCCGCGGCGCGGCCCGCACCGGCCCCGACGGCGCGGCGCGGCCCGGCGCGTGGAGCCTCGAGGGCGCGGCGTTCCCGGTGGACGATCAGGGCGTGGAGCTGATGGTGAACGTGCTCGCGAAGCTCCGCGCGGCCGAGATCCACGCGCCCAGCTACGAGGCGGGCCTCGACGCCCCCGCGGCGGGGGTGGTCCTGGAGGGCGGCGACGGGCGTACGCACCGCATCACGCTCGGCTCCCGCGTCGATGCCCGCGCCGCCTGGGTTCGGGTCGACGATCGGCCCGAGGTCTTCCGCGTCTCGCCGAAGGTGCGCACCGCGCTCTTGCTCGACGTGGCGGCGCTGCGCGACCTGTCCCTCGCCGGCTTCGACGCCCAGGCGGTCGACAGCGCGGCGTGGACCGAGGGCAGCCTCACCATCGCGGCGACGTGGAACCCCGAAGCCCTGCGGTGGGTGGTGACCCAACCCGCCAACGTCGAGGTAGACCAGAAGGCCTTCGCCGCGGCGGTCGCCCAGCTCGCCGGCCTCCGTGCGCTCGGCATCGCACCCGACGCCACGTTCACGCCGAGCGGAGCGCAGGTGCGCGTGCAACTGCGCGACGGCGCGCGGTGGCAGCTCGACCTCGCCCGCCCCGAGTCCGACGGCAAGCTCGTCCGCGCGCGGGTGAGCGGGCGCGACGAGGTCTTCGTGCTCGAGGTGCGGCTCCTCACCGAGATCCGCGGCGCCTTCGGGCGCTGACGACCCGACGTCGAATACCGGCGCGGGGTCGGGCGTTCCACAGGCAGACCGAGCGGAGCGTACATGTTCGCCAGCCTGACCCTGACCCTCGCCCTGCACGCCGCCCACGCCGAGGAGGCCGCTGCGATCGAGGTCGCCGTCGACGACGCGGTCGTCGGCGACGCCGATGCGGTCGCGAAGTCTCGCCGTGGCGGCGGTCGGGGCGGGGAGCGCGGCGGAGAGCGCGGCGGAGAACGTGCCGACGGTGAAGGCCAGCGCGAATCGGCCGACGGCGCGCGCGCCGAGCGTCGTGGCGAGGGCGACGGCGAGCGCCGCGGGTCCGCCTCGAAGGAGTCCGGCTCCCGCCACGAGGCCGCGCGTCCCCATGCGGCGGCGAGCGCAGATCGTCGCCACGCTCCCGCGGTGCGGCACGCGACCGCGTCCCGGGCGCCCGGCTACGCCGCACGGCACCAGGCGGCCTCGCGGGCCCGGCATCACGCCGCCTGGGTGGACCATCGTCGCCCGCACCACTGGTACTCGACCTGGCGCCCCGGGCACCCGCACCACTGGTACCACGGCGTGTTCGTGTACGGCCCGGTGGCGGCGCCTTCGCGGGGGGGCGGCGGTGGCGGAAAGTCCTCCGGCCCGGACCGGTCGGTCGACCGTGCCGGGAAGTTCTCCCTCGGTTTCCACGGTGGCAGCTACCTGTCGGACTTCCACGGCGGCGCCGGGTATGGCGACGCGGGGCTCGGATTGAGCGTCGGGTACCGCCCGATCGAGGCCGTGGGACTGGAGGTGGCGTGGACCTACCACGACGCCACGTGGTCCCAGGAGACCGCCCGCATCCAGCAGCCGCTTCAGGCGAGTGTCGAGCTCTATGCGTTCCCGTGGTCGCGGGTGAGCCCCTACGTGCTCGCCGGCGTCACGATGACCGACCGCAACCTCGACCAGCCGTTGCCCGGCGGCGACCTGGACACCGAGGAGGCCCTGTGGGGCCCGCACGGCGGGGTCGGCCTGCAGTTCGGGCTCGGGAAGAACGTGTCGCTCGACCTGGACGCACGGTTCATCGGCTACGTGAACAAGCCCGCGTCCGACCCGAGCTCGGCCGGCGCGGTGCAGGCGAACATGGGGCTGAACGTCTACTTCTAGCGACCCGTGTGACGCCGCCTCGCTCACCGACCTGAGCCGGTGCAGCAAGCCCCTCGCGGTTCGGCCCGGGGCGCCGCGTCGTGCCCGGCGAATCCGATGCTACACTGCCCGCAGGGGCGTTTCCATGCTGTTCTCGATGATGATCCTCGCGGGAGCACCCGCGGCCGTCGCCTGCGGGGGGATGTTCTGCGACGCGGTCGCGCCGGTCGACCAGGCGGCGGAGCGCATCTTCTTCTTCGTGCACGAGGGGCGGGTCACGACCGAGGTGCAGATCACCTACGAGGGCGAGAGCGACGAGTTCGCGTGGGTCGTTCCCGTGCCGGGCGAGCCCACGGTCACACTCTCCAACGACGCGATGTTCACGCTCGTGGCCAACCAGACCACGCCGACGCTGCAGCTCACCGTCGACCGCGGGGCGTCGGGCGGGTGTCTGTTCGCAGCACCAGCGGACTTCAGCAAGGACACGGCCTCCGCGAACTCCTACGACGACGGCGGTGCGATCAGCGTCGTGTCGCGCGAAGCGGTCGGCCCGTACGACATGGTCGTCCTGTTGGCCACCGACGCCCAGGTGCTCGTCGGATGGCTCCAGGACAACGGCTACGACCTCCCCGACGGGCTCGACGCCACGCTGGAGCCGTACGTCGCCAGCCAGCAGTACTTCGTCGCGCTCAAGCTGCAGAGCGACAAGGACGCCGGTGACATCGCGCCGATCGCGATGACGTACGCCGCCTCCGCGGCGAGCATCCCCATCCAGCTCACGGCGGTGGCCGCGGTCGACGACATGCCGATCGAGGTCTTCGTGTTCGGCGAAGCGCGCGCGGTGCCGGACAACTACCTGTCCGTCGAGCTCAACGAGGCGGCGTTCAACTGGTACGAAGGGGCCGACAACTACCGGGAGGTCGTCAGCGCGGCCGTCGACGAGGCCGGCGGCCTCGCGTTCGTGACCGACTGGGCCGCCCCGTCGTCCGACTTCACCTTCGTGGTCTACGACGAAGGCTGGGTCGACGAGGACCATCTCGCCACGCTCGATCCCGTCGCGTTCCTCGAGGCGGTGCTGTACGGGGGCCTGCCACGAAGCACCCAGGGCGACGCGCTGCTGGTGGAGCTCGTGCCGCCGCCGGAGGGGGTGGGGACCGCCGAGTTCCTCTCGTGCCCGAGCTGCTACACGGTCGAGGTGGAGGGGTGGGACCCCGCGGCCGCCGCCGCCCGCGTGGACGAGGAGTTGTTGGCGGTGCACCGCGCCCAGCAGGAGCGCATCGATCGGAGCGACTACGCCACCCGCCTGTTCACGACGATGGACCCGGGGGAGATGACCGCCGACCCGGTCTTCGTGCTCAACGGCGACGTGCCTGCCGACGTCAGCGCGGTGCACGCCGCGACAAGCACCGAGCGCGAGAACCTGTTTGCCAGCCAGAACACGCGGCGCACCCTCTCGCTGGCCGACGGCCGCCAGATCGTGCTCGACGGCCTCGACGACTCGGCGGCGGCGCGGGAGCGCCTCGGCACCCCCGCCGCCATCCGCATCGTGGACATGGGGGCCAACGGGCTGGGCGAGGTGGTGTTCGATCACCGCGACGCGGCCGCCGCCGAGGTGACGGCGTTCAACAACGGGTGTGACGAATCGGCCGGACTTGTGGCGCCGTGGGTGGTGCTCGGGGCCGGGCTCTTGCGGCGACGGCGTCGGTGACGTCCGTGTCGTGATCGTGGGCGCGCGCGGTGTGGTCATGTCGGTCTGAACATACTTTTCGCGGTTGGCCCCGCCTTTGCTCGGGTGTCCGGGGTACACCTTCGTTCGGAGCGCACCATGACCTTCCTCCACCTCGTCCTCTTCGCGTCCGACCCCGCCGCTGCGTGCGGGGGCATGTTCTGCAACGCCATCCAGCCGGTCGATCAGGCGGCGGAGCGGATCTTCTTCTTCTACGACCAGGGGCGGGTCACCACCGAGGTCCAGATTGCCTTCGAAGGCGAAGCGGACGAGTTCGCGTGGGTGGTGCCGGTGCCGGGCGAGCCCACGGTCGAGGTGTCCAACGACGCGATGTTCACGACCCTCGCCAACCAGACCACCCCGGTGTTCCAGCTCGGGGTCGACCGGCCCGGCAGCATCGGGTGCGCCGCCGAGATGGCAATGTCGGCCGACATGGCGCCCCGCGAGGACGGTGGTGGCGTCACCGTCGTGTCCGAGGAGGCGGTCGGTCCGTACCTGAGCGTGGTGCTGCAGGCCGAGAACGCCGACGTCCTGGTGATCTGGCTCGAGGACAACGGCTACAGCCTGCCCGACGGGCTCGACGCGGTGCTGCAACCCTACGTCGCCGCGGGCCAGTACTTCGTGGCGCTCAAGCTCCTCAGCGACAAGGACGCCGGCGACATCGCCCCGATCGTGATGTCCTACGCGGCCGAGGCCGCCAGCATCCCCATCCAGCTCACGGCGGTGGCGGCGGTGGCCGACATGCCGATCGAGGTCTTCGTCTTCGGTCCCTCGCGCGCCGTCCCCGACAACTACCTGCACGTCGACATCAACGAAGCGGCGATCAACTGGTACGAAGGCGCCGACAACTACCGCGAGGTCGTGTCCGCCGCGGTCGACGAGGCCGGCGGTCTGGCGTTCGCCACTGACTACGCGGGGCCTGCCACCGACTTCTCGGGCCTCCTCGACTGGACCGACCGGTTCTCCCCCGACGCCCTGCGCGAGGCCGACCCGGTGTCCTGGCTCGAGACCATCGTGTACTCGGGCATGCCGGGCAGCACCCAGCTCACCAACCTGCTCTTGGAGCTCGTGCCGCCGCCGGACGGGGTCGACGGGGCCACGTTCTTGCAGTGTCCGGGCTGCTACGAGGTCGAGGTCGAGGACTGGGACGCGGTCGTCGCCACCGACCGGTTCGAGACCGAGATCCTCGAGGTCATGGCCGAACAGCAGGCACGAATCGACGGCGCCGCGTGGGGCACGCGGCTGTTCACGACGATGGACCCCGCCGAGATGACCGCCGACCCGGTGTTCGTGTTCAACGACGCCGTGGAGCAGACGGTGCTCGCGACCCGGTCCGCCACCAGCCAGGAGCGCACCAACGCGTTCAGCGGCAACGTGGTCTCGCGCACGCTGATCCTCGGCGACGGTCGCGAGATCGTGGTGCCCGACGGCGGCGAGGACGTGACCGCGGTCCGAGAGGAGCTCGGCACGCCCGCGGCGGTGCGCATCACCGACCTCAGCGCGTCCGGCGAGGGCGAGGTGTTGTTCGAACACGACGTCCAGGCCGACGCCGACGCGTTCAACGCCGGGTGCTCGGGAGAAGCTTCTGCGCTCCTGGCCCCCGCGGTGCTGGTCCTGGCCGCCGCCGCACGCCGGCGCCGTGCCTAGGGTGCTCGGCCTGCTCTGGTGGGGCTGCGCTGCGGGCCCCGCGCCCACGCCGTGTGAGGCGGTGGGCGCGGACGAGGCGACGATCGTGCCCGCCGGCGCGGACGACTTCGTGGACGGCGACGCGCTCCCGTACGGCAGGCCGCCCCAAGGGGGGTCGCCCTACTCGCCCTACCGGGTCGGGGTCGGCGGCCTGGAGGGGCTGGGCGACGGCGCCAGCGTCCGCCTGGAGGCGTACGACCTCGACGAGGACCTCGTGCTCGGCGACACCACCTACGAGCTGCGCCTGGTGTGCGCCAACGTCGGCGACAACGCCGGCCGTTGGGTGGGGAGCGACCTGCACCAGCGCTTCGATGGGTTCGAGCTCGAGGACCTCGACGGCCGCAACGCGCGCGTCACCGCCACGGTGACCGACCTGTCCGGGAACTCCGTGGCGGCCTGGCTGGAAGGGGTGCTGACGCCGATGTAGGCGTCAGTCGCCGCAGAGGTCGCCCCACTCCTCCAGGTCGCCGTTGCAGTTCCAGTCGGGCAGGAGGGTGCACGGATCCGCGACGAGGAGGTCGACGATCCCTTGCGACTCGGTGGGGGGCGCCTCGTCGGCGGTGTCGGGGGGCCCCTGGCACTCGGGGACCCCGTGAGCGACCAGGTACCGGTCCTCGGGCGTGTCGGGTTGGGCCTCGGGGGGGTCCGGGAACCACACGACGTGGGCATCGTCCGCGGCGGCGCCGATGACCGTGTCGGTGTCGACGTCGAGCGTGCCGTCCTGGGCCGTGTCGTCGTAGAGCAAGAGCACGCCGAGGGCGAGGTGGAGCCCCTGCGGGTCGGTGAAGAAGTCGGCGTCGACCGGGGGTTGATACGCGTTGAGCTCGAAGTACGCGGGGAAGCGCGTGGTGACCTCGACCGAGGTCTCGGTGCGGGTCGCCGAGCCCGCCTGGGTCCAGAACAGCGCCACCGAGGGCGACACGTCCTCGGAGATCGTCGCTTCGACCAGGATCTGGCCAGTCACCGTCAACAGTGGCTCCCCCGGGTAGTCGCCGTCGACGAGGACGTCGCCGCACCCGAGCAGGAGCCAGAGCGGGATCACCGTACCCACACGCCCACCCCGAGGCTGGCGTGGGGCACGACGCGCCCCGTCGGTGTGGACTCGGTGGGGAGCACCACGGTGTCGAGCCCCCCCTCCAGGGTGACGAAGAATCGGTCCACGGGCGACCACTCGGCGTGCAGGACGGGGCCGGCCCGCAGGGCCGTCGCCTCCCGTGCGGGCGCGATCCCGTCGGTGACGAACGACTGCGTGATCACCCCGCCGCCCAGCATCACCCCGGCCCCTATCGAGAATCGGCCCAGGTCGGCCAGCTTCAGCGCGCCCGCTTCGGCGCCCCACGCGGTCATGGTGCCCTCGAGGGTGTCGCCCTCGGCGCTCGCCTGATCGAAGGTGGCGCGCACCCGGAGCGTGAGGGCGGGGAGGTCGACCCGGGCGCCCACGTTACCGCCGGGCGCGGGCGACCACGCATCCAGAAGCGGTGCACGCACGTCGCCGCTCAGTTCGAGGGCGACGGCGGGGCGCGCGGGGCCGCCGCGCCGCGCCGCCTGGCCGAGCGGCACCGCCACCAGGTCCGCGGCCCGCAGCTCGACCACCTGCCCCGCGGTGGTGGTGATGTCGGCTTCCGACAGGCGGGCCGGCGTGCGCAGCCGCACGCGGTATCGCCCCGCAGGAAGCGCCAGCCGCCCCTGCGCCGCCAGGGCCGCTTCGCGCACCAGGGCGGTCCCGTGCGCATCGAGGACCAGGTACTCTCCCGCGGTGTCGACCTGGAGCCACGCCCCGCGCGCGGTGTCGTCGAGGCGGGTGAGCACCAGGTCGCTCTGGCCGCGCAGGTCCCACGAGAAGCTCGGGTGCTGCAGCGTCGGCGCGCCGCTGGTGGTCGCGACGGTGCGGGCGTAGCTGTACTGGTACGCCTCGGTGAGCGTGACCCGCGCGTCGCCGCTCTGGTCGGCGGCGCCCTCCAGCCCGGCGAGCAGGTGGTGGGTGAAGACCCCGCCTCGCAAGCTCTCGGACTCCTGCGCGTCCTCGCCGGCCGCCGCGGAGGTGACGATGGCCAGGCCGTCGGTGGAGAGCCGATCCTCGGCGACGATGGTGAAGGGCGCCGCGGGGCGGGCCCCCTTGCGGGTCAACGAGCCGGCGCGGCACGCGTCGATCACGATGACCCGGGTGCGCGCGGCGGTCGCCCCCACCGCCGCCTTCAGCTCCGAAAGCGGGAGTCGGGACCCGGCGAGGTGGAGGTCTTCCGCGTCGGCGTGCCCGGAGTAGTACACGACCAGCTCGGCCTCGGCGGCGCCCTCGGCGCGCACCCGCGCGCCGAGGCGGGTGAGGGCCGCGCGCACGCCGTTGGCGTCGGCGCCGCGCAGCGCGACGAGGTCGCCGGGATCGACCCCGCCGAGCGTGGTGAGCGTGGCCGCCATCCGCAGGGCGTCTTCTTCGGCCCAGCGCAGCGGCGCTTCGGAGGCGTCGCCGCGGTTGGCGCCGATCACCAGGGCGTAGCGGGGCGCGGCGACGGCCAGCGCCGCCCACAGGATCACGGGGCCGCCCGCGGCAGCCGCACCTCGACCCACGCGCACGCGGGATCGAGCCCCGACGGCGGCCCTTCGGTGCCCACGTGCGCAGCCACCGCGGCGAAATCGAAGCCGTCGGGACAGCGCACCGCCAGCACCCGCTCGTCGCCGGTCGCATCGTCGAGCATCACGGCCGCATCGAGCGCGCGCGCCGGACCCGCCTCGACCGCGACCGCGTGGGCGGCCTCCCCGGGGGGCCACGCCGGCCAGGCGACCCCGCGGGCGTCGACGCCGAAGACCAGCACGTGCCCGGGCTCCGCGCTCGCCAGCCGGAACCCGAGGTGGTCGCCGGCCTGTACGGTGGCACCGACCCCCAGGGCCTCTACGCCGGCTTCGCTGTCCCGGTAGACCTCGAGGGTGAGCCCCTCGCCGCGGAGCTGGTACTCGGCGCCGGGCTTCGGCTGCAAGAGCATCGACAATGCCCCCGCCGCGAGCGCCAGCGTGCCCACCACCGCCGGCCACCACCGCGTGCGCCGCCCCGCTTCGGGGGCCGGCGCCGGCTTCGGGGCGCCCCCGCCGGGCACGACCGCGAGGCGGGGCGGCTGCGCCGGCGCGGCGGCCTCGGGGGCCGTCGGCAGCTCGATCGTGTCCATCGCCGCGCGTCGGCCCTGGCACGCGCCGCACGCCTGCAAGTGGGCCTCGGCTTCGGAGTGCGCGGCGGGAACGAGCTCGCCGAGGGCGTACAGCTCCATGCCCAGGTCGCTGAGGTGGCCGTCGCGGGTGAGGGGGCTCATCGTTGCACCCGGGCGCGCAGGAGGGTCTCGAGCGCCTCCAGCCGGTTGCCCACCGTGCGCCGCGAGACCGCGAGCACCTCCGCGATCTCGGCCTGGCTCATGCCGTCGACGTGGTAGTAGATGCCGACCAGCGCGAGCTCCTCGTCGAGCTCCGCCCACAATTCGCGGGTCATCGCCACACGCTCCTGGTTGGCGGTGTCGGTGGAGGGGGCCCACCAGCCGAGGTCGCCCTGCGCGTCCAACAGCTCGCGCCGGCGCTTCTGATCGCGGAGGCGATTGAGGCAGTACCGGGTGGTGAGGCGGAACAACCACGTGCCCGCCGAGGACTCCCCGCGGAAGGTGTCCTGCTTCTCGATCGCTCGGCAGAAGACTTCGTGAACCACGTCGTTGGCCTCCTCCGACGCGTAGAAGCGTCGGACACGGCGGAGCACCAGGCCGCCGTAGCGGCGGTAGAGCTCCTGGATGTCGGGCATCGTCGTGGGGCTGGACACGTGAGGGCGAAGTTCGGGCAACCGCTATGCTGTTTCGTCGCGCGGCGCGCCGGACCCTGCCGCCGTCAGGCCGGTCGCGGCGCCGCGCCCTCGACCTTCGGTTGCGACGGCCACACCGCCACGAGCACGCCGAAGAGCGTGATGGCCGCCCCGAGCACATCGTGTCCGTCGGGCGTCTCGTGGAGCACCACGGCGGCGACCCCGGTGGCGCCGACCGGTTCGAGCAGCACCACCGCCGCCACCACCGCCGCCGGCAGTCGGCCCACCGCGTAGTTGAACCCGACGTGGCCGAGCAGTTGCGGGCCGAGCGCCAAGCCTCCGATGGCCCACCAGGCCGACGACGGGAACCCCCACAGCGGCACGCCCTGGCTCGCGGCGAAGAGGGCCAACCACCCCGCGGTCGCGAGCCCCGACAGGGGGCCGTAGGTGGTGATCGGGACCGTACGCCGCACCACCCGTCCGATCGTGAAGTAGGCCGCGCCGAGCATGCCGCCGGCGACCGCGAGGGCGTCGCCGAGCGCGCTCCCCTGGGCCTCGTCGCCCCCCGCGACCAGCACCCCGACGCCGGCCACCGCCACCGCGATGCCGACGGCGAAGCGCAGGGACGGGCGCGCGCCGAGCCACGCCCACTCCAGGCACGAGGCCCAGATGGGCGTCAGGCAGACCAACAGCGTGCTGCGGAGCACCGAAGTCTCCCGCAGGGACAAGAACCACGTCCAGAAGTGGAGCGCCAGGAAGAGCCCCCCGACGAGGCTGAGCCGTAGCTCGCGGCGCCCGACCGGGCGCAGGCCGGGCGCGAGCAGCACCCCGACCAGCAGCACGCGCCAGAACGCGAGCGCCAACGCATGCACGTCGGGGGCGAGGCGCACCAGCGTACCCGCGGTGCTGACCGCGGCGATGGCGACCGCGAGCACCGTCGCCACGCGGCCGGCGGAGGGGGGCGTCAGGTGACACCGCCGAGGCCCAAGACGGCCGCCATCCGGCCGAACCACGCCGGCGCGCCGTGGGTCGTGCGCACCTGCGCCTGCGCGGCGGCCCCAAGCGCGGCGGCCCTTGCCGGGTCGCCGAGGAGCTGCCGTGTCGCCTGGACCAGCTCGGGGTCGGTCTGTACGAGGCGGCCGGTGCGTCCGTCCTCGATCAACTCCGGCACGCCGCCCACCGCGCGCGCGACGACCGGGCGGGCGAGGAGCTGGGCTTCGAGCACCGCGTACGGCTGGTTCTCGGGCCAGCGCGAGGGGACCAGCACCACGCCGGCGGTGGCGAGCCGGGCGTGCACCTCGGCGCGCCCGAGCTGGCCGTGACAGACGACGTTGGCGAGCCCCGCCAGGCGCCCCCGCTCGGGCCCTTCGCCGAGCACGTCCACCCGCACCGCAGGCAAGGCGCGCGCCACCGCCGCCACCGCGTCCACGCCCTTCTCCGCAGTGAGGCGCCCGGCGAAGACCACGTTGGCGCCGAGCGGACCGGGCTCGGCCAGGACCTCGACCAGGTTGGGGAGGTGCTGCACGCTCGCCTCGGGAACGCCGTCGGCGACGAGCCCCTCGGCGAGGTGCCAGCTCGGCGCGAGGTAGACGTCCGGCGCGGCCATGCGTCGCAACCCACGATGGATGGCCTTCTCGATGGCGACCGCCACGCTGGGCCCGATCGCGCCGTCCTTGCAGCGGTGGCGGACCGCCGCCGCGTAGCGCCCGCCCTGGCACCGGAAGCAGGGCGCACCGGCGGTGAAGCGCAGGCCGTTCGGGCACACCAGCTCGTGGTCGTGCAGCGTCCACGCGGTACGCACGCCGGCCCGGCGCAGGACCGGGAAGATCGACGGCGTGAGGTGCCGATGCACGTGGTGGACGTGCGCCGCGTCGGGCCGGACCTGCGCGACGAGCCGAGCGAGGCTCCGGGCGGCGTCCCGGTTCCACACCGCGTGCGCCAGCGCCTCGGCCGCGCCGGGCCCGGTCACCGGCGTCCGGGGCGAACGCCACGCCGGGAAGTGCACGGCCCACGGCGACACCTCGTTGTCGGGGTGCCGCATGGCGAAGGGCACGATCTCCACGCCGCGTGCTTCCCACCCGCGCCACTCGGCGAAGAAGAGCGTGGTGTCGCCGCCGCGGGCGTGGAGAAAGCTGTTCACCAAGAGGAGGCGCATCGTCATTCCGGGCGGTCGTCGCGGGTGGACCCGACGAGGAGCGCCCACATCGCCCAGTGCGTCTGGGTGAACGTCTCGGTGGACAGGAGCAGGTTGAGGTGGAGCGCGACGAAGGCGGGCCACGTGCCGTCGCCGGGCCGGTGCCGACGGCGGCACCGGCGCCCCGTCGCCCACACGAACGCGCCGTAGCCTGCGAGCCCCAAGAGCCCGTACTCGGCGCCGACCTTCTGCACGACGCCGTGGGCGTCGACCCCGTTGACCCGGTACTCGGGGAACCGGACGAGCTCGGTGCGGACGGACTGCCCCGGCGAGGCCCCGACCAGCGGGCTCGACGCGAAGAGGGCCCAGCTCCGCTTGTCGATGCTGTAGCGCGACCGCATCGCGTCGATCTGGGGGATGGAGCGCGTCGCGATCGGTCCGTAGGTGGCGGCCACGAACCCGAGCACCGCGAGGGTGGGCACCAGCCACGGTCGGTCCGCCCAGGCGCGGCCCCGCCACGTGATCCACCACGTCGCCGCGAGCCCGGCGCTGATCCACGCGGTGCGCGACGCGCTCGCCAGCAGCGCGAGCACGCCGAGGACGACCACCCCGCGCAGCACCCGACGCTCGGCCTCCGGCGCGGGGCTGCCCCACAAGAACGCGAGGGCGGGGGCGAGGGCCACCGCCACCGTCTTGTGGTTGTTGGTCAGCCCGGCGATGGCCGAGTACCACAACGTGTCGCCGGCGAGGATGCGGCCGGCGCTGGTGGCCAGCGAGATGAGCGCCGCCACCGCCACCGCGGCCGCGAGCGCGCGGCGGACGATCGGCGCGTCGATGGCCGCGACGAGGGCGGTGACCCCGAGCCCGTAGGCCAACCCGTAGAACACGGGGCGGCGCGCCCACTCGTGCAGCGCCTCGACCCGATCGGACGCGATCCATGCGCTGGCGAGGCCGGCGCCGACGAGCACCAGGTAGCCGGCCGCGCCGTCCGGCCGGTGCCCGCGCACCAGGCGCCACGCGCCCCAGGGGACGAGCAGGAGCGCGAGGACGTCGGCCACCGGCGCGTCGAGGTCCCAGCCGCCCAGGGGCAGGTGCACGTCGAGCGCGATGTAGGGCCACGCCATCAGCAGCGCGGCCAGGAGGGCGACGGCGAGCCTGTTCACGCCGGCCGCCGTGCCCGCCACGCACCGAACGCGAGGAGGGCGACGAAGGGGACCGCGGCGGCGAAGAGGCGCGGGTCGAGCGGCGAGGTGGCGCCGAGGTCGAGGAGCGCCACGGCCCCGACCGCGCTGGTCGCGAGGACCGCGAGTCCCGACGGGGCCAGGCGCGGCGGCGCTTCTCCCGGCGCCCGCAAGAGTGCCCAGCTCACCACGCTGATCATCACGGTGGTGAGCGAGGTGGACAACGCGAGGCCGGGGAGCCCCAGGCGCGGCGCGAGGACCACGTTGAGCGCGAGGTTGGTGACGCTCGAGGCGACCCCGAGCGCGAGGACCAGGCGGAAGCGGCCGTCGACGATGTGGGCCTTGACCAGGAGCGCGCCGACCAGCGACGCGAAGATGCCGGGAACGAAGGCGCCGAGCGTGTCGGCGCAGGCGCGGACGCCCGACTCGGGGAACGCGCCGTGCAGGAACAAGGTGCGGACGATCGGCTCACGCGCGACGACCATCCCCGCGAGGACCGGCGGGGCGAGGAGGAAGACCCAGCCGAGCGCCTGGGCCACGCCCTCCCGCTGCGCCTGCCGGTCGCCGCGGGCCCGGGCCGCCGCCCAGGTGTTGAACGCGACGACCAGGAGGCTTGACTCCAAGAGGGTCTGCGGGATGACCCGCGCTCGGTCGGCGTACTCCAGGAGGGTGACGCTCCCCGCGTCGAGCCGGCTGGCGAAGGCCTTGTCGACGACGAGGTTCAGCGCCACCATCGCCTCGCCGGCGAGGACCGGCAGCACCGCCCCCGTGGCCGCGCCGAGCTCGGCCGGCCACCGCGGCCAGCCGAGCCGCACCCCGCGGTGCGTGAGGACGGCCGACAACCACAGCAGCTCTGCGGCGGCCCCGGCGCACATGCCGAGCGGCAACGCGTCGACGCCCAGGTCGAACCCGGCGCCGACCGCCACGAGCATCACCCCGGCGCGCGCGATCGGCGCGAGCGCCGCGGCCCGGACCGCGCCCACCACCTCGCACCCCGCGCGCACCACGGCGATGGCGGCGACCCCCGCGACGAAGGGCAGGAGCATCCACGTGTGGCGGACCGCGATGGCCTGGGTCGCCACGTCGAACTGGGTGAGGCGCGGCACCAACGTGGGCACGACCCACGCGAAGGTGATGCCCACCGAGAGCGCGAGGCCCGCCGCCGCCGCCGCTGCGCCCGAGATGACGGGCCCCAGGCGCGCCGGCTCTCGCACGACGAGCGCGGCGAGCGGGGGCACCGCCACCGTGCCCATCGCGTTGCTCGCCAGGACCAGCAGAAAACTCGGGACGCTCAGCGCGAAGAAGAACGCGTCGGTCTCCGGGCGGACGCCGAACCACGTCGCGATGACGATGGGGACGACGAAGCCCGCGCCGCGCGCCACCAGCGCCAGCGGAACCAACCAGAGCGCGGTGCGACCGACCGACATGGGTGGGCGGACTAACGCCGGAGGGGGAGGATGCGGTGGGCGATGCGCCGCGCACCGGTCCGCACGGGTACGAAACCGCCGCCGCGCATCGCGGCGCCGGGGCCGACGTTCACCGGTCGGAGCCGGGTTTCTTCTCGATGCGGCCTTCCTTGTCCAGCTCGTCGTAGAGGTTGCGCTTGGGTTCGCTGAACTTGTTGGGGGCGTCCGACGAGGTGTCGCCCAGGTTCGACACGATCTTCTCCCCGTAGCGGCTCATCACCTTGTCCTTGAGCCCGCGCAGGATCGAACGTCCGATGCCCATTTCCCCTCCCGTTGCCCGGACTGTAGTGCCGGCCGGGGCGCGCGGCAAGCGATGCCCACGATCTGCACGGGCGCGATACACTCGCGCCCTGCATGGCTGTCGACTCCCAAGCCCATCCCCCGCGGTTTCGCCTGTGGATCCGCCGGCAGAACGTGGCCGAGGGTCCGTTCTCGCTCCGGTTCGAAGCGATGGACGGCAAGGGCATCTTGCGCGTCGCGCGCCCGGGCGTGCTCATCGACCCGCCGGCCCGCCCGGTGGGCATCGAGGAGCGCCTCTCCACCGCGCAGCTCCGCAGCACCCGCTTCATCCTCGTGTGGGACGGCGGGCGCGCGCGCCAGGGTCACCTCCTCAACCGCATCGAGGAGCCGCAGCTCGAACGGCTGGAGCTCGAGCGGTGGCACGAGATGGAGGTCGTGGTCGACGGCGGGTTCCGCTACGCGGTGCTCCCGGTCATCACGGTCGCCCCCGAGGCCCGCCCGTCCAAGCCGAAGTCGCGTCGCCCGTCGCTGAGCGAGCTCCGCCAGGCGCTCGACTCCATCACCGTGCACGGCGAAGAGCAGGACGACGCCGACTCCGCCCTCGCCGGGCTCACGGGCCCGAGCCAGGGCGCGGCCAACATCGCCGACGCGCCGCCGCCGGGCATCGCCGGCCGTCGGCCGCCCCCGCTGGCGCCGCTGCCGCCCCCGGCGCGCCCGGCCACTCCGGTGGCGCGGGTCTCGGACTACGAGGTCGAGCGGCCGCGGCGCGCCGGCCTGGACCAGTCGCGGACCGTGCTGCAGGCCGAGTCGCCCGCGCCCCTCCCGCGCGGTCGGGGCCTGGAGAACGCGCCCACCGTCAGCGTCGACGCGGGGGTCGACACCGACGACCTCTTGGCGCTCGGCGAGGCCGAGGGTCCGCTGGACGACGCCGAGGCGCTCGCCCTCGGCGAGGCCGACGAACACGACGAGGCCGCGGCGTCGTTGTCGATGGCGCCGCCGGAGCCGGAGCCCACCGACCGGGGCCCGGTGCGCCCCCCGCCCGTCGAACGCGCCGCGCCCGTCGAACGCCCGGCACCGCCGGCGCCCCCCGCCGCGGCGGGCAGCGCGGCGGTGGAGAGCGACCCCCTCACTGGTGCGGCCGCCTTCGGCGCGCAGTTCAGCGACGCAGAAGAAGAGGCGGTCTTCTCGATCGACCTGCCGTCCCACCGGGCGTCCACCGAGCACGTGACGGTGCGGCGCGGAGTCGACGACGACCTGGCCGCCTTCACGCGCGACGAGCTGCCGCCGCTCCCGGCGGCGCCTGCGCCGCCCCCGCCCGTCGTGGCGGAGCGGCCGC
>SXGT01216576.1_pt1 | contig 36994 bp, 33 predicted proteins | sample 3176221 | NCBI WGS metagenome assembly SXGT01 (sample SAMN11356862, study PRJNA531348) | freshwater metagenome | isolation source: freshwater sample F1-120 | place: China: Fuxian Lake, Yuxi | collected 2017-12-25 | reverse complement strand
GACGACGCCTGGAGGCTGATCGTCTTGGTCGAGGATCCGAACGTGACTCGAATCGAGCCGCAGCCGTTGCACTTCGTGACGACGACGGCGATCCGTTCGCCGATCACCCCGGTGCGCGTCGCTCGCCGACCTGCCGAGTTCGCCCGGTAGGCCTGGTCGCCGTAGTACTGGGTTCCGTTCACTCGCGTCCAGCCGCTCGTGAACGAGAGCGACGTCGTCGACAATGGCAGTGAGGTGCACGCTGCTGTCGTGTACGACGACACGTTGCCGTGGATGTCTTCGGCCCGGGCCCGCCAGCAGTAGGTGCGCCCCTTCACGGCCGTCACCGGGTGTCGCGTGCGAGTGCTGTCGACGAACAGGTCGCTCCACAGCGGTGAGGACTGGTTGTAGAGGATCACCTTGCGCTGCACGTCGTAGGTTCCGACCGACGACGTGTCGAACCCGTACCACTGACCGGCGACTGCAGCCGCAGTGCTGAACGCCTTCACGGGGCGAATCATCGACACATATGGTGCGCTGAGGTCGTTGAGGGGTGCCCAGACGAACGCATCGCTGTTGGCGTTGGTGTCGGTCGGCACGAGGTTCGACGCGCCCGACGTGTACGCCACGACGCTGCCGCTCGGGCTGATGTCGGCGCCGTAGCTCTGACCATCGGGCTGCGTGCCGTTGTTGCCGGCGGTGACCCGCAGCGTCGTCGCGGCGGTCACATCGCGCCGGAAGATGTCGGAGGTGCCGGGGGTGTCGCCCACGACCAGCGCGCTGGCGTTGCTCGAGAAGGCGACGTAGCGGCCGCCGTCGCTCACGACCGGCGCCGCGAAGGAGCCGTCGGGTGCCCCGAACGAGGGCGATGCCCAACTGTTCGTGTTCGTCTGCCGATCGCGCACGTAGATGCCGGCGTAGAGGCCGCCGAGGTTGGTGGCTTGGGAGACGAAGGCGACGTGACGTCCGTCGCCACTGATCCCGGGTTCGGTGCTATGACCGTTGGTGACGCCGGCGGTGGCGACCGAAACGCGACTCGTGGCCACCGCTCCGGTTTCGTCGAAGACGCCGTCGTTGTCGGTGTCGCGATCGAACACGTAGATGTCGGTGAGGCCGTTCACGTCGGTCGACGCGGTGATGTTGGTGGCGTCGCTGGCGAAGGCGATGAACCGACCGTTCGCCGAGATCGACGGGTCGAAGCCGCCGCCGCCGGTGTTGGTGGTCGGGTTCTTCGACACGCGCCGCGTCGGTCCACCGCTGAGCGCGCGGACGTAGACGTCGCGGTCGAAGTCATCCTGACTTTCGGTTGTGTTGATCGACGAGTAGGTCTCGCCGACGACAGTCGTGCCGTCGCGGCTGATCATGCCCGCCTCGACTCCGTCGACCGGCGTGTACGCACTCGGGTCGTCGTCGCCGGCGATGTCGTACAGGAACGCCGGTCGGGTGGTGCCCGCGCCGAAGTCGTGGACGTACAGGTCAATCGAGAGGTTCTGGTCGCGGTCGAGATCGTCGTAGAGGTCGAGCACGTCGTCGTCGTCGGTCAAGAACGCGACCTTCTGCCCGTCGGCCGAGATCGATGGCGAGTAGCTGTCGTAGTCGGCGAACACGCCGTCGTCGTTGACGCTCGCGGGCAGGATGGCTCCGGTGAGGAGATCCTTGCGGAAGATGTCGACGGCGCCGTTCTCGTCGCCGGGGTAGAACTCGGCGTCGGTCGCGAAGGCGACGAAACGGCCGTCGGCCGACATCACCGGGGCATCCGACGACCCGTCGAGCTGGGCTCCGCTGCTCGTTCGGCTCACGATCGTCGCGCTCGTCGTCGCGGCCACAGCCGTCGTGGAGTCGATCCACGGTACGGCGAGCAGCGCCAGGCTCAAGGGCGCGACGACCCGACGAATCCTCGGCGCGAACGCCGGATTGCGACTGCTGGACACAATTCCTCCGCGGGTGTTGGGCCGCCCCCGAACTGCGGTGGACGATGATCGCATCCGGGGGATGCCAAAAGCAACGCGCGGCGCCCCGAAACGCCACGGATTGTGGCGGATTCCCTGCCGTGGGCCCGCCCCTTTCGGGCGTCTCGGTGCATCGGGTACCGTCGCTTCCCTCGTGAGCGCCTCCCTTCTCGATTCGCTGCTCGCCAAGCTGGACGAGCGCGCCGCCACGGTCGCGATCGTCGGCCAGGGCTATGTGGGCCTCCCTGTCGCGATGCGGTGTGTCGAAGTCGGCCACCGCACGCTCGGCTACGAGGTCGACGCCCGCCGCGTGGCGATGTTGCGGGCCGGCCACAGCTACGTCGGCGACATCCCCGACGACCAGCTGCGGGCCGCGCTCGCCGGCGGTTACACGCCCACCGACCAGATCGGCGACCTCGCCGGATTCGACGTCGCGGTGATCTCGGTGCCGACCCCGCTCGCCGAGGGCATTCCCGACCTGTCATTCGTCGAGTCGGCGAGTCACGCGGTCGCTCGGGTGTTGCGAGCCGGCTCGGTCGTGATCCTGGAGTCGACCACGTATCCGGGAACGACCGACGAACTCGTCCGCCCGATCCTCGAGTCGACGGGCCTGCGCGCCGGCGAGGACTTCTTCCTCGGCTACTCGCCCGAACGGATCGACCCCGGCAACGCGATGTTCGGCTTCGTCAACACGCCCAAGGTCGTGTCGGGGATCGACGCCGACTCGCTGCGCGCAGTCGACGCGTTCTTCTCGACCTTGGTCGACAAGACGGTTCCGGTGAAGTCGTGTCGCGAGGCCGAACTCGTCAAATTGCTCGAGAACACGTTCCGGCACGTGAACATCGCGCTCGTGAACGAACTCGCGATGTTCGCCGACGATCTCGGCGTCGACATCTGGAACGCGATCGACGCCGCGTCGACCAAGCCGTTCGGCTACATGCGCTTCACGCCCGGGCCGGGGGTCGGCGGCCACTGCCTGCCGATCGATCCGTCGTACCTGTCGTGGTCGGTGAAACGACGATCGGGCCACCCCTTCCGCTTCGTCGAGCTGGCGAACGACGTCAACGAACACATGCCCGAATATGTGGTGCGGCGCGCGCAACGGATGCTCAACGACCGCGGGCTCGCGGTTCGGGGTGCGCGCATCGTGCTCCTGGGATTCGCCTACAAGGCCGGCACCTCCGACTGGCGGGAGTCGCCGTCGGTCGCGGTCGCCGACCTGCTCGCCGAACTGGGCGCCGACATCGTGGCCTGCGACCCGTACCTACCGGCGAGCGCCGAACTGCCCGCGCAGACCGAACTCGTCGAGGTGACGGCCGAACTCCTCGCTGCCGCCGATCTGGTGGTGTTGCTCGTCGATCATCCCGAGTTCGACCCCGACCTGGTCTGTCGATCGTCGCGACTCGTACTCGACACGAAGGGCGTGTTACGCAGCCGCGAGTTCGTCGGCGAAACCCTCTGACCCGAACTCGTTCGGTCGGCGCCTCGGCGCGCGAACGAGTCGAGCGCTCTCAACGCCCGAGCGTGTACCGATAGACCTCGAGCAGCCGGTCGGCGGTGGCGTCGGGGTCGTTCGCGCTGCGCACCGATTCCGACGCCTGCGCCGCGGCGCCCCACGCCTGCGGGTCGGCGGTGATGGTTTCGATCGCGTCGATGAGTGCGGCGGGATCTCTGGGTGCGACGACCAGACCGGTCCCTTCGGCGCGAACGGTTTCGCCGAGCGCACCGACATCGCTCACGACGACCGGACGACCGTGCGAGTACGCGTCGTGCAGGACCCCGCTCTGCGACGCGAACTCGGTGTAGGGGAGCGCGACGACATCGGCTTCGCGGTACAGCTCGTGTTTGCGATGCTCGTCGATGTAGCCGATCTCGACGTGCACTCGCGGGTCGCGTTCCGCCGCGGCTCGCAGGTGCGCTTCGATGTCGGCGACACCCCGCCCGGCGAACACGAAACGAGCGTCGAGGTCGGGGCGCCGCGCGATGGCGTCGAGCAACACTTCGGTGCCCTTGTTCCGTCGGAGCGCGCCGAACGCCAGAACCGTCGGCGGCGAGTTCGGGCGATCGCGATGTTCCGACGCTGCGGGGAGCACCCAGTGCGGGATCTCGTGAATCCGCGCGCGGGGGACGGCGAAGTCGGCTTCGAGGCGACGGCGGACCGACTCGTGGTGGACGATCAATTCGCCCGCGTGGCGATAGAGCCGATCCAACAAGCGGTGCTCGACCGTCGCGGGCAGTCGGGTCTGGTGCGGCACCACGTCGTGGACCGTGGTGACGAGCGGACGATGCCGGGCGAGGCGTTCGAGGGCCCACCAATCGGTGAATCGGTTCACGAACACGATGTGCACGAGGTCGGCCTCACGCGTGCGGTGGCTGCGGTGCCGAACACGCGACGCGTAGATGGTCGCTCGCGACCTCATCCATGCGATCGAGCGCTCCCGCTCGACCCCGACCTCGGGAACCGTCGCGTCGATTCGGGCGTGATCTCGGTCGAGGTCGTCGTCGGCGATGCGGCCCGCGATCGTGTGGACCACCAACTCGTCGACGCGCGCGCCCATCGCATCGACGAGCGGAAGGTGCTCGGGCCGAAGGTAGGGCCAGTACCACGACAGGCGCATTGCGGTCTGCCCTCAGACGCGCTCGGACTTGGGCGGCAGAATTCGAGCGGGATTGCCGACCGCGGTGTGGCCGGCCGGCACGTCGGTCCGCACCACGGCGTTCGCACCCACCCGGGCTCCGTCGCCGAGGTGGATCTCGCCGAGGACCTTGGCGCCGGCATAGACGGCGACGTTGTCGCCCAGCGTCGGGCGCGCCTCGGGGCGATCGAAGCCGATCGTGACCTGCTGGTTGACCCAGCAGTTGGCACCGAGTCGACGTGCCGCGACGATCGTGGCGAAACCGTGTTGGATGAACAGACCTGGGCCGATGTCGCCACACGCGAGGTGGAGCGTGCGCTCACCGGGATACACGAAACCGAACGTCACGCCGAGGGCGGCGCCGAGCACCCCCGCCCGCCGGAGGCGATAGCAGTACAACGTGCGGAACTCGCGATAGGTGGCGAGCAGCGCCAGCGTCGCGAACTGACGCGGCGCGGGAGGTCGGACGATGCCGACCCAGCGATCGGTGTCGGCCTTCACGACGCCGCGAACGCGAGGCACGACGAGACCGCTCAACATCGGTGCGAACCACGCCATGCGGATTGCGAGCGCGAGTCGCTTGGCCGCGCGCACGTCAGCGCCAGCCGAGTGCGCGCAAGCGGTCGGCGAGCAGGTCGCTGAATTCTTCGGCGGCCTCGACCTCGAGGTGCTCGTAGTCGCGGAAGTCGTCGTCGTCCATGCTGGAGCTGAGATCGAGCGCATCGACGCCGGCGGCTTCGCTCTCGGCAAGCACGAGATCGCGCAATTCCTCGAACTGTTCGGGCCCGCCGGGATGCAGCTCGCGGAACGACGTCGGGATCGGCATGACCACGACGACGACCTCGATGCCCTGTTCGCGCAGCGCTCGGAGGGTGCGGCGGAATGCGTTCAGCTCCTCGTCGCCGACGCGGAAGTTGACGAGTTGCTTGTCGCGCACGGTGATGCGGTGGTTCTCCCGCATGCGGTCGAGCTGGGCGTCGGACAGGTCTCGAAACCCGAGGTCCCACACGGCGCGGCGTCCGAGGGGACGCTGGCGCGTGAATCGCTCGCGATTGCCGCGTGCGGCCTCGATCAGCGAGGCGGGGTCGCGCAGTTCGTCGCGGTGCTCCGACAGCGCGATCGACAACAGGGCGCGGTCGAGCGCGGCGATCCAGCCCGGTTCGCTCGCCCGCGCATCGAGGTACTGCTCGATCGTGCGGTTCGGTCGACCGGCATTGAAGTCGATCGAGGACACACCCCACACGACCCGCTTGGGGTGCAGACGCGGCACCACCTCGTCGAGCAGCCAGCGCTCGACGACGGGCGTCTGCGCGCCCGGGAGCGCCAGGTTGTGGACGTAATCCGAGTCGGCGAACTTCCCCTCGAAGCGATCGGCGGCGATCCCGCGCCGGACGAACGAAGTCCCGACGAACGTGATGTCACTGGTGATCCCGGCCGCTGCGAGCACATCCATGTCGTGGATCGCGGTCTGGGCCGGGCCCGAGAAGTAGATCTGCGGCTCCGACAGCCGACCGGCCGACGCGCGCACCGCCAGTTCGGAACCGACGAGCGTCGTCAGCAGGCCGATGACGAACGCGGCCGTGAACCGCCCCCGCCGCTTCGCCGGTGCTCCGCTCGTGGCCATGAAGTTGCCAACGATAGTTGGCGCCGCGTCGACCGTGTCTCGGGGCGTCGCATCGACGGCTCGCAGCGAGCGATGTCGTGACCGACGTCGCTCTCGGCGGTTCGGGGCGCTGTCTACGATCGAGGAGTGCACGGTGTCGACGAGCGGGTCTCGGTCCTGATCCCGGCCTACAACGTCGAGCGTTGGATCGCCGCCGCGATCGACTCCGCCCTCGCGCAGGATCATCCGGCGATCGAGGTCGTCGTGGTCGACGACGGATCGACCGACGGCACGGCTGCGATCGTCGAGTCGTACGCAGACCGGGTGGTGTTCGTTCGTCAGGCGAACCGCGGCCTCGCCGGTGCCCGCAACACCGCACTCCGTCACGCGAGCGGTTCGATCATCGGCCTGCTCGACGCCGACGACGTGTGGGCCCCAACTCGGACCTCGCGCGCCATCTCGTTGCTGCGTGCCGACCCCGGCCTCGGCGTGGTCACGACCGACGCCTGGCTGATCGAAGGCGACCGACCGACCGATCGCCGCTTCTACGGCGACTGGCATGGGGTCGAGTTCGCGCTCGGCGACCAACTCGGCGCGATCGCGAACCACAACTTCGTGTTCGTCGGCGCGTACATCCGCCGCGAGTTGTTCGAACGTCATGGGACCTTCGACGAGAACTTGCGGCGAGCCGAGGACTACGACCTCTGGGTGCGCTTCCTGCTCGGCGGCGAGCGATTCGGCATCGTCGACGAGCCGCTCGCGGGCTATCGCGTGCGCCCCGACTCGCTGAGCGCCGACCCGCGAGTGCAGCGCGAGGCGCACCTCACCGTCCTCGCCAAACACCTGCACCCGCTCTGGGTGCGCGCGGCTCGCGGTCGACCCGGCGATGCCTACGACGTCGGTCGGCTGCTCGAGTCGCGCGGCGACGCGAAGGGTGCGGCGCGCGCGTTCGCGCTCGGCGCGCGAGATCGCCGACTCTCGACGGCGGCGCAGGTGAAACAGGTCGGCGCCGCGTTGCGCGCACGGCTCGGGACGCGCCGGGTCACAACCACAGCGCGCGATGGTGGATGATGCCTTCGACCTGACCGAGTCGGGAGCCGAGGATCCAGCAGTACGCGGCTCGGCCCTCGGTCGAGCGCAGACGTGGGAGCCAAAGCACGAGCAACAGCCACGACTTCCAGCCGGCGAACCGTGACGGCGTGGGGAGTCCGTGTTCGTGCGTCAAGCGGCAGATCAACGGCTTGCCCCGACCGTAGAAGCGCCCCTGGCGGAACAACACTGCGGCTTCGGTGCGATACCGATAGTGCAACACCGCGTCGGGCGCGAACCCCACTTGGATCCCTGCCAGGTGGAGACGCAGGCTGAACTCGACGTCTTCGGTCGCGCCGAACACGTCTTCGCGAAATCCCCCGATCGCGACCCACGCGTCGCGCCGCATGCCGAAGTTGCCCCCGGGCACGAGCACGAACGCGTCGGAATAGGTGCGAGGTCGGTCGAGTGGGTACGAACCGCGAGTTGCGACCAGCCAGCTCGGATTCAACCGTTCGACCTCGAGCGGGCCTGCGACCACACGATCTTGGCGCAGCGCGTCGCCCATCGCCGCGACCCAACGCGGACCCACGATGTCGTCGCCGTCGCACAGCGCGACGCGGTCGGCCGCCGCGACCTCGAAGCCGCGATTGCGAACGAAGTTGACGCCCGCGCCATCGTCGGCGAGCACGTACCGCACGCGCGGGTACCGCGCGGCGTAGTCGGCCACGATTGCCGCGGTCTCGTCGGTCGAACCGTTGTCGACGACGACGATCTCCCATTCGCCGTCCCAGGTTTGGGCCACGAGCGCGTCGAGTTGCTCGCGAATCGTCGACGCCACGTTGCGGGCGGGGATGACGACCGTCAGCTCCATCAGGTGATCTGCTCGAGCCAGCCGAGATCGGCGGGGAATCGACGGGCGACGTCGGTGATCTCGGCGATCTCGGCCGGCTCGAGACGGTCGCGCCAGCGTCCGGGTTCGTCGGCGGCGACTCGATTGGTGACGTAACCCGCGCCAGGTCGGTTCGATGCTTCGACGGCGTGCATCGCGTGCTCGTTCCACTCCAGCCCGAGCCGGGTGGCGATCGCCGCGAAGTGTTGCATCGGATCGGCGCACACGGCCTCGTGTGAAATCGCGACCCACTCGTCGTGGCGACGCCGCACGGACTCGAGTTCGTACGCCAGCGAAGTCGCCATGGCCGCCGCTCGCGCCAGCGGGCCCGAACTGGGTGGTGGCAACTCGATGTCCCAGCGTTCGAGGGCGCGTCGACGGATCGCCTCGTACATCGTGCCCTGGGGTGGATTCCAGCCGAAGTCGCGCCAGCTCGCGACGACGTTCAGCGGGTGACGCGAGACCACGCCGACGGCGTGTGCGCCCTTGGCGGCGATCCATTCGGCCGCGAACGCTCCGTTGACACTCTTCACGACGACGTGGTCGACCGGTTTCCCGGCGCGCAGGGGTCGAGCAGTGCGCAGCACGACCCGTACTCGGGCCGAACGAACTCCGGTTTGGCGGGCGGCGGTCTTCTCGTCGCCGCTGACTCGCTTGAACGTTCGGCGGGCGATGAAGTCGGCGATTCCCCCGGCCGGCGCTCCGCCCGAGAAGGCGCCGCGCCACAATCGTTCGAAGTCGGCGTGCGGATCGGTTGGTTCGAGCATCGGGTGGTGCAGCAGGTCGAGCTTGGACGCGAACGCGAACGGTTCGTGGGTGCCGTCGGGTTCGTGGACGTAGCGGGCGCCTCGGGTCGCGCCCAACATCGAGCCGATCCAGGTGGTGCCCCCGCGCGGCACGCCCAGCACCAAGACGGCGTGCGGGCTCGACGACATTCCCTGACGGTAGTCAAACCGGGTACCGGACCGTCACGAGCCCCGTGAATGACTTGACGGTTCGTGATACACGCCATGGTGTGTGGCGCGACCCGATGACCGCGCGTGAGTCGACCGGTAGCGTCGCACCCCGGTGGACATCGTGGTGCCTTCCTCAGACCGAGCCGACGCGGCCGGTGCGAGCGCACCGGTTGCCGGCGCCACCCGTTCGGTGCTGTTCGTCTCGGGTACCTCGGTCGGCGGTGCCAATCGCAGCACGCACGAATTGGCGGCCGCGTTGTCGGAGCGGGGCCACCGGGTTGCGGTGCTGAGCGCGATCGACGAAGCGACGCGGGCCCGCCGGGTGCACAAGCGCCTGCTCGATGCCGAAGTTCGCTTCGGCGGACCGATCGGACGCGTGGTGCAAGCCGTCCGTCGACGGATCGGGCGGAACCTCGAGCCGCTCGCCGATCATCCGTATGCGGCGTGGCGGAGCGCCCAGCCCGAGAACGCGTTGGCCGACCGCCTCGATGTCGTGCGTCCCGACATCGTGGTCGTGAGCAGCGTCGAGCGGCCCACATGGCGTCAGATCCGCGGACTCCTCGACGAGTGGGGCATCCCGAGCGTCTTGTACCTGCGCGAGCGAACTGCGCTCGGTCACCTCGCGCAGTCCGGCGTCGCCCCCGATTTGGTGGGCCCTGACCTCGTCGTCGCCAACTCCGAAGGCCACGCACGCGAGGCCCGATCCGCCGGCTACGAGACGTACGTCGTGCCGAGCATCATCGACGTCTCGAACTGCCGTACGACACCGACCCGCGAACGCGTGGTCTTCGTGAATCCCGTCCCGCTGTTCGGTCTCGACATCGCGCTCGGCGTCGCCGCCGCCCGACCCGACATCCCGTTCACGTTCGCGCGGTCGTGGCCGCTCGCACCGCAAGCCGAGCGCGAGTTGCTCGACGCGGCGCGGCGTTTGGGCAACGTCGAGGTCGCCGACCCCGTCGCCGATCCTCGTGAGGTCTACGCGCGAGCGCGCCTCGTGCTCGTTCCGTATCTGCATCCGGGTCGCCCCCGGGTTGTCGCCGAAGCGCACGCGAGCGGGATTCCGGTCGTCGGGTCCGACAGCGACGGGACCGCGGAAGCGATCGGTCCCGCGGGAATCGTCGTTCCCGTTTCAGCACCGATCGACTCGTGGACCCAGGCGATCGACGAGCTGTGGAACGACGAGCATCGTTACGCCGACATGGTCGACGTCGTCCGCGAGTGGGCGGGCCGCCCCGAGATGACGACCGAGGCGATCGTCACTGCGTTCGAGGAGTGCCTGCGACTCGCGATCGCGAACCGATCCCGAAGACGATGACGATGCGATTGTCGGTCGTCGTGCCGGCCTTCAACGCCGCGGCGACCCTGCCTTCTCAGCTCGACGCGCTGCTCACGCAGGACTACGACGAACCGTGGGAGGTCGTGGTCGTCGACAACGGGTCGACCGACGACACCGCGACCATCGTGCAACAGATCGGCGCGAGTCGATCCGAGATCCCTGTGGTCCGCCTCGTCTCGACCGTCGCCGGGGCGGGTCCGAGCCACGCCCGCAACGTCGGGATCGTCGCGGCGGCGGCGCCGGTGGTGGCCTGTTGCGATGCCGACGATGTGGTCGGTGAAGGTTGGGTTCGGGCAATGCAGGTCGCCCTCGACGCCCACCCCTTCGTTGCGGGGGCGCTCGAGCTCGATCGGCTCAACCCGCCGTGGCTCGTCGCGGGACGAGGCCGATCGATCGAACGCTGCCCCGCCTACCACGACGACCTGTTGTTTCCGCACGGCTGCAATTTCGGCATCCACCGCGATCTGTTCGTGGCGAACCAGTTCGACGAGGGCTGGCGCGCCGGCGAGGAGATCGAACTTGCCTACCGCTTGCGCGCCACGGGAGTCGCGTGCACGTTCGTTCCCGACGCGGTCGTGCACTACCGCTACCGCGACGGCTTCGCGGCCACGTTCCGTCAGGCGAGAATCGCAGGACGGGCCCAACAGATGTTGCGATCGCTGACCGGACGGGGTGACGAGCGGTCGACCGTCGTGCGGCGGGCCGTCTGGCTGGTGGTTCGCTCGCATCGGTTGTTCAGCCGCGACGGGCGGATCCGCTGGGCGTGGGTCGCCGGCGAGGTCGTCGGCCGAATCGGTCGCCGCCGCGACTCGACTCGATAGCGTGCCGACGATGCCCGAACCGGACGCGCCGACCCCGTCGAGCGAGGACGCAACCGATCGAGCGGAACGATTCGTGTTCATCGGAGGGTTGCATCGCAGCGGCACCACGCTGCTCGCCGAGTTGCTCGGCGCCCACCCCGAGCTGACGACGATCTCGGGATCTCCCGCATCCCACGACGAAGGCCAACACCTCCAATCGGTGATGCCGACCGACGAGGCGTTCGGGGGGCCCGGCGTCTTTGCGTTCGACCCGGCCGTGCATCTCACCGAAGCGGACGCGACCACCCCCGATGCCGATCGGGCGCAGATGCGCGCGGCCTGGCGTCCGTTCACCGACGCGACCTGTCCGACGATCGTCGAGAAGTCGCCGCCGAACTTGCTGCGGTTCCGCTACCTCCAGCGGGTGTTCGAGGGGGCGTCGTGCATCGCGATCGTGCGCCACCCCATCGCGGTGGCGCACGCGACGGAGTTCTGGGCGGGCACGGGAATCCAGCGATTGCTCGAACACTGGGTCATCGCCCACGAGCGACTCGCGCTCGACGCACCCCACGTGGAGCGACTGCACACGCTGCGCTACGAAGACCTCGTTGCCGATCCCAACCGCGAACTCGCGCGGATCCATCACTTTCTTGGAGTCGAACCCGTCGCCGTGGACGCGGAAGTTCGCGACGACACCAATCGGCGTTACTTCGCGAGATTTCGTCACTCACGCTGGCTCCCGGCCGCACTGAAGATCCGCCCGCACGTCCGTGCCTACGAAGACCGGATCCGCGCGCTCGGCTACGGATACTCCCTCCGCGATCAGATGCGTCGATAGACCCTAAAATTTCGGGTCTATCGACGCATCAGGGTGCGAACATGGCGCGGACCGCCGGGTCGTCGACCGAGGCGAGGAGTTCGTCGAAGTTCGCGACCGCCTCGCGTAGGTCGTCGGATGTGTTCTTCTGCGTAGCTCCGGCCACGGGCCGCGGTGTCACGCCGACGAACGACTGCACTGCGGCAAACGCCGTTGCGGGGTCGGCGAGTAGATCTTCGTAGTCGATCCGCAGCGTCGGTCGATCGAGACGCTGAACGTACGCGTCGATTTCGCGTTTGTCGGCTACGACGCCTTCGAGCAAACGGTGAAATCGTTCGAGGTCGATCATCACCGGCCCTGGCGGCTGGTCGTCGTCGTAGCGGTTCCACTTTCCGGTCGTGTCGTGCAGCGCTTTGGCGGTGACGCGGCTGACCGCGTGCTTCACGTCGTTGCGGCGGTCCATCAGGATCACCTTCACGTCGAGGTCGCGCAACAATGTCGCGAACGCTTCGGGGTCGACGACGTCGCGCAACTTCGTCTTGAAGCCGCGAGCGCGTGCCCGACCGAACATTCGACCCCGAAGCCAGCCCCGGCTCCATTCGAGCTGTCGGGCCGATCCGTCGGACCGCAGCGAACTCAGCACCTCGCCCTCGATCGCGATCTCCGGGTGTTCGGCCAGCGCCGACACCAGAAAGGTGCTGCCGACTCGACCCGGGAACAGGATCACGAAGCGAGTCACGCGTTGGCGAGCGACGAACATGTGAGATGCGAGCTCCGGTGGATCGAGTCGAGGGATGCGCAGCGTCCCGGAGCATAACGACCGATCGCTAGCCTCCGGCCGGATGACGTCGTTGGTCCTGCTCATCGGTGCGCCCCGCAGCGGAACCACGTGGCTTCAGCAGATCCTCGCGTCCCACCCTGCGGTGGTCTCGCCCCCCGAGACCGAGTTGTTCACTCGGTACCTTGCGCCCGGCGTCGAGGCGTTCGATCGCTCGATGCAACGCGACGACGGTGGCCCGACACCTCGCCGACTGAAGGGGCTGGCGACGGTGTTGACCCGCGACGAGTTCGACGAATGGGCACGCCAGCTCGTCACCCGCACCGTCGAGCGCGCTCGGGCGGCGAAGCCAACCGCCTCGGTCGTGCTCGAAAAGACGCCCGGCCATACCCACCAGTTCGAGCTCATCGAGCGATTCGCGCCGAACAGTCGATACCTGCACCTCGTACGCGACGGTCGCGACGTCGCCGCGTCGCTCGTGGTCGCCGGTCGCGGTTGGGGGTACCGCTGGGCGCCGACGGCGATCGGACCCGCGGCCGAGATGTGGCGTGACCACGTGCGTGCCGGGCAGGCCGCGGTGCACGCCGCGGGCGAGCGAGGCCTGGAGGTTCGCTACGAAGACCTGCACGGCCCCGCCGGTCCGCACACCGTTCTCGCCGCGCTCGCACATTGCGGCGTCGCCGCGACCCTCGACGACGCGGCCGACCTGCTCGATCGTCATCGGCTCGCGGAGGCTGATCCGAACCGTGTGCCGACCGATTCGGTTCGCGTCGGCGGTTCCCACGCCGACACGGCCCTCGACGAGCCGGCCGGATTCGTGGGAAAGGGCGGCAGCGGCGGATGGCGGGCTGCGTGGAACGCCGTCGATCGAGCGACGTTCACGTCTCGCGCCGGTGACGACCTGCGAGCGCTCGGGTATGTGACGAGCGACGACTGGGTCGGTACAGTCTCGCCGCTCGTCCGATCTCGGGCCGTAGCCATGAAGATCGGCGGCCGGGCGGCTCGCCGGGTCGGCGAGTGGGCGCAGCGCAGCCGGGAGCGGCTTCCATGAACGACATCACCGAGACCGCGGCGGGGGCGACGGCGAACGGCAAAGTGATCATCGCCGGGACCGGTCGGGCCGGAACGACGGTGCTCGTGCGCGCGTTGTCGAAGCTCGGCGCCGACACCGGATTCGGCGGCGACGAGCGAGGCAAGTTCGTCGAGAGCGCCCGCGCCGGATTCGAACGGAACCCGCTCGCCGCCGACGCACCCCGCATCGTCAAGAATCCCGCGTTCTCGGATCGCATCGGGCCGCTGCTCGACGCGGGTGAGCTCGCGGTCGAGCACGTGATCGTGCCGATGCGCGACCTCGAGATCGCCACCGCGAGCCGGCTTCGTGTCAGCGACTACGGAGCGCGGCGAGGGGTGCCCGGTGGCGTGTTCGGAACTCGCAAGGCGACCGACCAACGTCAGGTGTTGGCCGACAACTTCTACCAACTGGTCTGGGCCTGCGTGCGACACGACGTCCCGATGACGTTCCTCGAGTTCCCCCGATTCGCGATCGACGCGGACTACCTCCACGCCGCGGTCGGCTGGCTGACCCCCGACCGAACCGTCGACGAGTATCGGACGGTGCTCGGCGAACTCGTCGACGAATCCCTGATCACCGAGACGCCGCTGAGTATCGACGAGCAACGAAAGCTCCGCCGACGTTCGCTGCGCTACACGATCATCGGGCGTCCGCAGGCCCATCTCCGCGCCCGTTTCGGGCGGGCGAAACGACCGTGAGTGCCGTCGCGATCGTCGGCATGCACCGAAGCGGCACGAGCTGGCTCGCGGGAACACTCCAAGAACTCGGTCTCGAACTCGGTGTCGTCGACGAGGCGAACCCCTACAACGCCCGCGGGAACCGCGAACACGCGCGAATCCAAGAGCTTCACGCATCGGTGTTCCAAGCCGCGGGAGGGTCCTGGCGGAACCCGCCGGCTCGGGCCGAGTGGTCCGACGCGCAACGCGACGAACTGCGACGCATCGTCGACGACCTCGGCCGAGACGCCGCAGTGTGGGGGTTCAAGGATCCGCGAACTCTCTTCGTCCTGGATGAGTGGCGAGCCCAGGTTCCTGATCTCGAGGTCGTCGGGATCTTTCGGAACCCCCAGGCCGTTGCCGCGTCCCTCGGTCGCCGCGGCTCGTTCTCGATGCCCCGACGGCCGGCGCTGGCGCTCTGGACGGTGTACAACCAGCGGCTCGTCGAGATCCACCGAGCCCGACCGTTTCCGGTGTTGTGTTTCGACCGATCGGCGAGCGAACTGGCTCGCCAGGTCGGTGCGCTCGCCACGCGATTCGGGCTCGCCCAACCCGACGTCGATCCGTCGTTCTTCGATGCGACGCTCGTGCATCACGGCGCCGTCGAGCGCGTCCCGTGGCGGGCTCGCCCGACATGGCGGGCGCTCGAAGCCGCGGCCCGACAGACCGACTCGGAACTCCGCGTCGAAGCGGGGTGACCAACCCGTCACAGTGGCCGATTCGTCGGCCGCGAACCTTTTGCACTTTGGCACCGAGAGGTGGTGAAATCCGAGGATGGTCCTGACCAACGCGGCGTCGGTCGCCGACGAGTCACGCGAGCGGGCCGCCATCATCGACGACCCGTGGGTCGCGTCGCCGCCGGTCTCGCCGGTCGCCCTCTTCCGGGTCGCGATGTCCGAGCACGCACCCGATCTCGTCGGTGAGGTGTTGCGCAGCGGCTACATCGGCCAAGGGCCACGAGTCGAACAGTTCGAGGCCGCGTTGGCGACCCGACTGGGGACCGATCGAATCGTCACGCTGAACAGCGCGACCTCGGGGCTCCACCTCGCCTGGCATCTGCTCGAGAACACCGCTGCGCCCGACGGACGCCCGATCGTCAGCGACGGCGACGAAGTGCTGGCCCCTGCACTCACATGTACAGCGACGAACTGGCCCGCGTTGGCGAACCGTTTGCGACTGCGTTGGGTCGACGCCGATCCGAACACCTGCAACGTCGACCTCGACGACCTGGCCGCGCGACTCGGCCCGAACACGCGGGCAGTCATGATCGTGCACTGGGGCGGGTACCCGGTCGATCTCGCTCGGCTCGGCGAAATCCTCGACGCGCACGAGGCGCGCCACGGGTTTCGGCCGGCGGTCATCGAGGACTGTGCGCACGGGTGGTCATCGACCTACCAGGGGCTTCCCCTCGGCAATCACGGGAATTTCGCGGTCTTCAGTTTTCAGGCGATCAAACATCTGACGACGGGCGACGGCGGACTCCTCGTGAGTCCGAACGACGACTGGCAACGCCGCGCCAAGTTGTTGCGGTGGTACGGCATCGATCGGGAGAACAACGAACGCTCCGACTTCCGATGCGAAGCCGATATCCCCGAGTGGGGCTTCAAGTTCCACATGAACGACATCGCCGCCGCGACCGGTCTGGCGAACCTCGAGATCATCGACGAGGTTGTCGCACGCCATCGGGGACACGCGGCCGAATACGACCGCGCCTTCGCCGACGTCGACGGACTGACCGTGCTCGAGCGCGCGCCCGATCGCGACAGCGCGTTCTGGATCTACACGATGCGCGCCGAACGTCGCGACGACCTCATGCGCAAGCTCAACGATGCGGGTATCGCGAGCAGTCGCGTGCACGAACGCAACGACATCCATTCGTGTGTCGCGTCGGCCGCGACGTCGTTGCCGCAACTCGACCGCCTGGTCACGGAGATGATCTGCATTCCGGTCGGTTGGTGGGTCACTCCCGCGCAGCGTGAACACGTGATCGAAACCATCCGATCGGGTTGGTGACCGTTCTCGCATGACCTGCATTCATGTCGTCACCGTTCACTGGATGGACGATCGCTGGATCGAACCCCAGCTTCGGTACCTCGAGCGTTACCTCGGCGAGCACAAGGTCTGGGCCGCGCTGAACGGCATCGACTTCGATCGTTACGCCGGTCGCTTTCATCACGCCGACGACTTCGAGGCGCCCCACCCGGTGAAGCTGAATCGCCTCGCCGAACTGGCGCGCGCCGAAGCGGGGCCCGACGACCTGTTCTTGTTTCTCGACGGCGACGCGTTTCCGATCGCACCGATCGATCGCGATCTGCTCGACGGGTTTCCGCTCGCGGCGATGCGACGCGACGAGAACATGGGCGAACCGCAACCGCACCCCGCGTTCTGTCTCGTCCCCGTCGACTTCTGGTTCTCCATCGACGGTGACTGGCGGCAGGGCTACACCTGGATCGCGAGCAACGGGGTCGAGACCACCGACGGCGGCGGCAACCTGCTCGGCATCCTGCGCGAACGCGGCATCGAGTGGCGCCCGCTCGTGCGTTCGAATCGGTACGACCTCGACCCGCTCTGGTTCGGGGTCTACGGCGACGTCGTCTACCACCACGGTGCCGGGTTTCGCCCGCCGGTTTCGATGCTGGCCGGCTTGGCCGGCAAGAAGTCGGTCCGGGACGCGGTCGCCGCGGCGATCATTCCCGAATCGGTGCCGCTGCTCGGCCGCCTCGAACGGTCGCTTCGATACCGCGCGGCGCGTCGGCGGGCCGGCGTCGCGATCGACGAGTACGCCGACCGGAGTCAGGCGTTGTCGGACGAAGTGTTCGCGTGGATCGAGCACGAACCCGATTTCGTGCGCCGCTTCACCGATCCCGACGCCTACGCGGCCGAGCGCGGCGGCGTTCGGTAACGAGCGCGCGCAACCCGGAGCTTGACGTTCACCCACGCGAGCTTGGCGAGCTGTTTCGTGCGCCGACGCCACGGCATTCGGGCGGCGTCCAGTTTCTGCCACGTCATCGACCCGTAGTGCCGATACGAGCGTGCGAACGACGTCGGCATCTCGGCGTATCGCAATCCCGCGGCCTCGAGGTCGGCGAAGAAGGCCGCCATCGTGTCGTACGCGATCTTCGTGCCGTCGGCGTTCGTCGACTCGGTGTAGGCGAAGCTCGTCGTGATGTGGTCGCGGACCTGGTCGACGTCGAGCAGGACGAGCCACGGTTCGGGTCGCGCCGCGAGCGTGGCGGTGGCGCCCGTCACCGGGTGGCGGTACGGCACGCCGTTGCGAGCTTGGATTCGGGTCGCCACGAGCGCGGCGTCGTGCGCGACGGCCGTTTCGACCATTGCCGCCAACCATCCGTCGCGGCGGAACTCGACGTCGGAATCGCAAAAAACGAGGTAGCGCCCGGTCGAGTCGGCCAGCCAGCCGTCGAGCCAGTCGGGGTGGGCCCGACCCTCCGGCGCGACCTCGAGCGAACACCACCCGGCCCCGGCGAGCCGTCGGAGCAACTCCAGAGACCCGTCGGTCGAGCCGCAATCACCCACGCGCAGCTGGTGCGGATGCCCGGCGCGCGCCACGAGAGTCCGCAGGCAGAGTTCGGTCACCGCCGCCGTGTTGTAACTCGCGAAGCAGACCTCGACCATCGGCCGCGTCGCGCCTGTGTCAAGTCGCACTGTCAACCTGGGCAAGATCGAGATCGAACATCGCAGGTGCCATGCTAGGGGTCGTGTCGAATCCGATTCGCGTGCGCTGGCTGATCAAGGGCCTCGGTCCGGGCGGCGCAGAGCACTTGCTGCTCGCCGCCGCGGCCACCCGAGATCGAGACGAGTTCGACGTCAGCGCCGGTTACCTCTTGCCGTGGAAGGACGCGTTGGTTCCCCGGCTCGAAGCATTCGGTGTACCCGTTCGCTGCCTCGACGTCGCCAAAGAGCGCGACCTGCGATGGGCGCTGCGGCTGCGACGATGGTTGATCGACGAACCCGTCGACATCGTGCACGTGCACTCGCCCTACGTCGCCGCGGTTGCTCGCATCGTCGTGCGGTCGCTGCCGTCAGCGCGCCGACCGCGGCTGGTGAGCACCGAACACAACGCCTGGTCGACGTTCAAGACACCGACGCGCCAACTGAACGCGTGGACTGCGGGTCGCGACGACGCGGTCGTGGCGGTGAGCGACGAGACCCGCGACTCGATGCGGTCGACGGTTCGCGAGCGCTGTGAAGTGTTGGTGCACGGAATCGACACGGAAGCGGTCGCGGCTTTGCGACGCGAGCGGTCGGCTGTCCGCGACGAGTTCGGGATCTCGCCCGACGCGTTCGTGATCGGAACCGTCGCCAACTACCACCCCAAGAAGGACTGGCCGAACATCCTTCGGGCCGTGCGCGCGGTCATCGATCAGCGTCACGACGCGCGCGCAATCCTGATCGGTCAAGGGCCACTCCAAGACGAAGTCGAGCGACTGTTCGACGAGCTGGGTCTCGCGCCGAGCGCGGCGCTGACGGGGTTCCGTCCCGACGCGGTGCGGCTGTTGTCGGCCTGCGACGTGTTCGTCCTGGGATCGAAGTGGGAGGGCCTTCCGGTCGCCTTGATGGAGGCGATGGCGCTCGGTCTGCCGATCGTGTCGACCGCGGTTGGAGGAATCCCCAAGGTGATCGAGTCCGAGGTCGACGGGTTGCTCGTGCCCAGCGGCGACGCCGCGGCACTCGCCGCGGCCGTCGAGCGGGTTGCGGCCGACTCGGATTTCGCGACTGCGCTCGCTCGGCGCTCCCTGGAGCGGGCGGCCGAGTTCGATGCCGCACGCGCCCAACGACGTCTCGAAGCCATCTACCGATCGGTGCTCGCACGATGAGTGACCTCACGATTCGTCCCGCCGACGCCGCGGATCGGGAGCAGATCATCCGACTCCTGGCCGCGTCGCTCGGGCGCGACGACGACGAACGCTTCGTCGCGTTGTTCGCGTGGAAGCACGATGAGAATGTCTTCGGGGCGTCTCCGACATGGGTGGCCGACGACGACGGTGTGCTCGCCGCGATCCGCGTGTTCATGCGTTGGGAGTTCCGCGAGGGGAGTCGCATTCGACGCGCGGTCCGTGCCGTCGACACGGCGACGCATCCCGATTACCAGGGACGCGGCCTGTTCACGCGCCTCACCCGCCACGGGCTCGCCGCCGTGGCGGAGGAGGGCGTCGAGTCCGTGTTCAACACGCCGAACGACCAGAGCCGCCCCGGATACTTGAAGATGGGTTGGACGACGGTCGGGCGCCTCCCCGTCGCGGTCCGACCTCGTAGCGCGCCCGCCGTCGTGCGCATGGCGCGAGCCCGAGTTCCGGCCGAACGTTGGTCGCTGCCGACGACGGCAGGCGAGTCGGCCGCCGACGTGTTCGCGGACTCGACGTCGGTCACCGCGGCGCTCATCGGGCAACACGAGGCGAGCCGGAGTCTGCGGACCTCGCGGAGCGCCGACTTCTTCCGCTGGCGTTACGGCACCGACCTGTTGCACTACCGAGTCATCGCGGCGCGCGGAGGTGTCGAACGAGGTTTCGTGGTCTTTCGGCTTCGTCGTCGCGGTGAAGCGACCGAAGCCGCGGTCGGCGACATCGTCGTGCCCGACGGATCTCGACGCACAGCTCGCGAACTCCTGCGCGCAGTCCGCCGCGCATCGCGAGCCGACTATGTGATCACTCTGGGCGCGCGGCCGGGCGGTTTCGTGCCGTTCCCCCGCCAGGGTCCGATCCTCACGTGGCGATCGGCGAGCGACGACGCGCCCGCGTCGCCACCGAATCTCGCCGACCTCGACCTCACGCTCGGCGACATCGAGCTGTTCTGACGTGGCCGACGGTCGAATCGTGAACTGGTACCGTTGCGCCGCTACGAGCGCTGAAAGGCGTTGACGTGATCGGTGGGCTGATCGTCACCAAGAACGAGTCGGGCCTGCTGCGCCTCAACCTCGACCATCACCTGGCATGGGGCTTCGACTTCGTCGCGGTCGCCGACAACGACAGCACCGACGCCACGCCCGAAGTCGCCGCGAGCTACGGCTCGCGGGTCATCACCCGACGCTTCTCCGACTTCCACCTGCGTCAGACGGCGCGCCTCGAACTCCTGCGCGATCTGGTCGAGGCGTCGAACGGGGCGATCGAGTGGGCCGCGGTGTACGACACCGACGAGTTCTTCTGGGCCCCCGATGTCGACCTCGCCGACCTACTCGGACGGGTCCCCGACGACATCGTCGCCGTGAACTTCGACGCCAAGCTGTTCCTGCCGACCGCGCTCGACGAACCCGGACACGACGTCATCGGAACTCGTGCCTACCGCTCCGGCGGCGCCGACAGTCCGCTGCACTCCTCGTACGACGCCGGCAAGACCTTCTATCGGGTGTCGTGGTTGCTCACGCTGCCACTCGATCACTGGTGCCCGCGCCACGAGCACCTGTGCAACGACGTTCCCCACGCTCGCTTCCGTCCACCCGAGGCGCTCGTGCATCACTACATGGTGCAGGACGAGGATCAGTTCGTCGACAAGGTGGTTCGTCTCGTCGAGTGGGCTCGACCGCCCGACGGCGTGCTCGCCCGGGCCCTATTCCGCATGACCCCCAAGCAACGTCGTTCGTTGCCGAAGTGGTCGGCCCAATGGAAGAAGGATTGGTGGGCCGCCTACCAGCGCGGGGGAGTGGAAGGCGTGCGCGACTACTACCGCGAGGTCTATGTGATCCCCGAGGCGAGCGTGCACGAGTTCGTCGCGGCCGGCACGTTGGCGCACGACGACGCGTTCGCCCGCCACCACCGCGCCCGGATCGCCAATGGTTGACCAGACGCCAATGGCCGACCGGCGAACCCCGCTCGTGATGTTGGTCGGGTCGCCGCGGTCTGGCACCACGTGGCTCCAGACGATGCTCGGGTCGCACGAGGCAATCGCGACACCGCAAGAGACCGACCTGTTCCGCATGTACTACGACCCGCTCGTGCAGGCGTGGCGCCAGCAGATCGAAGGCGCGACCGACGCGTCGTCCCAGCGTCGCCGCAAAGGACTTCCGCTCGTCGTTTCCGAAGCCGAGTTCGCGGCGTCGATCCGTCCGTTGCTCGACGCGGTGCTCGACGCCATCACGCGCATGAAACCGACGGCGCGCGTGGTCATCGAGAAGAGTCCGTCGCACAGCATCGTCGTCGACACGATTCACTTCGTCGATCCCAACGCCCGCTTCGTGCACATCGTCCGCGACGGGCGCGACGCCGCCGCGTCGATGGTCGCGGCCCACACCGACGGCTGGGGAGCCCGGTGGGCTCCTGATTCGATCTCCAACGCCGCCGGTCGCTGGCGCCGGCACGTGATCGGTGCTCGCAAGGCGGCCGCGCTCGGACCCGACCGCTATCTCGAGGTCCGCTACGAGGACTTCCTCGGATCGAACGGAGCGGCAACACTGCAATCGGTGTTCGCGTTCGTCGGTGTCGATGTCGGCGACGACGACGCCCGCTCGATTCTCGACGAGCATCACATCGAGCGCGCCCGCAGCTCGGCCGAGGTGTCGAGTTCGTTGCTGATCGGTGGCGAGCTGGGCGACGACCCGTTGGTGCACGCCGAACCGCCGGGGTTCATCCGCCGTGGCGGGAGCGGGGGGTGGCGGGCGACGTGGTCGGTCCGCGATCGCCAGGCGTTCGCCGAATCGGGGGGCGATCTGCTCGTGGAACTCGGCTACGAGTCCGACTCGACCTGGATCGGCGCGCCGGCGCGCCCTTCGATCGTGGTCCGGGCGGTACGTCGGATGTCGAACGAGACGGCGCTCGGGCTGCGCCGACTCGCGGATCGGCTCGACGGGAGCCCGCCCCGTCGGCAACGACGCCGCGTGGCGGGCGACGACGACTTCGGGCCCCCGGGCGTCGCCACCGACCCGGGCGACCCGACGACCTGAGGGTCGGTCTCGCAGGCCGGTTTCGAGGCGTCTCGCTGCCCCGTACGACGCACGAGTGGACATTCGTCACGGGCGACACATTCGGTCCGATCGACCCCTTGAGCATTCCGAAGCATCGCGGTTACGCTCGCCCGCCGCAGTTCGTGGGGAACACCAGTCGGTCCGTTCGCTCCTCGGTCGCCCCCGCGCCGCCGTGAAGCGAACGCCCAGGCCGCTACGACGCGAAGGGCGATCTGCATGCGGAGCCACCTCACGCCGAGACTCGCGCGAGTGGTCAAACACTCTGCCGTGGCGCTCGACCGGGTGCGAGGCGTACGCAACGGCGTGGTCGTGCTGATCTATCACCGGGTCGGCGGCGGGTCGGGGATCGAGGTCGACCTGAATCCGGCGGCGTTCGAGGATCAGGTGGGTTGGCTGGCCGAGGGCGGCCGAGTGTGCACGCTCGATGCAGCGCTGCGCGTGCTCGCCGACCCGAACCCGCCGGCGATCGACCCCATCGTCGTGACGTTCGACGACGGAACTGCCGACTTCGCCGAGGTCGCGGTACCGATCCTCGAACGCCACCGAGTCCCTGCGCTGATGTACCTCGCGACCGACTTCGTCGAACGAGGCATCGACTTCGCCGACGCCGGTCGGCCGTTGTCGTGGGCGGCGGCGCGCGACTGTCGGGCGACGGGCCTGATCGAATTCGGGTCACACACCCACACCCACGCGCTGCTCGACCGCCTCGCGCCGAACGAAGCCGAGCTCGAACTCGATCGATCGATCGGCCTCATCGCCGATCGCTTGGGCTGTGCAGCGCCGCACTTCGCGTACCCGAAAGCCGTTGCGCCGAGCGCCCGCGTCGAGCAACTGGTCCGGACTCGTTTCCGCTCCGCAGCGCTCGCCGGAACCCGCACGAATCGATACGGCGCGACCGACCCCTATCGCATCGCCCGTTCGCCGGTGCAGTCCAGTGATGGATTCGACTTCTTCGTTCGCAAGGCGAGCGGCGGGATGGCACTCGAGGATTCGCTGCGCCGGGCCGCGAATCGAATCCGCTACGCGCGGGCGACGTCATGACCGAGGTCGCGACCGTCACGCCATCGGTGCCGCGATACCCCGGCCAGCCGGTCGGTCAATTGCCGCGGCTCGTGCACATCACGACGACCGACATGAGCCTGGCGCTCCTGCTCGGTCCGCAGCTGCGGGCGTTCGCCGCCGCGGGATACGAGGTCGTCGGGGTCTCGGCCCCGGGCCCCTATGTCGCACAGCTGCGTTCGTGGGGAATCCATCATGTCGCACTCCGTCACGCGACGCGTTCGATGGCCGTGCACCGCGACGCCCGCGCCCTCGTCGAGTTGGTACGCGTGCTGCGCGAGCTGGAACCGCGGATCGTGCACACCCACAACCCCAAGCCGGGGGTCTACGGGCGCATCGCGGCCCGGCTGGCCGGGGTGCCGATCGTGGTCAACACCGTGCACGGGCTATATGCGCTGCCGGGCGATCCGCTGGGCAAGCGCGCAGTCGTGTACTCGCTCGAACGGCTCGCCGCGGCGTGCAGCCACGCCGAACTGCTCCAGAACCCCGAAGACGTGCCGGTCTTGCGATCGCTCCGAGTGCGCTCGTCGAAGCTCACGGTGCTCGGCAACGGCATCGATCTCTCTCGGTTCTCGCCCGATCGTGTGGCAACGACCGACACCGCGCTCCTTCGTAAGCAGATGGGCGCCGGACCCGACGACGTGCTCGTCGGCGTCGTCGGCCGACTCGTGCACGAGAAGGGCTACCGCGAGGTGTTCGAAGCCGCGCGCCGCCTGGCCACGATGGCACCCAACGTGCGGATCGCGGTCATCGGACCGGCCGACCCGGCCAAGTCCGACGCGGTGACGCCCGCGGAGATCGAGGCCGCCGAGGCGATCGGCAACATCATGTTCCTGGGCATGCGCGACGACGTCGACGCGCTGTACGCCGCGATGGACATGTACGTGCTCGCCTCCTACCGCGAGGGATTTCCCCGGTCTGCCATGGAGGCGGCGGCGATGGGGCTCCCGATCATCGCCACCGACATCCGCGGGTGCCGGCAGGTCGTCGATGCTGGCGAGACGGGTGTGCTGGTGCCGGTTCGGAACGCCGCGGCCCTGACCGACGCGATTGCGACGATGGCGCGCGACGAGACCCGGCGGCGGGCAATGGGCGAGGCCGGTCTGCGCAAGGCCCGAGTCGATTTCGATCAGGAGCGCGTCATTGCGACCACCCTGTCGACGTATCGCGCTCTCGAAGCGCGCCGCCTTCGCCCGTGAGCGCGCTGCCGACGATCGCGGTCCGGCCCGCCGTGCTGGCGGACGCACCGGTGATGGCGCGTCTGCACGCGGAGGGGATCACCGAGGGGTTCTTGCCCTCCCTCGGTCCGAGATTCCTCACGCGGTTGTACTCGCGGATCCTGCGGACCGAGCACGCGTTCGCCTACGTGGCGGGCGACTACGGCGCGGTCGTCGGGTTCGTCGCCGGGGCCCTCGACATCGGCGACCTGTATCGCACGTTTCTCGTCCGCGACGGGCTTTTAGCCGGCCTGTCGTCGGCGCCGCGAATGCTGCGCTCGTTGCCGCGCGTGATCGAGACGCTGCGGTACCCCGGCCGCCCGGACCTGCCCGACCTGCCCGAAGCCGAGATCCTCGCGGTCGCGGTCGACGCCGCGCGCCACGGCCGGGGACACGGGCGCGCGCTGGTCGAGGCCGCGGTCCGCGAGTTCGACCGGCGCGGGGTCACGGCGATCAAAGTCGTGGCCGGCGCCGACAACGACGTCGCCGCCGCGCTCTACCGAGGGTGTGGCTTCACCGAGGAACACGAGCTTCGGGTCCATGCGGGCGTGCCGTCGATTGCCTACGTCCATCCGGCGGCGGGGCGCGCGAACGTCGGAGTCGGCGACGCGGGATCGACCCGATGAACCCGCTCCTGGGTGCGCTCCTCGCCGCGGTCGTTGCCCTGGTCCTGACACCGTGCGCCGCCTACGTCGCGCGCCGGACGGGCGTGGTCGACCGCCCCGGTCCCCTCAAGGTCCAAACTCGCGCGATTCCCTACCTCGGTGGTCTCGCGGTCTTCGCCGCCGCGGCGGGTCCGATCGCCATTTCGCGGCCCGCGTTGCTCGTTCCGCTCGGCCTGGCGGCGCTCCTCGGTCTGGTCGACGACATCGCCGACATCCGTGCCGGGATTCGCCTCGTCGCCGAGATCGGCGTCGGTCTGGTCGCCGGAATCCTCATCGACTCTCCATTGCCCACCGGTCTCGGCGTGGTGGTGACGGCGGCGCTCGTCGTCGGCCTCATCAACGCCGTGAACCTCATCGACGGACTCGACGCGCTCGCCAGCGGAGTCGCCGTCGCCTCAGCAGTCGGGTTCGTCGTGATCGGGGGGCCGGCGCGGCCGATCGCGGCCGCGCTCGCGGGTGCGCTCAGCGGCTTTCTCGCCTACAACCGTCCGCCGGCGAGGATCTACCTCGGCGACAGCGGCGCCTACCTCGTCGGAACCGCGCTCGCGGTCTGCACCGCCCTCGTGCTCGACGACCCGGGCGGGGCGTCGGGTTGGGCCGCGATCCCGTTGCTCGTCGCGCTCCCGGTCCTCGACACCGCGGTCGCGATCGTGCGGCGCCGCCGGGCTCGCCGGCCGCTGTTCAGCGGTGATCGCTCGCACGTCTACGACCAGCTCGTCGATCGGGGACGTTCGCGCGTGCACGTCGTGGGGGTGATGGTGGCCATCCAGTTCCTCCTCACGGCCCTCGGTGTGATGACGGCGAACCTCGCGGCCTCGCTCGCGCTCCCCGCCGCCGCGATCGTCGTCGGCATCCTGGCCGTGGGCGTGTTGCGGGGAGGTTTCATCGACCCCGAACGAAGCTGAACGGGCCTCGTCGAGCCTCGAACCGGGGAGGTCAGCGCCGAAAGCGGTCGGCCCGCCAGCTGTTCGGACCTCGGGATCCCTCGATGGGTCGCGGCTTGGGAATCAAGAGTCCGACCCCGCCTGCGACGGCGAGGATCGGCACGGCGATCGCAGCGGCGCTCAGCGCGTCGCTCTGGAGGCCGGCGATGCGCCCTGCGGCAAGCGCGATCGCACATTGCATGACGGTGAGCCCGGCCGTGACGAGCAGCGGCGGGCGTCGAGCCTCGACGAACGCCGGTTGCTCACGGAGTTCGAACAGCTGATGGGCGATCGGCTCGGCGATCACGAACCCGAACGCGGCGACCGCGCCGACGATCGCACCCGGTCGGGCGCGCCCGTCGACCCACACGACCCACCCGTACCAGGTGCAGAGCGCGCCGGCGCCCGCCACACCGATCGTTTCCCACACCGCCGGGACCGAAATGGCGAGGTACGGGATCGCGGCGCCGAGCAGCAGCGCAGTCAGTTCGGTGTCGGGCAGCGTGCTGTAGGCGCCGCCGATCGTCGCCACGAAGCACGGCATGGCGAGGCCGAGCGCGCGATGGCGCCGATCGAAGTCGGTGAGGTGCACCCCGCCGACGAGCACCACCCCCACGGCGACCCAACGAGCCCACCCGGGCGCGCTGTCGACGCCGGGCGCGGTGGCGAGGCGAAGCGCGGCCGGTGTGTACGCGACGGCCACGGCCACGCCCCGGAAACGTCCGAGCGTCGCGACGATGCCGCCCAATGCGGCCAGGGCAAGTGCCTGCAGCGCCTCGGGATCCAGTTTGGCGTCGGGCGAGATCGCCGACGCCACGACCCCACTCACGACGAGGGCGAGGCCGGCCAGCGGCAGCCTCGGGCGGCGACCTCGGCTCCGAGTCAGCGCGGCGACGACGGCGATCAGCGCGACCCCACCGAGCCCGGCGCCGAACCCGGCCCGGAAGTTCGGATCCGACAGCAGGGCGCTCACCGCCCCGCCGAATCGTTTCGTGGTCGGGGCGAAGTCGTGCGCCCGTGTTGCACTCTCAACATGGGCAACAAATCACCGGTTCGTCTCTTGCGCCAAGTGCCTCCGATCGCCCAAACTACCGACCGCATCCTCGTCGGCACCACCGGTGAGGCGGCGACCGTGTGACGGTGGAGCAGGCGTCGTCCGACCGGCCCGATGGAGGGGGTCGTTCGGCGGGGTCGGCTCGGCGTGGGGCAGTTCCGATGTGGGGTGCGCCAAGGGCGCAGGGGCTGATCGTTTCAGGGTGTGGTCAGCACATTGGAAGCGACCGTGGGCGGCGGTCCGCAGGACACGGCACGAGGGGCGCGATGAGCGCGGGGGAAGCAGACGTGGCGGAAACGGGATGGTTCCGCGCACCCAGCAAGTACTTCGGCCGGTTCCTGTTCGATCTGGGTGCCTGGGTTTCCGGGCTCTGGGCGGCGTCACTCCTGCGCTACGACCTCGATGCGTCTCGCATCGACTACCGCGGGCTGTTCGTGTTGCTCCCGATCGCCGCGATCGTCCAGTACGGCCTCGGTTGCTGGTCGGGCATCTACCGAGGCGGGTACCTCTACGGTGCCTTCGAGGAGGTCGCGGCGCTCGTCCGCACGACCTCGATCACCGGTGTCGCCGTCATCACCACCGACCTCGTCATCGGCGAGATCGGCTCGCTCGACCGTCCGGTACCGAAATCGGCCGCGCTCGGCGGTGCCATCTTCGCAATGGGTCTGCAAGGCGCGGTTCGCTACGTGTGGCGGATGATTCACGATGCGCGTCGGCGGCCCAACGGCGAGGACGTGGCGCGAGTCCTCGTGTTCGGCGCCGGCGATGGCGGCCAGCAGGTGATCCGGGCAATGCTGCGCAACCCGACGAGCCCATATCTCCCCGTCGGGGTGATCGACGATCATCCGGAGCGACGGAACCTGTCGATCATGGGCGTCCGAGTCCTCGGCACTCGTCACGAACTGGCCGCGGCTGCGTTGCGCTGCGCCGCAGATGTACTGCTCATCGCCGTACCGAGCGCCGACGGGACGCTCGTCCGTGAACTCGCCGACGAGGCCGACGCGATCGGCCTGAAGCTTCGGGTGCTGCCGTCGGTCGTCGAACTTCTCGACGGCGAAGTCGACCTCGGCGACATTCGCGAGCCCACCGAGGCCGACCTCCTCGGTCGCCACCAGGTCGAGACCGACCTCCAGGAGATCTCCGAATACCTCACGGGCCGCGTGGTCGCCGTCACCGGCGCCGGCGGGTCGATCGGTTCGGAGCTGTGCCGCCAGATCGCCCGGTTCGAGCCGGCGCAACTGATCATGATCGACCGCGACGAGTCGGCGTTGCACGCGGTCCAACTGTCGCTCGAAGGTCGCGCCCTCCTCGACACGCCGAACCTCGTGCTGCTCGACATTCGCGATCGGGTCCGGGTTCGACGCCTGTTCCAGGATCGTCGCCCCGATGTGGTGTTCCACGCCGCGGCGCTGAAACACCTTCCATTGCTCGAGTCCCACCCGATCGAAGCGCTGAAGACGAACGTCTGGGGCACCTTGAGCGTGCTCGATGCCGCGCTCGCGGCGGGCGTACCGACGTTCGTCAACATCTCGACCGACAAGGCGGCGAACCCGGTCAGCATCCTCGGATACTCCAAGCGCGTCGCCGAAGGTCTCACCGCCGACGCGGCGCGTCGGGGTGATGGTCGGTACCTGTCGGTGCGGTTCGGCAATGTGCTCGGGAGTCGAGGCAGTGTGCTCACGGCGTTCCGGGCGCAGATCGACAACGGCGGGCCGTTGACGGTGACCCACCCCGAGGTCACACGCTTCTTCATGACGGTCGAAGAAGCGGTGCAGTTGGTCGTCCAGGCCGGCGCGGTCGGCGAACCGGGCGAAGCGCTCGTGCTCGACATGGGCGAACCGGTGCGCATCGCCGAAGTCGCCGAGCGACTCGCGGCGCGGGCGTCGAACCCGATCGACATCGTGTACACCGGACTCCGCCCCGGTGAAAAGATGCACGAAGAGCTGTTCGGTGATTTGGAAGCCGAGCGTTGTGTTCGCCATCCAATGATCGATGCGGTGTCGGTCCCGGCGCTCGACCCGGAACTGGTCCGGCACGTCGACACCGACGTGCCGTGCGAATACGTGCGGTCCTTGCTGCGCGATCTGGTCGAGCTGATGAACATCGACAGCATCGAGGAAGACCCGGGCGCTTACTCGGTGCCCGCGTAAGAAGCGCGCGCCCCGTCGCCGCGGTCGCCCCCTGCGTTCGTTCCCGCGATCAGCGGGCCTGCGACCGCATCCAATCGACGGTCTGGGCCAGACCGTCGGCAAACGGCACCGAGCACTCGAAGTCGAGCGCGGCGCGCGCTGCGCTCGCATCGGCGCCGCTTTGCACGACGTCGCCGGCTCGGGACGGGCCGAACGTCGGGTGGGGCTCGACCCCGATGATCGAACCGAGTTCGCGGAGCAGGTCGAGCAGCGAGTGCTCGTGGCCTCCCGCGATGTTGAAAGCACGACCATTGCAGCCCGGCGCGGGGGCAGCGCTCGCGGCGAGGTTGGCGGCGACGACATCGCTCACGAACGTGAAGTCGCGGCTCTGGCGACCGTCACCATGCACCGTGGGTGAGACCCCATCGAGCAACGCCCGAGCGAACAACGGGATCACCGCGGCGTAGACCGAGTCGGGCCGTTGGCGGGGCCCATACACGTTGAAGTAGCGGAGCGCGACGGTTTCGAGTTCGAAGAGTTCCGCGAACACGCGGCAGTAGTGCTCGCCGGTCAGTTTCGTGACTGCGTACGGCGATCGTGGTCGTAGGGGCGCGGTCTCGGGCGTCGGGATGATGTCGGCGCCGCCGTAGATGCTGCTCGACGACGCGAACACGAGTCGTCGGACGCCGGCGTCGCGCGCCCCCGTGAGGACCGCGAGTGTGCCGCGCACGTTCGCGGTGTCGGACGTGAGCGGGTCGGCGACAGATCGCGCCACGGCACCGAGGGCGCCGAGGTGGAACACGACTTCGCAGCCGGTCACCGCGTCGGCGACGGCGTCGGGGTCGGCGACGGACCCTTCGACGAAGCGGGCACCATCGGGAACGTTCGATCGATGGCCGGTGGCGAGCGAGTCGAGCACCACGACGTCGTCACCCCGTTCGACCAACGCCGTCGCGAGATGAGAACCGATGAACCCGGCGCCGCCGGTGACGAGTGCCCGCATCCGCGCAAGCTACCCACCACCCGCCACATCTGAGGCGTCAATCAGCACGACTATGTCTTGCTGATTGACGCTCCACCTAGTCTGGCTGGATGGCCGTGTTTGCTCGACGACAGACCCGTCAGGTGCGGGTCGGCACCGTGGCGGTTGGCGGTGACGCGCCGGTCTCGGTGCAGTCGATGACGACGACGAAGACGGCCGACGTCGACGCGACGTTGCAGCAGATCTACGCGTTGGCCGCCGCGGGTTGCGACATCGTTCGCTGTACGTGCAACGAGCCCGAAGCGGCCGAGGGACTCGCTCGGATCGTCCCTCGTTCGCCGGTACCGATCGTCGCCGACATCCACTTCCACTACAAGCTCGCGTTGGCGGCGCTCGAAGCCGGAGTGCACGCACTGCGTCTCAACCCCGGCAACATCCGCAAGGCCGACCAGATCAAAGCGGTCGCGTCGGCCGCTCGCCACCGCGGGATCCCGAACCGCATCGGCGTCAACGGCGGGTCGCTCGACCCCGACATCGAGCAGCAGTTCGGGGGTGCCACCCCCGAGGCGTTGGTCGCGTCGGCGGTGCGAGAACTGGACTACTTCCGCGAAGTCGACTTCGACGACGTGAAGATCTCGGTCAAAGCCAGCAGCGTCCCCGTGATGATCGACGCGTACCGACTGCTGTCCGAGACCGTCGACCACCCGCTGCATCTCGGTGTGACCGAGGCCGGGCCACCGCCCGCGGGGCTCGTGAAGTCGGTGGCCGGCATTGCGACCCTGCTCGCCGAGGGCATCGGCGACACCATTCGATTCTCACTCACCGCGGATCCGGTCGAAGAGGCCCGGGCGGGACGGCAACTGCTCGAGGCCCTCAACCTGCGAGAGCGCAAGAACGTCGACCTGATCGCCTGCCCGTCGTGCGGACGGGCCGAAGTCGACGTGATCAAGGTCGCCAACGATGCCATGGCGGCGTTCGCCGACCGCCAGATCCCGCTGCAGATCGCAGTGATGGGCTGCGTCGTGAACGGCCCGGGCGAAGCGCGCGACGCCGATCTCGGCATCGCGGCCGGCCGGGGGCGAGGACATCTGTTCGTGCGGGGCAAGATCGTCCGGGTGGTCCCCGAAGCCGAGATGGTGGCGGCGCTCGTGGCCGAGGCGGAGGCGATCATGGCCGACGGCTTCGATGCGGTCTTGGCGCGGGCCGACGCCGACGCCGAGGCCATCGCGGCCGCCACCCGCGACGAACTACTGCAGATCCAAGGACTCGACGCGAACCGAGACGCCGAACGTATCGACAGGGTGCGGACGATCGACACGTCGACCTCCTGATCGTCACGGCTGATGGTCGAAGCGGCGGAAACGAACAAGCACGCATCGCTTGACGGCCTCCGTGCCGTTGCGGTGACGTTGGTGGTGTTGCACCATCTCGCGCAGTTCCCCGCGCGTAGCTATGCAACGGGATCGGTCGGCAACTTGTTGTTCGGATTCGGACGTCTCGGCGTCGTCGTCTTCATGGTGCTTTCGGGCTTCGTGATTTGGCTGCCGATCGCGCGAGCCATTGCCGCGGGTGAACCGCTGCCTTCGCCGGGCAAGTTCCTCGTTCGTCGGCTGGTCCGAATCTTCCCGGCATATTGGATCGCGTTGGTTGGGCTGCACGCATTCGTCGATGACTCGCATCTCAACTCGACCAACGAGGCACTGACGCACGCGTTCTTGCTGCAGAACTTCCAACACGGTGCGGTGTTCCGCGGCATCCTCGTCGGGTGGACGCTGGCAATCGAGATGACGTTCTACCTGTCGGTGGGCGTCGCGATCGTCGTCATGTCGAGAATCTCTGTTGCTCGACGCCCACTCGCGCAGCGCATACTGGTCGCGACCATGCTTCTAGCGCCGTATGCGGTCCGGTGGTGGCTGCTGTACCACACCAACCTGGATCGGATCACCGTTGGGCGGTGGTGGACGATCGCGGCCATCCCCGTAGCGCTGCCTTGGTGGACGGACACATTCGGCGCGGGGATGCTGCTCGCCGCACTGGCGGTTCGATACCACTCCGGACGTCGTCGCGGCGCTGCGTATGGCGATGTGGCGCTACTGATTCTCGTCGCGGCGATGTTGTACGTCGAGACCTTGGGGTTCTTCGGCTCCTTCGATGCCGCAGGTTCGAGGACGGCGGCGTTTTGGGACATGCCGGTCCGAGTCGTCGGCGCCGCTGGGGTCGTCCTCTTGCTGGTGGGTGCCCAAGCCCCTCGTGCGGTTCGGGTGTTGTCGGTGCCCAGATGGTGTTGGATCGGAACGATCTCGTACGGGATCTACCTCTGGCACGATGGCATCATCCGCGAAGTCGATCGAGTTCGGGCCTTGGAGTCCAGCTTGGTCCTGCCGGTGCTGATTGCAGTTGGCCTGACCGTTGTTGTGGCTGCGACCAGCTGGTATCTCGTTGAGCGGCCACTGTTGGATCGGGTGCGACGGGCGCAGCGAGGAGCGGCCGTCACCGAGCAACCGACGACGATCGCTCGGCCATCCGCGCGTTGACCCAACGGCACGCCTCGACGAACGGTTCGACGAACTCCGCCTCGGCGCAGGCGAGGTGATTCGACTCGATCTCGATCACTCGCGCGTGTGGGATCGCCTCGGCGAGCGCGTATTGCTGCTCGGGGTCGACGAGATGGTCGTTCGTCGTCACGACGACCACCGTCGGCACGTCGATCTCCTTGATCCACGGCGCGTGGTACGTGCCGATCGAGTGACCGGCCTCGGCGACCATTCGCAGGTCGTGCCGCCGAAATTCGGCCTGGGCCCAGGCGGGTAACGACACGTGGCGGGAGCGTCGCAACGGACGCACCTGAAACGGGATGCGTGACGCGATGGTGCCCACTCGCAACGTGCCGGCGAGCGCGGTCATCGCTCCTTGCATCACCATGCGCTCGCGGGTTCCGGGGAAGAACCCCGCGCTCGTCGCGCAGAGAACGAGACCGCCGACCAGATCGCGATGGCGACGCCACAGGAGTTGGCTGATCGGTCCGCCCATGCTGTACCCGGCGACGATCGCGGGGGCGGCCTGGAGCTCGAGCAAGGTCGCGGCGGAATCGTCAGCGCAGTCGGCGAGCCGGAACACGCGGCGGGTCCGCAGCCCGCGCCCGTGTCCGCGCACGTCGGGCGCGATCACCCGGAAGTCGGCGAGGCGATCGAACGTCCGGTACCAGTTGAGGCCACCGGTCGCGCCCCACCCGTGGTGGAGGAGCAGGGGAGTTGCCCCCGGCGGTCCGGCGATCTCCCGGATGAACGTGGTTCCGCGTCCGGGGAGCTCCAGCCGGCGTCCCGGCGGGATCGGCCACTCGCCGTCGGTCTCGATCGCGTCCATCACCATGTGATCGGTCATGGGAGGCGCTCGGTCCAGTAGCAATCCACTCGATAGGGAAGGGCGAGCTCCTCGCGAGCGGCGGTGTCGGGGTGGGTCGCGAGCACGGTGCGAACCTCGTCGAGCACCCGCTCGCGTTCGCCGGGCGCCAAGGTCTGCACGTGGCTGACTCCTGCGACCCGATCGACGACGCCCGCATGAGTCACCTGCTGCGCGTGGCGAAAGCTGGCGTACACGACCGGCGAGAACCCGCTCGAGAACGTGCCCGCATGGCCCTGCGTCCAACCGTTCGGGTCGCCGAACTGCTGCCCGTTCGCCGGCTCGCCGTGATCGCGCCACGGTGCGGACTTCTCGACGCGGTCCATGATCGCCCACACTCGGTCGACCCAGTCGATCGAACGATCGCGAGCGTTCCACGCGAAGCCGACTCGTCCGCCCGGTCGCACGACGCGGTGGAGTTCGCGCGTCGCCGCCGGACCGTCGAACCAGTGCAGTGCCTGCATGATGGTGACGGCGTCGAGCGATCGATCGGCGAACGGGAGGCGTTCCGCGGTGCCCGCCACCATCACGACGTCGGGGAGCCCCGAACGAAGCTGCGCTCGCATGCCTTCGACCGGTTCGCACGCGACGAGGTCGACGCCGTACGGCGTGAGGAGCCGGGTGAAGATTCCGGTGCCCGCGGCGAGATCGCAGACCCGCGCGCCTGGCCGGACGCCGAGCACGTCGACGAAGAACGCGACCGTCTCGGGCGGATACGACGGACGTGACCGGTCGTAGAGGGCAGCTGCCCCACCGAACCCGGCCTCGGCGACCTCGTGCACCACAGCACCACCCTATTGGGCATCGCCGGCGACCCGTCGGTCAGGCAGTGTCCAAGATCGAAGTGACGACGAGGCGAGCGAGTCGATCGGCACCCGCGGCGTTCAGATGGACCAAGTCCGACGAACGGAGTCCGTGGTCGGGCCGCTCGCCGCCGAAATCGTTGAAGCCGTCGATCACGGTGGCACGAGTTTCGGGAGCTTTGGCGGCCGATGTCAGCGCGGCGTTCGTCGTCGCGATGCGGGTCGCGAACGCTCCGTACTCGACGCCAGGGCTCGTAACGACGAAGAGTTGCGCGCCGTCATCGCGGAACGACTGTATGGCCTCTCGCGCGGCACGGTTCCACGCGGCTTCGAAGTCGTCTGGCGAGTCGACGGGATCGTTCGAGCATCGCGGGCGGAAGCCGATGTTGCCGATGAACTGAAGGACGACGAGATCCGGATCGGCGTCGCGGAGCACCTCCTCGGCGCGCCGCCCCGAGCACCAGTCACGGTCGAGCAGTCCCGAGCCGGCATCGCCGCCGAGGTAGACGGAGAACCCCTCGTGTTCGAGCATCCGCTTGGCGACGAACTGGTAGTCCGAGGTGATCGAGTCACCGACGAGCGCAACCCGTTGCGGGCGACCCGTCCCGCCACTGCCGCGCGGCTGATCGTCGTCGGTCACGGTGAGCGAACCGGCAAGTTCGTCGGCTGTCATGCCGGGGACCACGAAACCGATTTCGTCGGCATCCTCGACAATCGCGTCGGGGCGAACGTCGACCTCGACGTCGACGGTCGAGACTCGGTCACCTGCCGAGTTCGCGGGGTGCGCTTCGACGAGAATCGTGCGAACGCCGCGGTTTCCCTCCCGGATCTCGACGCGATCGACACTTGCCGCCGGAGGCTTCGTGTCGTCGTCGAGCAGGGTGACGACGCCGAACGCATCGACCGGTTCGACATCCGCCGACCGACTCAGACGAACCGAAAAGTGTTCGTCGGGTTCACGTTCGGTGTCGCCGAGGATGTGCACCGGAACTGACGCGACGACTGCGCCGGGCGCGAACCGAACGGTGCCGCGATCTCCAACGACATCAGCGCCGCCCTGTCCGCGTTGGCCGAGAGTCGCGATGCCGGGCCACTCCGTATTGCGGTCCGAAATCACGGTGTAGTGAACGGACACCGATCGATCGGCAGGCTCGGCCAACGTGAGGGGGACGCGCAGGACGCGCGCGCCATCGTCGGTCTCGACCGTGGTGAGGTTCGCAATCGACGGTGCTGCGGACGTCGTGTCGCCGTCATCGAGCAACCGGATGGCGAGCGCCCCGACGAGGAGCGCCAGCGCGCCGAATGCGACATACCCCCGGCGGCGGAACATCCCTCAGTCGGCGCCGATGATCATCCCGGCGGCGACGGTCTCGAACGTTCCCTCGTCGACGAGGATGAAGCTGCCAGTCGAGCGGTTGCGGCGGTACTCGTCGACGAACAGCGGCTGGGTCGTGCGCACACGGACGCGCCCGATGTCGTTGAGGCCCAACGTCGAGATGCCCTCGTCGCGCGACAACGTGTTGACATCGAGCCGATAGAGCAGTTCGGTGACCTTGGCTCGGGCCCACTTGGTCGTGTGCTTGATCGCGTAGATGCGCCCCGGCTCGAGCGTTCGTTCCGAGTTGAACCAACAGATCTGCGCCTGGAGGTCCTGCGTGGCGGTCGCCTGGTTGTTCGGGCGGCACAGCATGTCGCCCCGACTGATGTCGATCTGGTCGGCCAACCGGATTGTCACCGAGTCGGGCGTGAAGGCCTCGTTCGTCTCGACGCCGAGTCGGTCGATCCCCGCGATGGTCGTGGTGAAACCCGACGGCAACACGACGACTTCGTCGCCGGTGCGGAAGATCCCACCCGCGACCTGGCCCGCGTAGCCGCGGTAGTCGTGGTGCTCGTGGCTCATCGGTCGGATCACCAACTGCACCGGGAAACGAGGATCGATGAGGTTGCGGTCGGAGCCGATGTAGACGTGTTCGAGGTGGTGCAGCAACGTCGGGCCTTCGTACCACGGCATGTTCTCCGAGTGCGAGGTCACGTTGTCGCCGTTCAGCGCCGAGATCGGCAAGAACGTCAGATCGTCGACATCGAGTTTGCCGGCGAACGCCGAGAACTCCGCAACGATCTCGTCGAAGCGACGCTCGTCGTAGTCGACGAGATCCATCTTGTTCACACACAGCACGAGGTGGCGCACCTGCAGCAGTGAGTTGATGACCGCGTGGCGACGACTCTGCTCGACAACCCCGTTTCGGGCGTCGACGAGCACCAACGCGAGATCTGCCGTGGACGCGCCG
>SXGT01948103.1_pt1 | contig 36999 bp, 38 predicted proteins | sample 3176221 | NCBI WGS metagenome assembly SXGT01 (sample SAMN11356862, study PRJNA531348) | freshwater metagenome | isolation source: freshwater sample F1-120 | place: China: Fuxian Lake, Yuxi | collected 2017-12-25 | reverse complement strand
GGGAGAGGGGGAGCGCAAGAGACACCTGGAGTCAAAAGACTCCTTGTGAACCGCCCCTCTCCAGCGCCACGTCGTCCACAGAGGTCGCGCGGGAGAGGGGCACGCGGCAAAACGCGGTAGGTGCGAGGGGGTGAGGTCTGCCGCGAGGCGACGCGAGAGTAAACTCTCGCAGGAGTGCTAGGGCTACCGGGTGGCGCCCAGCAGGGCCTCGAGCATCTCGGCCTGCTCGGCGATGACGGGATCGCGCATGTCGCGGGCGAGGAGCGCCATGGAGCGCGCGTGGAGCTGGGCCAGGGCCAGGAGCCCCCCTCGCCCGGCGGTGGGTGCGCCCACGAAGGCCGCGTCCAGGCGGCGGAGCGTGGCCATGGCCGACGCGTAGGCGATGACGTCGCCGTGGCGGGAGCGGGCGATGCGATCGACGTCGTTGTCGTAGACGCAGGGGAGGCGCGCGGCGAAGGAGCGCCGCCCCGAGGGCTCGTCCACGGTGGCCGTGACCGTGAAATGGAAGGACTCGCCCGGCGTCCACGCGGGCACCGTGACCCGGAGGATCTCGGTCCTGGCCTCACCCGCCCGGATGTCGCCCAGGGCGAGCTCCCCCGCGTCCAGGCGCCAGCGCACGTCGCCGCCCGTGGCCTCGAGCACGTGGGAGGGGGCCGGGACGCCCTCGAAGGTGAGGCGGACGTCGCGGAACATCGTGTCGCCCGCGGCAGGGATGGCCTCCCTGATCGCCTCGGCGCGAGCCTCGTACTCGGGGGCCGAGCCCGTGGTGCCTCCTCCCCAGGCGGTGAGCGCTCCCACCTGGCTCTCGTCGATCGAGCCCGAGCTCGCGATGGCGGCGACCCGCACGCCCGCCCTGGCCAGGCGCTGGAGCTCCGAGACCAGCGGAGGAGCGTAGGGATCCGAGGCCCCCGAGGTGAGGATCACGATGCGCGAGGTGATCTTGGTCGTGGCTGCGCCGGCGCTTCGAGGGGGCTTCTGGAGGCTCGCCGACGCCAGGGCGAGGGCCGAGGCCAGCTGGCTGGCTCCGCGCTCGCGGGGCTTCTGGGTGAAGCGCTTCTCGAGGGCGGCGTTGGCCATGGAGCGGTTGGTGGCGGGGACCAGGGGGAGCGCGATCCTGGCGCCCCTCGCGTCGATCACCGTGACGCGGTCGCGTCCGGCGAGCTGGGCGAGCGCGACGTCGGCCAGGCGCAGGGTGTCCTCGCCCTCGCCGTCGACGATGAGCGCCACGTTCTCGCCCCAGCGCGCGGTGCCCTCGGCGGCCGGCGCCAGGACGTCCACGCGCACCAGCACCTCGCCTCCCCAGGAGGGGACCCGGGTGTCGCTGGGGCGCAGGACGATCGCCAGGCCCGTCGTGGCCAGCACCGTGGGCCGGCTGGTCTCGCGAAAGACGCCGTCGCGAGGCAATATAAAGCCTATCGGCGCCCTCCACGGCTCGTTCGGGTCCCGGGAGATCACCCGCTCCGGCACCCTCCGCCGGTCCTGGTACTCGACCCCGTTGGCGGTCAGCATCGAGCCGCCGTTGGCGCCCGACTCGGGGAAGACGACCGTGCCGTCGCGCGCCATGCGAGGCCCCTCGCAGCCCCCCGACAGGAGGGAGGAGAGGCCCAGAAGGAGGTATGGGGCGAGGGAGCGGGACCTCATCGAAGATTGAGTATACGCGGCGATCCCGGGAATGCTCCCCCGCCGCGGACCTCCTCTCGAGGTTGTCTCTCCTGGTCGCTCGGCTAGCGTTTCGGCATGGCTCGCGCTCTCCCGCTCTTCCCGCTCTTCCCGCTCTTCCCGCTCTTTCCGCTCTTTCCGCTCCTGATGCTCCTGCCGGCTTGTGGCCTTCAGATGACGCCGAGCGATCCCAGCCGCTCCGCCGATCGGCCGGATCCTGGGGGCATCCTCTCCGGGCCTCGCGCGGTCGCCAGGGGCGGGACCTTCCTGGGCTTCCCCGAGCGGTTCAATCGCTACTACACCGACGCCGGCTACGCCCCATCGAGGACCCGCTACGCGAGCGAGGCCGGCGCGGGCGACGGGGCGACCCGGGAGGCCCCCATGCGCGCCGACGCGGCCATCCGCGAGGCCAGGCCGGGCGACGCGATCGTCTTCGTGCGAGGCCAGCCGCCCATCCGCGCCTGCTACGAGCTCACGTCCGGCGGGACCTTGGACGCGCCCGTCGTGATACGGGCCGAGAGGAACCCGGACGGCACCCGGGGCGTGGAGATCCGGTGCTGCGACACCGGGCGCGCCACATGCTTCAACCTGGAGGGGGCCAGCCACGTCGCGATCGAGGGCTTCGTGCTCACGGGGGGAAAATACGGAGTCCGGGCGGTGGGGCTGGGCTACGGGGCGAGCGAGCACCAGCTCGGCGTCGCGATGCTCGACATGGAGGGGCGTGACCAGAGCAAAGATCCCTTCTTCTCGGGGCAGTCGGACTGGCTGGTGGTGCAGGGGAACGTGGCCCACGGCGCCGGCGAGGGCGACGGGCACGGCATCTACCTCTCGAACGGGAGCGACTGGAACATCGTCCGCAACAACGAGACCTACGAGAACTCGTCCTCCGATCTCCAGATCAACGCGGATCCGATAAGCACATGCGAGGACGAGGGCCTCGATGTCCGTGACAGGGAGTGCGACGGCTCGGCCAGGGACGGGCTGGGCCGGGGCGCCAGCGAGTATTTCCTGGTGGAGTCCAATTACCTCCACGACGACGCCATAGGTCCGAATTTTACCAGTTTACGTAACTCGGTCGTGCGAAACAACGTGAGCGTCTTCCACCGGCAGCACAACGTGAGCTTCTGGCAGGAGACCAAGAACCCGACTCTGGGCTCGCACGACAACCTGGTCTTGCACAACCTCTTCGGCGGGACCAGCTCTCGCCACGTGGTGCAGTTCATCGTGGACTCCACGAGGAATCGCGTCGCAAATAACGTGTTCGTGGGGACCGACGGGCAGGGTAGCTCGGCCAACCCGTCCGTCGTGGTGATGGAGACCGACGGCAGCGTCACGGCCAATGTCTACGAGGGCAACGCCTACATCGGCGGTCACCTGGAGGGTCGTCAGCCGGCGCCTGGCGAGAAGGTACAGGCGAGCTTCGACAGGGCGTGGTTCCAGGCCTTCGCGCCCAGGGTCAGGGGCGACGCCAGGGCCTTCTCCGGAAAGCCCAGCTCGCCGCTCTGGCGGCAGGGCAAGAGGCTCGCGGAGGCGCCCTTGGACATGCTGGGCCTCTCGCGCTCGGATCCCACGGATCTCGGGCCCTTCGAGGTCAAGTAGCCGTCCGATGCATATCCACCTGGTCGACCGAGATCCGAGACTGGTCGCTGCCTGGAAGGAGGTTTTTCGAGGCGAGCCCGACATCGAGCCGTCCAGGCGCGACTTCTTCGATGTCCACGCCGGCGCCATGGTCAGCCCGGCCAACAGCTTCGGGATCATGGACGGGGGGCTCGACGCCGCGATCGTCGATACGCTCGGGCTTCACGTGGCTCGCCGTGTCCGTGAGCGTATCGAGGAGCGCCACCACGGGGAGCTCCCCGTGGGCGTGGCCGAGATCGTGCCGACCGACGACGAGAGGTGGCCGCTCCTGGTGTGCGCGCCAACGATGCGCGTCCCCGAGGACGTGTCGCGCACGACCAACGCCTATCTGGCTTTTCGCGCGGCGCTGCTGGCCCTCCTCGCCCACGGCGAGGCCTCGGGCAAGAGCGTGGGGGCCGTGCTGTGCCCGGGCCTCTGCACGGGGGTGGGCGCGATGCCTCCCAGGCGCTGCGCCGCGCAGATGCGAGTGGCGTGGCGCCAGGTCCGTGGTGAGTTAGGGCAGCCCTCCTTCGAGGAGATCCATCGAGCTCACCGGGCCATGCGGACCGCGGACTGAGTCCGCCGGTCTCAGGGCGCTCCGCGCCGCCGGGCGACCACGGCGCGGTCCAGATCCGTGCCGACCTCCTCGAAGCGCTTCATGGTGCGGGTCAGCCCGGACCATAGCAGCCCGACCAGCGCCCCTCGGGCGATCCAGCGCTGGTGCAGCGCCAGGGAGCCGGCTCCGTCTCGAATAAAGGTGAACGAGTGCGTCATGTGGACGAGCGAGCGGTGAACGATGGAGGCCTCCATCACCAAGCCCCTCGGCGGGTCGCAGGAGACCACCGTCGGGCGGAAGACCCCCGGGAACCCGCGCAGCCGAAGCGCGAGGCGCTCGCCCGGCGAGAGCGTCCCGTGCGCGACCGGGATCAAGTGGTTCCACTGCGCGTAGGTGCTCAGCGCGCCGAGGAGCGCGTACCCCTCCTCCTCGGTGCCGTCGAGCGGCGTCCAGAGCTCGAAGCCGTGCTCCATCGGGGGAACGGTACCCAACATGGAGGCCAGGGGCCATGGTCTCGAGCGCGCCGAGCTATCGCGAGGGCCTGCTAGAGCGCCGACCGAAACGTCGGGAGGGTGGGCATCCCTCTCTTGCTTCTCCCGTGATTTACAGGGACCGCGACCAGGCAAGGCCGGTCCGAAAGGAGTGGAGACATGCGGTAGCTACAAAATTCGGAGACGTCGTCTTGCGGGAGTGAAACCCGCCCGTGTCTGTTTACCGCGGATAACGCGGATTCTTGAGGCTACGAATCAGGCGACGAATCAGGCGACGAATCGGACCCGAGAAACCTCATCCCGCAACTGTACGTCGCCCCCTCGCTGGGAGTCGAGACCATCGGGCTGGCCTCTCCGCGAGTGTCCCTGGTGACGCTCGCCCTCACGCTCGGCTTCGATTGGTAGAGGCAAAGGCGCGTCCAGGGACGTGCCCATGACATCGTCCTCGCTCCTCCAACTCCAAGAGGCTTGGTGTCAGCCGGTGCCACGGCCTCCCTGGCGAGCTTCTCGCTGGCCGACCCGGTCGCGTCGCCCCTTGGCCAGCGAGGTCGGGGCCTCTCCGACCAGGGGCGCTCTTGCCGGACGCTGGACCGAGATCATGGCCCTGAGCGGGGGGCTCTTCGAGCCGCGAAGGCGGAGCAGCAAGCGCGTCCGCACCAGGGTCGCGGCAGGAGGAACGAGGGGGCGGCCGTGAATTCGTCAGTTGGTGTTTGCACCCATGCACCGGGGAAGGTATTTATGGCTCTCTAGTCTGCCTTACGTCGGCGCAACCCAGCGGGAGAATCACATGCAGTCTTGGAAAACTTTTATGGTCGTCGCCCTCGTGTTCGGAGGCGCTTCCTCGGCGGCGGTGGGCGGCTGCGCCACGGACGTCGCAGGCGTGACCGACGAGGACACCGGGGCCCCTGCCCAGGACAGCGCTACCCCACCCAAGGACAGCGCCACCCCGCCCAAAGACAGCGCCGCGCCTGACACCGCGCCTCCACCCACGGACTCGGCCCCGCCCCGGGACACCTCTCCGGCAGACACATCCCCGGCAGACACCTCCACGGCGGACGCCAGGGACGCCGCGGACGCAGACACCGGCTTCGACGCGGGGATCATCGGACCCAAGCCCACCGGATCGCCCTGCGCTCCGGTCAACTCGACCTTTGAATCGACCTGCGGCTTCTGCGGCAAGAGCACCCAGCTCTGCGAGGCTGCAGGAGGTGGCACGTGGAGCGCCCCGGGCGCTTGCGTGGGCGAGAACACCTCGCCCGATCGCTGCACGCCTGGTACGCCCCCCACCCAGGAGACCTGCGGTCTGTGCGGTAGGCGCAACGTGGTCTGCCAGCCCAACTGCACCAAGGCCCAGGGCCAGTGCCTGGGGGAGGTCGCGGGAGGCTGCTCCCCGGGGACCCAGGAGTTTGCGCCCATCGGTTGCCCCACCCCTGGCGAGGGCCGGGATCGCACCTGCGACGCGACCTGCATGTGGGGCGCCTACTCGGCTTGCCACCCGCCCTTCACGACCATCGAAATCGCCACGACCGTCGGAGGCACCCGGGGGATCACGCTCAAGTTCGAGGCGGCCCGGACCCTGCCCAAGCTGGATACGGCCTTCGGCGGCTCCAAGGTCTGCCCGGCGACCATCAGCGCCACCGCGACCATGTACGCGTACGGCAAGGTCATCAACAACACGGCGATGAACGCCACCGTCGCGATCTGGGGCGAGGTCCCGGGGGCCGCGGCCACGACCAAGGACACGATCATGGCGGTCTACGCAGGCGCGACCGAGCCTGTGACCCCGGCCGAGCGCATGGCGTGCGTGGGTGGCGTCAACGACACGTGCACCCCGCAGGCAGGAGCGCCTGCCGCCATGTGCGCGTCCGACAACGCGGGCCTGGTCGGAGCCGAATCCGTCGCCATCGCTGCAGGCGCCACGGTCACTGTGTACCTGGCCGCGTACAGCAGCTTCGCCACCGCGGGCGACATCCGCATCAACGCCACGACCAACGCGCTCGTCCCCTAGAGCCACCTTCACGACACGGCGTGAAGCCCACACCGGCCCCCGGCTTGAGAAAGCCGGGGTGCACGAGGCCCCGCGAGCTTCCGCACAGGTCGCAAACACAACTGACGAATTCACGCCCCCCTGCTCTCCTGCTCTTGGGCCCGACCCTGGTGCGGTCGCGCTTGCTTCTCGTCAGCTGGTTTTCACAGCTCGAAGAGGGCCTCCACACGCTCGGGACCCTGCCTGCCGCTCGCTCGAGGGGCCGGAGAAACGAGACCGGATCGGCCAGCGAGGATCTCGCCAGGGCGGTCGTGGCGCTGGCTGGCACCGAGCTCCTTGGAGCTGGAGGAGCGAGCTCCCGCGGGCTGCGCCTCGAACGAGCGTGACGACGAGGTCGTGACCGATACTGGGTGATCCCTCGCCCTGGGGCCAGGAGCAGGCCTCTACCAATCGAAGCCGAGCGTGAGGGCGAGCGTCACCAGGGACACGCTCGGAGATACCAGCCCGATGGTCTCCACTCCCAGCGAGGGGCTGTGCCCGGGGATGAGAAAGACGAGGCGGGCCGTACCACCACCTATTCCGCCGGTGATGCTCTTGGTCACGCTGACACCGGCCGTGGGCCCGGCGCTGAGCTCGATGAAGGGCAGAGGGCGGACGGACATCATGGGTGAGAGCTGCGGGATGAAATTATAGAGTTCGGTTTCTTGTGGCCTTCCACCCGGAAGGGAACCCACCCCAGCGACGGTTGCCCGAAAGTCACCAGCAGAGAGAAGTCACCATGGATCGCGAACATCGGGGAGAAGCGGACACCCAGCCGTCCTGCATGGTTGATCGCATAAAGATGGGACTCCTGAGTCGAACCTCGTCTCCATGGCATGCCACCGGAGATGTGAAAGCCTCCTGTGAAGCGTGGAAACCAGTCCGTCCGAGAGACGTACCAGCCTCGCCTTGTCATGATCCAGCACCACTACGGCGGCGCCCTTGTTCACCACGAGGTTGGGAACCTTCGCCGGCACCGGAAGCCTGGCGACCTGTCGCGTTATGATGCCCGCCTCGGTGTCGCTGTAGGGCGAGGTCCATATGGAGTAGTTTCCACGCCCCTCCAGGCCATCCTTAGTCTCGTACCAAACCAGCGCGTTTCCCAGTGCTCGGTCCAGAGTGATCCAGGTGATGTCGAAGCCGGAGCTGGGAGAGACCAGACGACGGTAACCTCCGGCAAGCGGCAGAAACCCTATATGGTATGGGGATTGTGCTACGAGGGCAAAGGCACCCGTGGCCACTGGGCGTGGGAGCTCCGTGCCCACGGATGTTCCGGTACGGGCAAAGCCTTGATCGGAGAGGCGGTGGGTCACAACCGAGATACCACCACCGCCCGCGGTCGCCTCCATATGGAGCGCATTCTCGCTGCGCACCACACGCTGGACCAACGGACGAGCCCCGAAGCCAAGCTCGGTAGGAGGAACGACGCGTTTTACCTGGAGCGCTAGCGGGGATGACCCGTTCGACCAACCAAGATAGTTGTCGAAACGATCACCGGGCCCCTCCTCCGTGCCGTTCGAGTCCAGAACCGTGAATGCCGTCCCGTGCACATCCGCATGGTGCAAGAACGAGCATGCAGTCAAATCCATCCAGACGACGAATTCGCCTGGACCGTCGAGCCGTTGAGTGACCGCGAACGCCACATCAGCATCGCCCGAGAATTTCCTTTTGTAGCTCAGGTGCACCCCGCTGGCGTCCCCGTACACCGCCTCACGATTTTGAAGATTCACGAGCATGACAGCTCTACTATAAGATGCAAGCAGAACGGGACCGTGACGGGGCCAGCGCCCGTGAGCCCCGCAACCAGGGTAGAGGTTTACATCAAAGCCGCCTGGCATTTTTTTCGACCTGTGCGGTAGGTCGGCGGCTCCTTGTGCACCCCGACTTGACTACGACAGCCGGGGCATCGGGAGAGTCGCAAAAGCCCGCTGCGGGCTTCCCACTGGATTTTCCCCCAGATTCCACCACGGGGAGCCCGGCCGCCGGGCTTCCACGGTTTCTCCCCGGTGCCCCGGCATTTATGCCGGGGTGCACAGAGCTTGCTCTAGGATCGACGGGTGAGCGGACTTTTCCCGAGCGCGCCCGACGTCATCCTCGAGGGTGACGTCGTCCGGGTCACCTTCGAGAGCGACGAGACCGGCTTTCGTGTGCTCCGCGTCCGCATCAGCGAGACCGAGGATCCCGTCACGGTGGTGGGGGTGCTGCCCCGGGTGGCGGCTGGCGCCCGCGTGCGGGTCACGGGCAGCCGGGCCACTGATCCAAGGCACGGCGAGCAGATCCGCGCGAGCGGGATCACCGTGATCGCCCCGAAGACCCTGGAGGGCCTGGAGCGCTACCTGGGCTCGGGCCTGGTGCCAGGCGTGGGTAGGTCGATCGCCAAGCGCATCGTCGACGCGTTCGGCGAGGCGACCCTGCGCGTCCTCGACGAGGAGCCTGAGCGCCTGCTCACGGTCGAGGGGCTCGGGAAGAAGCGGGCGCAGGCGATCGTGAAGGCCTGGCTCGACAGGCGCGCCCTCCACGACGTGATGGTGTTCCTCCAGGCCCACGGGGCCTCCCCGGCGCTCGCGGCGCGGATCTTCCGGCGCTACGGGGATCGGGCTGCGCAGATCATCTCGGACGAGCCTTATCGTCTGGCCCTCGAGGTCTGGGGGGTCGGCTTTCGCACCGCCGATCGCATCGCCGCGTCGCTGGGGACGGGGGCCGACTCGCCGCTCCGGCACCAGGCGGGCGTGCTGCAGGCCCTCCGCGACGAGACCGAGCGCGGCCACGTCTACACCGAGGAGGAGCGCCTGGTCGCGAGGTCGATCGAGCTGCTCGGCGAGGGGACGCGCGAGGACGACCTCCTGAGGGCCGTGGAGGCGCTCGAGCACAGCCGCCACATGGTGATCGAGAGAGCGGGCCCGGGGACAGGAACCGGGACGGGAAGGAACGTCTACGCCAGGGAGATGAGGGAGGCCGAGGTGAGGGTCGCGGCCTCGCTCACCAGGCTCGTCCTGGCGGAGTCCGCGCCGATCCAGGGCGCGGCCAGGGCGATGGCGGCCTTCGAGAAGGCCACGGGGCTGCCCCTGTCGGAGGAGCAGCGCCAGGCAGTGCTTGCCGCGGCCAGGGAGAGGGTGCTGGTGATCACGGGAGGGCCAGGCGTGGGCAAGACGACGCTGGTGCGCGCCATCCTCTCGCTCTACCAGGAAGCCGGCCTGTCGGTGCGTCTGGCGGCGCCCACGGGTCGGGCCGCCAAGCGGATGAGCGAGTCCTCGGGGCGGGAGGCCACGACCCTCCACCGGCTCCTCGAGTTCGAGCCAAAGGGAGGGGGCTTCAAGCGTCACGAGGGAGCGCCGCTCGAGGGCCGCGCCTTCGTGGTCGACGAGACCAGCATGGTGGATCTGCGCCTGGCCGACTCGCTGCTCCGCGCGATCCCGCCCGGGGCTCGCCTCCTCTTCGTGGGAGATGTGGATCAGCTCCCCAGCGTCGGCCCGGGCGCCTTCCTGGCCGACGTCATCGAATCGGGGATCGTACCCACCCTCCGCCTCACGCACATCTTCCGTCAGGCCTCGCAGAGCCTGATCGTCGTCAACGCCCACCGCATCAACCGCGGGGAGATGCCCCTGGTCCCCAAGGCAGGCGGGGCCTCCTCGGACTTCTTCATCGCCTCCCCGCGCACCCCGGAGGCCACCCAGAAGCTGCTCCTCGATCTGGTGACCTCGAGGATCCCCGGGCGCTTCGGGCTGCACCCGCTGGACGACATCCAGGTGCTCACCCCCATGAACCGAGGCCCCTCGGGGACCTATGCGCTGAACGCTCTGCTCCAGGAGGCGCTGAACCCCAAGGGCCCAGGGCTCAAGCGAGGTCGGTACGAGTTCAGGGTGGGCGACAAGGTGATGCAGCTCAAGAACGACTACGAGCGCCAAGTGTACAACGGGGACGTGGGCCGGGTGCTGGGCGTGAATCTCGAGGAGGCCTCCCTCACCGTAGGCTTCGACGATCGCGAGGTCCCCTACGACTCGGCGAACGTCGACGAGCTCTCCCTCGCCTATGCATGTACTATACATAAGTCTCAGGGCAGCGAGTACCCGGCGGTGGTGATGCCCCTCGCCACCTCGCACTTCATCATGCTGTCCAAGAACCTGGTCTACACGGGGGTGACCCGGGGCAAGCGCCTCGTGATCCTGCTCGCGGAGCCTCGCGCTCTCGAGCTCGCCCTCTCCGTGCAGCGCCGCGAGGAGCGGCGCAGCCTCCTCGGGCATCGTATCAAGGCCGAGGCCGAGCGCGGCCGCTGAGCCCCATGGAACGGGGTGAGCCGATTCGCGCTCATCTCTCGCCCGCGGTGGAATTGACAGGCCCTCCTGATCCTTTCCGTTAGACTGTCTGGCGCGGAGTCCTCCCGCGCTCGTGAGCCATCCATGTTCCTGAAGCGTCTCCTCGTCGGAATCGTCATCGGTGCTGTGCTGGGCGCCCTGGTCGCCGCGGTCCTCGTGCAGGGTTTGGGCATCGCGTTCACCGGGGGCACGGGAGCCGCGGCGGCGTACCTGTCTGCGGCGGTCACGGGGGTCCTCACGGGCCTGATCACCGGGAAACCCATCTGGGCGGCCGAGGGCAGGATCGAGGCGGGCCTCAAGGCGTTCTTCGGGATGCTGCTCTCGCTGGGGGCGATGTTCGCCCTTCGCCGCTGGGTCACCGTCCCGGTCGATCTCACGGCGCTCAAGGCCGGGGCTGGAGCGCTGGGCGAGCTCCCTGCCGTGTCCCTGCCCATCGTGGCGGGGCTCCTGGGGGGCTTCTTCGAGCTCGACAACACCCCTGAGGCGGAGGGCGACAAGGCCAAGGACGGTGCTTCCGGGCCCAAGGTGCGCGTCACCGCGGGTAAGTCCAAGGACGAGGAGCTCCACGAGGAGGAAGAGGAGGAGCCCGCCCAGAAGAAGGGCCGGAAGTAGGAGCGTGCCGGTCGCTCGAGCAGCCCACTTCGCGGCCACGCTCGCGGTGCTGTGCGTGACGCTCTGGTCGATCGTCAGGGCGCCCCTCCCTCTCGGGTGTAGTCTCGGCGTCGCGTTCGCTTACCTGGCCCTCACCTGCCTCGGGGTCTTCTTCCTCCGGCTCAGGATGTACGTCGACGCGGTGGTGCGCGGCCCGAGGGGCGCGAGGGGTGTCGCTCTCACCTTCGACGACGGGCCGCACCCGGTCCACACCAGGCGAGTGCTGGACGCGCTGGACGCCACCGGGGTGAAGGGCACCTTCTTCGTCATCGGCAAGAAGGCCGAGGAGCACCCGGAGCTGGTGCGCGAAATCCTGGCGCGAGGCCACGAGGTGGGCCTCCACTCGTATGCCCACGACAGGCTGATGTCCCTCCGCGGAGGCTCCCGCGTCCGCGCCGACCTGGAGAGGGGGATCGAGGTCCTCGAGCGGATCACAGGGAGCCGGCCGCGGATCTTCAGGCCCCCCGTCGGACACACGAACCCCATCATCGCCCGGGTGATCTCGGAGCTGGATCTCCAGGTCGTCGGCTGGAGCGTGGGCGCCCGCGACGGCCTCGCGGGCACCACCGCGAGGGATGTCCTCGCCAGGGTGATGCCCCGCGCCAGGGACGGCGCCATCGTGCTCCTCCACGACGCCGCCGAGCTCGGCGAGCGAGAGCCCGCTGGCGTGGCCGCGCTCCCCGCGCTCCTCGAGCGCCTGGCCGCCGAGCGCCTCGACGTGGTGCCCCTCCAGGACTTCCTCGACACCGAGGAGGAGCTCGCCTCAGCGTGATCGAGGCCTGCGGCTCTCGGGGGAGACGTCGGCCCCTGCGGCCGAGGGCAGGTGGATCACAAAACGTGCACCATGCATGTATTTCGGGTCCAGGACGATGGTGCCTCCTGCCGCCTCGACGATGCCACGGCACACGGCCAGCCCGAGCCCGGTGCCCTCGCCCACTTCCTTGGTGGTCACGAAGGGCTCGAAGATCCTTGCCCTGAGCTCCTCCGGCACCCCTCGGCCGGTGTCCTCCACCTCGATGCGCACGGTCTTGCCTTCGCGGCGGGCGCGCAAAAAAATCGTCCGCTTTGGCGAGGAGGAGGCCTCGAGCTCGGCCCCGGCGTTCATGACCAGGTTCAGCAGCACCTGGGTGAGCCTGGCCGCGCTCAACCCGACCGCCAGCCCGGGCTCGCCCAGATCGTGGATCAGCTCCACCTCGCGGAAGGATTTCTGAGGGAGAGCCAGGCTATTTACGTCCGCCGCGACCTCGGCCACCAGGCACCCTCCCTGGGCTTCTCCCTGGCTGGCCTCGGGGCGGGCGAAGTCGAGCAGATCTCGGAGCACTCCGTGGATGCGCTCGGTCTCCCTCTTCATCCTGGAGAGGAAATCGGAGCGCTCCTCCGCCGGCAAGCTCGGATCTTCGACCAGCTCGTGCATTCCCATGATGGCCGTGAGCGGGTTGCCTATCTCGTGGGCCAGGCCCGCGGCCAGCCTCCCCACGCTGGCCAGCCGCTCGCTGCGGGCCAGGTGCTCCTGGGCCTCCGTGAGGCGCCTGGTCGTGGCGACCAGCTCGTCGACCTTGGCGCGGAGCTTTCGATCGTCGTCGAGCAGCCGCGTCGCCATGGCGTCGACGCTCACCGCGAGATCCACCACCTCCCGGGCGCCTCGCTTGGGGATGCTGAAGGTGCGCGCCCCGCTGGCCACCCGATCGGTGGCTGCCGAGACCTCCTCGATGGGGCGCACCAGGAGACGCGTCAGCACGAAGTAGGCGAACACCAGCAGGGCGAGGGCGAACACGAGCATGTAGAGCGCGACGACCTTGACGAGGGGCGTGGCGTTCACGGTCTCGTCGTCGGTGCCGAAGCGGATCACGACGACCCCCCTCGGGTCGGGGACCACCACGTCGAACGCTCGACCTCGCACTCCTCGCGCGGGCCCCGAGGACTCGCGGTAGGGCGGCTGCGGCACCCTCAGGGCGGCGAGCTCCTCGGCGTTGCCGGCGCCCGCGACGCGCCTCCCGTCGGCCCCGAAGATCGCGAGGGCTCGAGCTCCTCCCTCTCCCGCGTGGCTCCCCAGGACGTCCGAGAGCTGTCCGGGCGCCCCGGAGGCCTCCGCGTCGGCGACGTGGGCCGCGATCGCGCGACCCAGGGAGCGGGCGGCGCGCTCTCGAGAGGCGAGCAGAGTCGCCCGGGTCACCCCGGCGATCGCGAAGAACAGCGGTACGTACGACATGAGCAGGATCCCCGCGAGGGCCAGGAGGATCTGCATCCGGAGGCCGAGCCTGTGGGTCACCTCACCCTCCGAGGGCGCGCGCTGCCTGGTAGACGAGCACCGCGAGCACGTAGCCCGCGCCGTAGCTGTAGGCCAGCACGAAGGCAGGCCACCTCAGGCTCTTCGTCTCCCTCCGAACGGCGGCCACAGTGCTCGTGCACTGGCAAGCCACCACGAAGAACGCGAGGATCGCGAGCGCGTTCGCGGCCGTGTAGGCGGGGGTCCCGTCGGGGTGCCTGGCCTGCCGTAGCTCGGCGGCGAGGGGCGCGGGGTTCTTGTCGTCGAGATCCTCGAGGCCGAAGATCACGCCGAGGGTGCCCACCATGACCTCCCTTGCGCCGAACGAGCCTATCAGGCCGACGTTGATGCGCCAGTCGAAGCCAGCAGGGCGGGTGATGGGCTCCACGGCGCGCCCGATCGTCGCGCCGATCGACTGCTCGATCGGGCTGCTCGCCCCGGGGGCGCGCACGCCCTCCGGCGCGGGTACCTTGAGCAGGACCCAGAGCACGGCCGACACCACGACGATGGTCGTTCCCACCTCCCTGGCGAAGTGGATCGCGGCGTCCCGTGCCTTGCTCAGGACGACGCGGAGCTGAGGCGCGCGGTAGCTCGGCATCTCGAGGACGAAGGGGAGGGATCGGCCCCGGGTCACGGTGCGCCGGAGCGCCAGGGAAGCGAGCAGCCCGGAGAGCACGCCTGCAGCATAGAGCGCCACGAAGATGCCGGCGCGCAGCAGCGCGCTCCTCCCGGAGAAGAACGTGGAGATCAGGAGCGCGTAGGTGGGGAGGCGCGCCGAGCAGGTCATGAGCGGGAGCACAAGGATCGCGGTGAGGCGCTCCCTGGGATCGCGCACGATCCGGGTGGCGGCGATCGCCGGCACGGCGCAGGCGTGGCCCATGAGGAGAGGGACGAAGGAGCGCCCGCTCAGGCCGAGCGCCCTCAGGACGCGATCGACCAGGAACGCGCCACGCGCCAGGTAGCCCGTCGCCTCGAGGAGCTCCATCCCCACGGTGAGCAGCACGATCTGGGGCATGAACGCGAGCACGGTGCCCGCGCCCGCCAGCAGGCCGTCGGCCAGGAACGAGGTGAGGAGCCCCGCCCCCAGGATCTGGGCGATCTTCCCTCGCGCCAGGTTCACCAGGGCGTCGGTGGTGGTCGACGCGGGATCGGCCACGAGGAAGACCGCGGAGAAGAGCGCCGCCATGAGGCCCAGGAAGAGCGCGGGGCCGAGGACCGGGTGGAGGAGGAGGGCGTCCGTACGCCGGGTGAAGCGGGCCCGCCGGGTCTCCCCGCTCGCCGGGCTGCGTGGACCGGAGGGGTTTGCGAGCACCTCCCTGGCGACGGCTTCGGGGACGATGTCCGGGCGGCAGATGGTAGGCGTCCTGGAGTCGAGCGCTCCCAGGAGGAGGGCCCTCGCGTCGGGGCGGCGGGTGCTCAGGGCGATCACGGGCACCCCCAGGAGGGCCTCCAGCCGACCGGGGTCCAGGGAGCGCCCGTCGGCCTCGAGCAGATCCATCTGGGTGACCACGAGGAGCATGGGCAGCTTCTGGTGCCCCAGCTCCCTGGTGAACCTGAGGCCGAGCGCCAGCTGCGTGGCGTCGATCACCTGGAGCACGGCAAAATCGCTCGACGAGCGCTCCTCCTCGATGAAGGCCCTCGCCACCCCCTCGTCGGTCGTGGGATCCAGGATCGCCTCGAGCGAGTAGAGGCCCGGAAGATCGAAGACGCGGACGGCGCGACCTCCAGGCAGCTCCACCGTGGCCTCGAGGATGTCGACCGTGATTCCCGGGAAATTTCCCACCTTGGCTCGCCCGCCGGTGAGCGCGTTGTAGAGCGAGCTCTTGCCCGAGTTGGGACGCCCCAGGAGTGCGACGCGGAGGGCAGGGCTCGCGCTCACCTCGAGGCGCCGACGCGCTCGACCTGGATGCCCCGAGCCAGGCTGGGTCCAATGGCAAACTCCCCACCGCTCTCCGAGGCGACATGAAAGGGACCGCCGAAGGGAGCGCGCCTGAGCACCCTCAGCACCTCGCCCACCCCCACGCCCACCGCGGCCAGCCAGCTTGCCTCGGGTCCCTCGAGATCCACGCGCAGCACCGAGAGCCGCACACCCTGGGGAGCGCTGTGCAAGGTCTCCTGGAAAGCGGCTGGGACCAGGGAAGATATGGCAGTAAAAGTCATTATCAACAGCACCTAGCGCCACGGGCTAGTTGGGTCAAGGTCTGCCCAGAAGATCGGATGAACTACGTGCGGACGCCGAAGCACTCGCGGATGGCGCGGGCGATCCCGCCGCCCTTCTCGCTCGCCTCGTCGAGGACGTCGCTCCCCGCCGCGAGCTCGTGGGCGAACATCGGGCTGGGCCGAGCCTCCTGAACGACGAGGAGCGACGCCTCGCACCCTTGCATGGCGGCGAAACGCTGATATTTAGGTCTGGTCATGTCCTGAAGCCATCCAATATTTGTGTCAACCTTGTAGGAAAACAGAACCACAGCTGCTGCTCCAGCCCTCTCGTCCCAGGAGGCACATTCAGCCGCAGCTATGATGGAGTCTACTACAAGAATTCGGAGTACGTCGCCACGGTCAGCGACTCCCGACTGGATATGTACGAGATCACGGTGGGGCGCTTCCGCAACTTCGTAGCCGGTTACCCTGGAAATCTACCGGCCTCTGGAACCGGCAAGAATCTCAACAACCCGTCCGACCCGGGGTGGGATGCCTCGTGGATTGAGCCCTTCGCGGAGGGGGACGTGGTTCGATTCACAGGGACTCAGCGACGACCCAAGGCCCGGCCCTGACGAGCTCAAGATCGCCAAGGGTTTTTTGATGGACTTATTGATGTCGGCATGCGCCGCTAAACCATCGGGATGGCCTCGTCGGCCCCGGGTGGACGAGGCGGACTCAAGAGTCCGCGTGGCGTCGCGAGCCCTCGAAAAAAACTGGGAAATCTCAAGCCCGTCGTGGACTTCCAAGGGTCATCGCAAGATGGGCGAGCTGGTAACTCACAGGGAGGAGACGAGGAGGCAATAGCTTCGCCTCCTCTCCTCTCCTGTGAATTACCATTCCCCTGCTTTAGGAAAGGGCCTAAAACTCGGCAGGACCGCCTCTAAAGTCTGCTTGTTTCTGGTGTCGTGTGGAGGAGCCGAGGCGTTTTACCCCGTTCTCACGGTGCAGAGGGCCACTTCTCCGTGCAGCCCCGCTTCTGGACGCTGTGGAAGGGTCTTCCACAGATCAGGCACCCCCGCTGTTAGGGTCGCCTGCTCAGCGAGCTTGGCGAGCGAGCAGCCGAGCCCGCCACAGAACGTCGAGAGGCGAGCCTCGATGGCGCGATCACGCTCGGCGCTGGCCGCGCTCACCACATGGCGCGCCACGGGTTCTTCCACGACCAGCCCCTTGGGGAGGTATACGTGCATGTCCGCGACGCCTCCATGGAAGGCTCCGTCGCCGGAGAGCTGGATGCGAGCGCTGGCCCGGAGGGTCTTTCCCGGCGGCCCGGAGAGGGTGATGGATCAGACGCCCCGCTCGAGCGGCGCCGTGGAAGGGAGCTTGTTCTGGGGCACGGACGCGGACGCGATGCCCTCGCCTACCGCGATCACGGCAACTCCGAAGAGGATCCACCACGCTGAGCCGCCCCGGCGACGACGGGGGCTCTTCATGGTTCTCACTATCCTGCCTCGATTCCGATACCTGAGTGGATAATGGCTTCTTCCGAAAGCCGAGCTGCCTGATCTGTAAACTACGTGCGGACGCCGAAGCACTCACGGACGGCTCGGGCGATGCCGCCGCCCTTCTCGCTCGTCTCGTCGAGGACGTCGGTCGCGACTTGCTTGACCGCGTCGGGCGCCTGTCCCATCGCGAAGCCGCGCCCGCTCACCGCGAACATGGGGAGATCGTTGAGCCAGTCGCCCACACACACGGTCTCGGCCAGGGAGCAGCCGTGGTGCTCGGCCAGCCACCCCAGCGCCGTGCCCTTGGTGCCCCCCGAGGACCGGGCGACGAGGCCCCAGTTCCCCGGGATGCGCTTGATGGGGAAGGCCGTGACCTGAGCTCGATCCTTGAGGCTTGCGGTGATGTCGTCCACGGCCGCCAGGACGTTGTCCTGGGCGCCCAGCGCCACGACCGCCGTCAGGCCCGCGGCCGTCCTCCAGAACTCGTGCTCCGTCACCTTCACCGCGCGCCGCATGTCGGCGGACCAGGTCCGTAGATAGGGCAGGTAGGCCTCGCCCTCGTGGTCGTACACGATGCTGTCGCCCGCGAAGATGAAGGTGGCGAGGCTGTTCTTGATGAGCACCTCCCGGAGTTTTCTTGCCTGGACTCCGCGAATGCCATGATGGACCAGCGTGCTGTGGTCCGACACCCGCACCACATGGCTGCCGTCGGCGCAGGCCACGGGGCCCTTGATGCCCAGGAGCCCGGCGCTCGCGCGGGTGCCCGAGTAGAGCCTGCCCGTGATGATGCTCACGGCGATCCCTCGCTCCATCAGCGCCTGCATGGCCCGGACGTCGACCGCGTGGGGCTCTCCGTTGTGATCGAGCAGCGTCCCGTCCAGATCGACGGCCAGGAGCTTGTAGCTCCTGGCTACGGATGCGCGAGGCATCGGTCCCCCCCTCATGATGAATCCCCGTGGTGCGGTGTGAGCCCGGTGAGCGCGCGGGCTCCTCGATGAGTCGGCTCGGCCATCAGGTCAGCAGACCATCCAGAAATCAGGCCAGAAATCAGGCCAGAAATCGGCCGAGGAATCAGAGGGACGAAGCCGGGTAGACGGAGACCTTCTTCTGCTCCTTGGTGCGCCACTCGTACTTCACCACCCCGTCGATCAGGGAGAAGAGGGTAAAGTCCTTGCCGAGGCCGACGTTCTTGCCAGGGGCGAAGGTGGAGCCCACCTGGCGGACCAGGATGCTCCCGGCCCTGACCGCCTCGCCGCCATACACCTTGACGCCCCGCCGCTGGGAGTTGGAATCGCGCCCGTTGCGGGTGCTGCCTGCGCCTTTTTTGTGAGCCATGGCGTTCTTCTCTCAGCCCTTGATGTCGGTGATTTGGAGGGTGGTGATGAGCTGGCGATGCCCCGTCTTGCGGCGGTAGTTCTTCCGGCGCCGGAACTTGAAGATGACGAGCTTCTCGCCGAGGCCCTGACCCGTGATCTTGGCCTCGACCGAGGCGCCCGCCACCACGGGCGTGCCGATCTTGAGCGCGTCACCCCCGAGGAGGAGCACCTCGTTCAAGGTGACCGTGTCGCCCACGTTGCCTGCGAGCTTCTCGACGCGGAGCGTGTCGCCCTGCGAGATTCGGTATTGCTTTCCGCCCGTTTTGATGACCGCGTACATGTGCCCTCTTCTTTTGCCGACGGATGCGGAAGCGCCTCTGCAGCCTGGGTGTCTTGTGGCCGATGAGCGCCCCGACCGATGCGGCGGGGATGAAGCCGCGCGGCGAGGAGGACCTCGGGCGAGCGGGACGCGGGAGTATACGCAGGGAAGCTCTCTTGTAAAGCAGAAGCTCGCTGGATCCTGGATGGACCATGGCCCGCGATTGTGTCGTGAAAAGAGCGCGGGGCAAGACATACTCCGAGCAGGCGCGGTCGGCGGGGGCCGCCGCGCACGAGGATCGAATGAAGCTCCGCCGTCTCCCGCCGCTCACCTTGTTTCTGGCTCTGTCGTGGGCCCTGATCGCGGCGTGCAGCTCGATCGATCCGGGGGCCTTCGAGATCGTGCCCCGCAAGGACGCAACGCCCAACCCGACCCCGCCCGGCCCCCCCCCTCCGCCCGGCGACGGAGGCGCTCCTGGCGACGGAGGCGACGCGGGGTCGGCGAGCGTGGTGTTCGACAAGCCGTACGCTCCGGGGATGGGAGCCACCGATCTCATCGGGACCAAGCACCCGAACAACGGGGGCCCCACCAGCATCACCGCGGCCAGGAGCGTCAGCTGCACCTCCTCCGGGATGTGCCACGGCGCGGGCGCCAAGGTGGTCTACCTCGCGGGCGGCGTGGCCTCCAAGGCCAACATCGAGATAGGGATCAGGCTATCCAACGGCACGGTCCGCACGGCCAGGAGCGCCGCCGAGGGCTATTTCACCATCCCCTTCATCACGGGCGACACGCTCGTCGGCTCGCGCACCTCCGCGAGGGACGGGACCCGGGAGAGCGTGATGTTGGCCGCGCCGACCGCCGGCTGCAACGAGGGCGCCTGCCACGGGGGACCCCAGGGCGTGGTCTTCAAGTAGCGGGCCCTCCGCGGCCCTTTCGGTGGTACGCACGGAGACGATGGCCAAGGGGTACCTCGCGCTCGTCCTGCACGCCCACCTGCCCTTCGTGCGGCACCCCGAGCACGCCCGTCACCTGGAGGAGCGCTGGCTCCACGAGGCGCTGATCGAGTGCTACCTGCCCCTGCTCGACGTGTTCGATCGGCTCGCGGACGACAGCGTGCCCTTCGCGCTCACCATGAGCATGACGCCTCCGCTGGTCGCCATGCTGAAGGATCCGCTGCTCTGCCAGCGCTTCGACCAGCACCTCCGCCGCCTCCAGTCGCTCGCCGATCGCGAGGCCGAGCGGGTGGGGAGCGATCCGGAGGTCGCTCCCGTGGTCGCCTTCTACCGGGAGGAGCTGGAGAGGATACGCCGCGTCTGGGAGCGCCACTACGGCGACGTGGTGGCCGCCTTCGTGAGGCACTGGGACGGGGGCCGCGTCGAGCTGCTCGGCTGCTCGGCCACCCACTGCTACCTCCCCGCCATGCTGCCGACGCCCGAGGCGATCCGTCTCCAGCTCGCGCTCGGGATGCGCGCCTTCGAGGCGATGGTGGGGCGCCGCCCGGAGGGCATGTGGCTGGCCGAGTGCGCCTACCACCCCGCGCTCGACGAGGAGCTGGCCAGGGCAGGTGTAAAATACACGCTCCTCGACGGTCACGGCCTTGAGAACGCCTCGCCCCGGCCCCCCTTCGGGGTGCACGCGCCCATCGTCTCGGGCTCGGGGACCGCGTTCTTCGGGCGGGACGCGGAGTCGAGCCGCGCGGTGTGGTCGCGGGAGGAGGGCTACCCTGGCGACGTCTATTACCGCGATTTTTACCGGGACATCGGCTTCGATCTGACCGAGGAGGAGCTCCACGGCGAGGTCGGGCCCCACGGCACCCGGGTGATGACCGGGCTCAAGTACCACCGCATCACGGGCAAGGGCGACGACAAGGCCCACTACATGCCTGGCGAGGCCAGGAGCCGGGCGTGGGAGCACGCCGGGGATTTCGTCCACGCGCGGAGCGCGCAGGTGAAGCGGCTCGTGGGCGTGACCCCCCACTCGCCGGTGGTGGTCGCTCCTTACGACGCCGAGCTCTTCGGGCACTGGTGGTTCGAGGGCCCCTGGTTCCTGGAGGCCGTGTTCCGTCGGCTGGGCGAGACCTGTGGCGTCGTCCTGCCCGTGACCCTCGGCGGCTACCTGGCCCAGGCTCCGCATTGCGTGCAATCTACACCCAGCGCCTCGTCGTGGGGGGCTGGTGGTCACGGGGAGGTGTGGGTCGGCCCCGAGGCCAGCTGGAGCTGGCGCCACGTTCACCACGCGACGCGCCAGGTCACTGCGCTGGTCTCGGCGCACCGCCACCAGGGCGGCGAGCGCGGGGCGGCGCTGGATCAGGCCATCCGTGAGCTCCTCTTGCTGCAGTCGAGCGACTGGAACTTCATCCTCAAGACCGGGACGACGATGGGCTACGCTTCGGCCCGTATAAGGGCCCACGCCGAGCGCCTCCGTCAGCTCTGCGCCCTGGTCGAAAAGACCGAGTGGACCGAGCAGGACCGCGCCTACCTGACCGACGTCATGGCCCGGGACAACTTCCTCTCCCGCCTCACGGGCGATCGCCTCCGCGACGTCTTTTGACGTAAGATTTTGCTGATGCTCCAGTCCGACCTCCTGGCCCGGGTCAAGCCCAGGCGCCTGACGCGCGTCGAGTATGACCGCATGGTGCAGCTCGGCTTCTTCGGCGATGAGCGCCTCGAGCTCCTTCATGGAATGGTGATCGCCATGTCACCGATCGGCCCTCCCCACCGCGAGGTCGTCGACCTCTTGACCGAGGCGCTCGTCCTCGCCCTGCACGGACGGGCGCGGGTGAGCACGCAGAACCCCTTCGTGGCGTCCGACGACTCGGAGCCCGAGCCCGACCTGGCGGTGGTGCCGCTCGGCACCTACCGCACGGACCACCCGCACCGCGCCTTCCTGGTGATCGAGGTGGCCGATTCGTCGCTCGACGCCGATCGCGACGTGAAGGGGCCCCTCTACGCCTCCTCGGGCGTGCCCGAGTACTGGCTCGTCAACCTCGTCGACGAGGTGGTCGAGGTCTACACGGATCCGGTGGGAGGGCGGTACCGTTCGGCGCGCGCCGCCTCGATCGGCGAGACCCTGCACCCCGCGGCGTTCCCCGACGTGGCCGTGGCCGTCGCCCCGCTGTTCCGATAGCGGCCCGAGGAGGCGAGGCGTCAACGTCTCGATTCCCTCGTTCCGTGGTAAGGCCCTCGCCGCCGCGCGGTGGGATGATCCTGTGGCTCAGGGGTCGAAGCGATATCCCACGCCGCGCACCGTCTGAAAGTGCTTGGGCTCGGTGGGATCGACCTCGAGCTTCTGGCGGAGCTGCTGCATGAAGTTGTCGATCGTGCGGGGCGTCCCGTGGTGGTTGGGGCCCCACACCCTGCGGAAGATGTCGTCGCGCGAGAGGACGCGGCCGCGCTGCGAGACCAGGCAGAGCAGCACGTCGAACTCGGTGGCGGTGAGGTCGACCTGGGCGCCGGCGCGGCGGACCGAGCGCGCGCCCTCGTCGACCTCGACGTCCGAGAAGCGATGGATCGTGGGGCGAGGGCCGCCCGCGTTCCGGCGCAGCGCGCCCCGGACTCGCGCCAGGAACTCGGCCAGGCTGAAGGGCTTGGCGACGTAGTCCTCCGCCCCCAGCTCCAGGCCGGTCACCTTGTCCATCTCGCCCGTGCGCGCCGACAAGACGATGATCGGCGTTCTTATGCCCTGGGAGCGGAGCTCGTGGAGCACCTCGAAGCCGTTCTTCTTGGGGAGCATCACGTCCAGGATGAGCAGATCGGGCCGCTCGCTCCGCATGAGCGCCAGCCCGAGCTCGCCGTCGTCGGCCATGCTCACCCGGTAGCCCTCGGCCTCCAGGTTGATGCGCAGCCCGAGGGCGATGCTCGGATCGTCCTCGACGACCAGGATGTGGCGCCCTTCGAGGCCCTCCGCTGGGCGGCGAGGGCCTGCCGGCTGGGGCTCCGTCTTGGGCTTGGGGGAGGACACGTACGGCCCCAGTGTGCCGCGCCCACGACGAAAATGAAAGAAGCTCAGCTCCCCTCGCCCCTCGGGGGGACCACCAGCTCCTCGGGGAGCACGAAATGGAAGGTGCTGCCCATGCCCTTGGGGCTGTCGACCGATACCCGAGCCCCGTGGGCCCGCGCCGCGTGCTTGACGATGGCCAGGCCCAGCCCGCTGCCTTCCCTCGAGCGGGAGAGCCTGTCGTCGATACGATAGAATTTCTGGAAGATGAGCTCCTGCTCGTGGCCAGGGATGCCCTCGCCGTTGTCGCTCACCTGGAAGTCCACCTCGCCCTTGCGGGTGCACACCACCTTGAGGCGTACGACGGGCGGCACTCCTCCGTATTTCTGGGCGTTGGAGAGAAGGTTGACCAGCACGTCGACCAGCGCGGCCCGGTCGACGCGGACCCTGGGCAGGCCCTCCTCGACCGACACCGAGAAGTCGATGTCCTTGCCGTGGCGGTGCGCCGCGAAGGCGGCCACGGCGTCCTCCACCACGTCCCTGACCTCCTCCTCGCGCAGCTCGTAGATCTTGCGCCCCGACTCCATGCGGCCCCAGTCGAGGAGGCGCTCGATGAGCCCCGTCAGGCGCTCGGTCTCCGCCCTCAGCAGGGCCAGGCACTTCGCCTGCATCTCGGGATCGCCCCGGGAGCGCTCGATGGTCTCCGCGAAGAGGCGGATCGCCGTGAGGGGCGTGCGAAACTCGTGGCTCACCTTGGAGACGAAATCGGCCTGGAGCTCGCTCAGGTTGGCCTCGCGCCGGATGAAGACGAAGACCAGCACCATGCCCGTCCCCATGACCGAGACGAAGCTCACCGTCAGGATGCCCATGACCAGGTTGGTGCGCCCCTCCAGGAACACCGAGATGATGCCGATCGCCAGGATGAGCACGGTCGGCATGACCACCAGGTAAACGAGGAGCTGCACGATGCGCCGGTAGCCGAGGCGCTGGAGGTTCTTGGTCCCTCGCGCTCTCCAGGCCTTGGTCGGCGTGTCCCTGGGGTGGCCCTCCGCGCGTGATGTCACCGGATGAATGTGCCACGATCCGGTCGAGATGACGCTCTTCTCTCGCCGCGCCCGCCGCGCCTCTCGCTCCGCCCCGCTCCTCGGCCCGCTCCTCGGCCTGCTCCTCGGCCTGCTCCTCGGCGCGCTCTCTTCCTCGCCCGCCGCCGCGGAGGACGCGGCTCCTCGCAGAGCCCGTCTGATCGAGCGGGCCCGGGAGGAGGTCCTGCGCGAGGTCCGCTACGACCGGCGCTACGTCGAGCGGGGCCAGGGCGAGCCGGCGTGGGACCGAGGCGCGTGCACCGATCTGGTGGTCCGGGCCGCGCGCGCCGCGGGCGTCGACATCCAGATCGATCTCCAGAAGGACGCCCTGGCCCACCCCGAGGCCTACCCGGCGATGGCCAGGCGCGACGGCCGCGTCGACCACCGCCGGACCCCCAACCTCCTCGTGTGGCTGGGCCGGACGAGGCGCGGCTTGCCCACGGGGCTCCCGGCCCACGTGGACGGATTTCTTCCAGGGGACATCGTGGTGTGGACCTATGGCAAATGCCCCGAGTGCAAGGCCGACCACGTGGGGATCGTGAGCGACCGCCAGGGGACGCGCGGATATCCGCTGGTGATCCACAACGCAGGGCCAAGGGCCACCGAGGAAGACGCCCTCGATGCATGGCCGGTGATGGGCCACTACCGCCTGGTGGAGTGAGCCGGACGGCCCAGATCTTTGGCCCAGCGCCTGAGGGAGCGGCCCCGGCGCTGGACCATGGAGTCAGGAAGCTTGACCCTCTGGCGAAGGAACTCGAACGCGCTCTCGGGCTCGAGCGCGTCCACCCCCTTGACCCCGGCCCAGTCCATCCACGCATGCCCGCAGATGCTGACCTCGAACTGGATCGCCAGGTGAGCGAACCGCCGCTCGGGGGGCAGCCTGACCAGGGTCGCGCCCCCGGGCAGGAGCTCGCCCTCGTCCGAGAGGAGGTGGAGGATGCGCGCAGCTTGCTTGTGGTAATTGATGTGCCTGGACTCGAGGCCCGTCGTGTCGACGGAGAGGGGAGCCCCCGACGCCACCAGCTCCACGATCCTCGTGACCTTGTCCAGCCGGTCGACCTGAGGCACCGCGCGGGAGGTGATCACGGTGGGGAGCGGCTCGAGCAGCTCGTGCGTCATGATCGCGATCGTGACCGGCCTGGCGACCGGAGGAGCGGCGGGCTCCCCGGGCTCGGGAGGAGCCTGCTCCTGCCCGGGAGGCTCGCCGCCCCGGGCGATCCAGCGGACGATATGTGACCAGGGCCCCGCCTTGGCGGGGAGCGACCTCGAGCCGAGGAAGGCGCGTAGCTCCAGGGCGACGTCGGGGAACCGATCCTGGAAGGCCGGGGTCTCGAGCCCGGCCTCGAGCGCCGTCAGGGTGGCTTCCAGTGCCCGTGAACGGGTGGCTGTCATGAGCCGCCAGGGTACATCACTTCAGCGGTAAGGGCCCTCCGAGAGAGATGTGCTCCTCCTCCGCTCGGGGAAGTACCCCGCGACCCGGGTGGACACCAGGGTGCCGACGCCCATAAGCACGAGCGCCGCCGTGAACCACGACCCGATCCAGGGGAGCGGGGACACGACGAGGAACACCAGACAGCCGACCGCGAGGTGCACGTAGGTGTTCTCGCTGCGGTGGCGTACCAGGGCGGCCCCGCCCGTGGTGAGCGCGGCCACCATCGCCCCGTAGGTGGCCAGCAGGCCCAGCACCAGGGCTACGAGAGCGATCGGTATGCCGATGATCGTGACGCAGAGCAGCGCGAACGCGACCAGGAAGCCGAGGCCTCCGACGACGCCCATGGCGAGTTGCCTCATGGGTCTCCTGGCGATCTCCACGCGCAGCGACTCCATGCGGGCGGGGGCGAGCGCCAGGAACAGCACCCCCAGGACGAAGAGGAGAGCGGCGTTGGTCAGCGCGTCCCCGAGCCTGCGCACGAAGCCGTGCTTGCCTTCGCTCTCGCTCTCGCTCTCCGCCCTGCCGTCCTCACCGCCGGAGCGCAGCACATTTCCCCCGACGATCGAGCCTTCGCGTCGGCGGAGGCGGCCTCCGAGGACCCCGACGTCGCCGTCCACCTGGCTGCCCTTCTCGAGCTCGATCCTGCCTCCCATCACGCTCACGTCATGGTCGATGTGTGCGCCCTCGTGAACGATGGCAGTGCCTCCCATCACGGTGAGATCGCGCTTGACGTGGCCGTAGATGTCGACGCGTCCCCCGAGCACCGTGACGTCGCCCACGACCTCTCCCTTGCCGATGACGTCCCTGCCGCCCATGACCGAGCGGTCCCTGGCCCGCTCGCCCCCCGGGCGGGCCCCGGACGCCTCCCTGGGCCTCTCGGCCGTCCCGTCCTCCGCGGCGCCGTCCCGGCCCGTCTCTCCGGGTGAGGAGGCGCCGGCGTCGGCCCTGGTGATCTTCACCAGGTTCCCCTTGCGGGTCGCGATCCAGTCGCCCTCCTCGAGGAGGGCGTCGAGGGCGTTGCTCGGGCTCTCGCCCTTCAGGGCCAGGTGGACCTTCTCGTCGCCGAGCGCCGCGCTCTCGGGGAGCACCAGGCTCCAGCCAGCCTCCTCGGCGAGCTTCTTCACTCCCCTGTCGCGCGTGCCGTCGTGCCGGAAGGTGACCGTCTTCTCGGTGGTCGGCCAGGTCCCCTCGCGGCGCACGGCGGCGCCAGCCTCCCTGACGGTGAGCAAGGCGAGGGCCAGGGCCAGGGCCCCGGCGGCGTGGATGGCTACGGGCTTCATCATCGTTACTCCTTTGAGCTCGAACGAATTCTCAGGCTTGCCCCGTGGGGCGGGGGGCCGCGTAGAGGACGAGGAACGCGCAGGCGAGGAGGACCGCCGCGGCGGCGGCCGACAGGAGGGGCCCGTGTCCGGCGAGGGCGTTCGCCGCCGCGAAGACCACGCGCTTCATGCCGCGCAGCAGGAGCGGATAGCCGCGTATCGGGGAGGTCCCGCTGACCGCCAGATCGCCAGGGAGCGCTATCAGGCGAGGGAGGGCTCCCAGCAGCGCGAGCGCAAGGCCGAGGAACATGGCCCGCAAGGGCGAGGGAGCGGAGGCCTTCTTGGCCTTCTCGGCCCTCTGGAGGCGAGGCCTGATCTCGAGCCCGGAGCGCAGGGAGAGGAGCGCCGCGTGGCCCAGGTGCCCGGAGCACCGGGAGCAGGCTTCGACGTGGGCCTTGATGGAGGTCGGTACGATGGCGGACTCGCCGTCGGCGAGCGCCGTGAGCGCCACGTCGCTGGCGTGGCCGTCCTCGGAGCGGAGGAGCTCGTCGGGCAGGAGCTCGGTCATGGGGCCCTCCGGCGGGCAGGATCTTCCTCGGCCAGGACCTCGGCGATCGCCCGCCGGCCCCGCGTGATCCAGGTGGCGACGGTGCCGAGGGGCACGTCGAGCCTCGCGGCGATGGCCTGGTAGCCCAGCTCCTCGCCGTGAAAGAGCTCGAGCGCCCTCCTCGGACCCTCGGGCAGGGCGGCGATGGCCCGGGTCAGCCTGGCGGCCCGCTCGTCGCGCTCCAGGCCCTGATCGGCCAGCGGAGAGGGATCCGCGAGGCGCTCGACCAGGAGATCGACGCCGCTGGCGGGCGCGTCCTCGAGGCCGTCCCCGGCCGCCCGACCCCGGGCCCGCCGGCGGGCGCGGATCGCGTCGAGGGCGACGTGACGAGCGACGCCGAGGAGCCAGGGGCGGAGCGCGCCGGAGCGGCTCGCCGCGCCCTCCACCGCGCGGCGAAGCACCTCCTGGGTGCAGTCCTCGACGTCCGGGTGGTCTACCCGCTCCCGAAGCACGGCGGCCACCGCGGCGCGGACCAGCGGGCGCAGGTCCGCGACCTCACGCCCGAAGCCCGGAGCCACCCCTTCGGGTGAGGCTGGCGGGACGAAGTGCACGAGCGCAGAGAGCATCGCCTGGGAGTCGTCCGGGAGGGGCGGGAAATTTCGGGCGTCATCGTTTTTTCGCCGGACGCGCGGCTCGCGCGCCCTCTCCTTACGTGCTATTCCGCGGTCGCCATGACAGACGGGCCCCTTACGCCTCGAAAGCGGCCAATCTACCTGGTGATCGCGCTGGTGCTCGCGTTCGCGCTGGGCACCGGTGGCTGGATGAGCGGCTGCGAAACCATCCAGTACTACAAGGCCGACGACATCGTCCTCCGGACCGACACCTCCCTCAAGGAGGAGAGCGAGCGCCCTCGCCTCAAGGCCGCGACCGAGCACTACATCGCCGTCCGCGACGGCGCCAAGAAGCGGGCGTTTCCGCTGGGCGTCGCGTCCTTCCTCCTGGGGGCGGCGCTCCTTTCGCTAGCGGCGAGGGGCCTCGCCGGGCGCCGCGGTGGCCGCAGCGCCCTGGTCCAGGTCGTCGGTGTGCAGGCGGTCCTCGCGGTCGTCGCCTTCGTCGCCACGCGCGAGGTGCGCTGGGCCGAGACCGAGATGCGGGTGATCGAGGCCATGGCGAACTCGCCTCGCGCCGCGACGACCGCGGACGAGCGCGTCCAGATCGAGGGCATCAGCCGGGCGTTCGCCAAGGTGATGGGGCCTGCTGTGCTGGGCGTGAGGAGCGTGTTCGCCCTCGCCATCATCTTCGCGCTCACCCGTCCCAGGGTCCGGGACCTCATGGAGGCGTCCGCCGCGTCCGATCCCTGAGAGGAGGAGCATGAACCCTCCAGGGCATATCCTAAATCCCTGTAAAATCAACGACTCTAGTCGTTGGCAGAGGTCTATGCTGGCCTTCTGAGGGGCACGAACATGGGAAAGATCCACCGCCTTCCGGACGCGCTCGCCGACCAGATCGCCGCTGGCGAGGTCGTCGAGCGGCCGGCCAGCGTGGCCAAGGAGCTCAGCGAGAACGCGATCGACGCGGGCGCCCGCCGTGTCACCGTGGAGATCGATCAGGGCGGCCTCGTCCGCATCGCCGTCACCGACGACGGTGAGGGGATGAGCCCGGAGGACGCCAGGCTCGCGTTCGAGCGCCACGCCACGAGCAAGATCCACGCGCTGTCCGATCTGGACACGCTCCTGTCCTTCGGCTTCCGCGGGGAGGCGCTCCCCAGCATCGCCTCGGTCTCCAGGGTCACCCTGGTCACCCGGGAGCGGGGGGCGAGCGAGGGGACCCGCATCGTGGTCGAGGGAGGCCGGCTCGAGGAGCCCCGGCCCGCCGGCGCCGCCGAGGGCACGCGCATCGACGTGGCGGATCTCTTCTACAACGTGCCCGCGCGGCGGAAATTCATGAAGGCCTCGTCCACGGAGAGCGCCCACGTGGGCGAGGTCGTGCTCCACGCGGCCCTCTCCAGGCCCGAGGTCGCCTTCCGCCTCCTCCGCGACGGGCGCCTGGCGCGCGAGTACCTCCGCGCCTCCTCGCGCGAGGAGCGGGTCTGCTCCGCCGTGTCGGGCGAGGAGCTGCGCGCCGTATCGGGCTCCCGTGGGGTCCACCACGTCCAGGCCTTCCTCTCGGCCCCCGAGCGGGCCAGGAGCGGCGCCACGGGCCTGGAGATCCTGATCAACGATCGCCCCGTGAAGGATCGCGCCCTCTCCCGCGCCGTGGCCCAGGGCTACGGCTCGGTGCTCGAGCCGGGCCGGTTCCCCGTGGGTGTGGTCTACATCGATCTCCCCACCGAGCTGGTCGACATCAACGCCCACCCCCGCAAGACGGAGGTCCGCTTCCGCGACGCGAGGGAGCTCCACGGCGCGGTGGTCCGCATCCTCAACGAGTCGCTGGGTCGGGTCTTCGCGGTGCCCGCCCTGGGCCTGGGGAAAGCCTCCGAGGCCCCCGCCTTCGGCGCCCGGAAATCTGGCGCCGAGCCCATGCAGGCGCCGGGCTTCATCGCTGTTGTTCAGCGGCACTCCGGCGATCAGGCCGCGCCTGATCAGGCCCCTCTCCCGGTCCGGGAGCCCTCGGCCCCCTTCACCGTGGCGGACGAGGCGCGCTCCCCTCCCCCCCAGCCCCCGGCTGGCGGGCTCGCCCGGACCCTCTTCTCGGCGTCCCAGGGGAGCTTCTACGGCAAGCTCCGCTTCCTCGGGCAGGTCCGGAGCCTGTTTTTGGTCTGCGAGGGCGACGACGCGCTCTACGTGCTCGATCAGCACGCCGCCGCCGAGCGCGTCACCTTCCATCGCTTGCAGATTGCACGTAAAGACCGGAAGTTCGTCTCCCAGCGCCTGCTCGTGCCCGTCATCGTCGACTGCACAGCCAGGGAGCAGGAGGCGCTCCTCGAGAGCGCCGAGGAGGTCCTGTCGCTCGGCTTCGACGTGCGCGCCGCCGGCGATCGCTCGCTCGCGATCCACGCCGTGCCCGAGCTCCTCCTCAAGGCCGACCCCTCGGTGCTGCTGCGGGATCTCCTCGCCGAGCTCGCTCGCTCCTCCGGCCGGTCCTTCGGCGGTCGGATCGATCTGGTGCTCGCGACCATGGCCTGCCACGGCTCGGTGAGGGGAGGCGACCGGATGGAGCCCCGCGCCGTCACGGCGCTCCTCGAGGCGCTGGACGAGGTCGACTTCTCGGGGCACTGCCCTCACGGCCGCCCGGTGGTGACCCGCATCCCCTTCGACGAGCTGGAGCGTCGTGTCGGGCGCTGAGCCGGCGCTCGACGCGCTCCTCCGCGCACTCGACGAACGCCCTGACGCGATGCCCTGCCTCGTGGGGCCGACCGCCAGCGGCAAGACGGCGCTCGCCCTGGCGCTGGCCCGGAGGACAGGCGGCGAGATCGTGGGCGCGGACAGCGTCCAGGTCTACCGGGGCTTCGACATCGGCTCGGGCAAGCCCACGGCCGAGGAGCTGGCCAACTCCACTCACCACCTGATCGACGTCGCCGAGCCGGACGAGCCCATCGACGCCGCGGCGTACGTCGCCCTCGCCGACGCCGCCATCGCCGAGGTGCGCGCGAGGGGCCGGGTGGCCATCGTGTGCGGCGGCACCTTCCTGTGGGTCAAGGCGCTGCTCCACGGCCTCTCGGAGGCGCCCGGCGCCGATCCCGAGCTGAGGGCCAGGCACCGGGCGCTCGTCGAGGCCGAGGGACCCCTGGCCCTCCACTCGCGGCTGGCTGCGGTCGATCCCGTCGCCGCGGCGCGCCTCCACCCCAACGATCTGGTGCGCACCAGCAGGGCGCTCGAGGTGCACGAGCTCAGCGGGAGGCGCCTCTCCGAGCTCCAGGAGGCCCACGGCTTCGGCGAGCGCCGCCACCCCGCGCTGCTCCTCGCCGTCTCCAGGACCCCGGACGAGCTCGATCAGCGCATCCGCGCCCGCGTCCGCACCTGGCTCGAGGGCGGCTTCGTGGAGGAGGTGCGGTCGCTCTGTGCACGAGGCTTCCACGACGCCCGGGCGATGACCTCGGTCGGCTACCGCCAGGTCCGGGACTTCCTCGACGGGGCCATCCCCGAGGAGCAGCTGGAGGACGCCATCGTCCGGGCGACGCGCACCTTTGCCCGCCGCCAGAGGACATGGCTCAAGCGTGCCGAGGTTTCGTGGATATGAACATCTCTTCATTCGGCGATGCCACCGTCACCGTGGCGCCGTGGTCGCCGGGACGGTAGTAGATAACGTGATGTCCTCCGCCCTGCACCTCGCGCTCGCCGCCGCCTCGTCGTCGATCCTTGCGTTGGCGGGGCTGGTCGCCTGCGCCCCGCCGTCTGCGCCCTCGGCGTCCTCCTCGCGTCCCCCCGCTCCTCCGGCGACGATCCAGGCTGTGCCCGTCGCCGCGCGTGCCCCGTCCGTCTCGCCCCTGTCGCAGGAGGAGATCCACCGCGTGGTGAGGAGCAACCACGCCCACCTCCGCGCCTGCTACGAGGTCGGCGTGCGGAAAAACAAGAAGCTTGCGGGCAACGTCAGCGTGAAGTTCGTGATCGAGGAGGACGGCGTGGTCTCGAGCGCCGAGCCGGTCGAACCTACCACCTTGCCCGACACGACGGTCGTCTCCTGCATCGTCAACGAATACCGAGCGCTCCGCTTCCGCAACCCGATCGAGCACCAGGTCACCGTCGTTTACCCCATCTCCTACGCCCCCGGCGATTGAGGTTCGCTCAGTCGTACTCGGGCAAGGCCCTCAGGCTATCGCCCCTGATGGCGCGGTCGTCGGTCCGCAGGAATTTCTCGTCGTGGACGTTCACCAGCCGGACTTGCTCGCCCCTGGCGAGCATCCCGTACCGGGGATGGATCGTGACGAAGGTGCTACCCCAGCGGATCGCGTCGACGACGGCGGCCCGGGTCACCCTCTCGACGGCCCCGAAGAGCTTCCCCTGGTCGGGGCGGGCCTCCACCTCCACGATCTCGCTCCTGTCCTTGCCGTACCTGATGCGAAGGATGCCGAAATCCGCCCATTTTTTCATCCCAGATGTCCTTCCTTTCGCGAGGGCTGCGCGCCTCGCGCCGGTGAGCTAGAGGTCGGGATGGCCGCCGATTCGTGGCCGTCGATTTCTTGTTTTCGACGACGCCAATCGGGCAGCGGCAAGACCTCTTGGTGAGGGAAGGGAAGGAGCAGGCGAAGACGGTGGCAGTGACCAGCGAGGAACTGTGGAAACTCGTCTTCAAGAAGCTCGTCTTCTGGAGCGTGAAGAAGCATCGGCTGAACCACGCCGACGCCCAGGAGACGGTGCAGGCAGCGATACGGCAATTTCTCCAGGCTGGTGGCATCGCCGATCCGGCCAATCCGCGAGCTCTCCTCGAGGCCCTGGGGAGCCGGATCAATGGCATCGCCGTGAACCGGCGCCGCAACATGGTCCTCAAGTCCGTCGGGCTCACGCTCGACGGTTCCCTCCCCGAGGCCAGCGGCCTCGAGGATCCCGAGCAGCGGATCTCGGGTGCGGACATCGCGCGCAAGGCGGTCTCCACCCTCTTGAACCGCGTCGAGGAGGACTCGCAGGTGCTCGCGATCGTGATGCAGATCTCCGATGGCGTGGAGGAGCCCGCAGAGCAGGCGAGGATCCTGGGCCTCGATATTCGTGACGTGTACAGGGCGAGGAGGCGGCTGAAGACTCACGTCGACGCCGTCAAACAGATGATGGAGGACTGGTGATGGCGAAGAAGGGCAAGACCAAGGAGGAGCTGTGGGTAGCTCTTGAGGGTCTTGACGACGACCTTCTTGACATGGACCTGCCCGAGGCCATTCTCGACGAAGAGCTGGGGGCGGCGGGGATCGTGCCCTCGGCCCTCGCCGAGAAGGGCAACGAGTTCGTCAACCGTGTGAAGGAGGAGGAGCGTCTCTCCTGGCAGACCCGGGCGCGGCTGCGTCGCACCCAGCTCGAAGCTCGAGCGTCGAGAGCCAGCGTGCCGCTCGACATGGATCGTCAAGCAATGCTGGCGCGCCTCGAGGAGGTGCGGGCCACCCATCCAGACGTCGGAACGACCATCAAGATGGCGGCGCGAAAGCGCAGGCCGGAGGAGTCCACGGACGACGAGCTCCGGGCGCTCCTCGAGGAGATGGAGGCCCTGCGGGCCATCGAGAGCGGCGACCTGGAGTGATGTGAAATGCCGCGAACCCCACATCCGGCGGCGGTGGCGAGCGCCCGCCGTCTGATCTCCACGCTGAGGATCTGTCACCCCGAGGAGATCGACGTCGAGCTCATCGCCAACTGGCACGGCATCCTGGTGCGTAGCTATCCCTTGAAGCACGAGGAGGGCCGGCTCCTTCGGACACGCAAGTATGGCATTATCAACGTAGCCGACAGCGCGTTCAGCTCCAACAAATGGCGCTTCGTCATCGCCCACGAGATAGGGCATTTCCTCAGGCACGAGGGCAACGACAACTTCGTGGCGTGCACGAGGGGTGACCTGTCGAGCTACGCCGGGACGGGACGGGAGCCGGAGGCCAACGACTTCGCCTCGGAGCTGCTCATGCCCGAGGTGCTGTTCAGGAAGCGCTGCGAGATCGACAGGCCTAGCCTCAAGAATATCGGGGAGCTGGCGGAGTCGTTCGAGACCTCGCTCACCTCCACGGCCCTCCGCTTCGTGTACTTCTCTCCCGAGCCTTGCGCCGTGGTCCATTCGACCAGGGGGGTCGTGGACTGGCTCGACTGGTCGAAGGATTTCAAGATAGGCATCAAGAAGGGGCTGCGCCTGACGACGAGGACCTGCGCCGGCGATCTGTACGCGGGAAAATCGCCCGACGATCGTCTCCAGCAGGTCGACGGGGAGGCGTGGAGCGACAGCTCGTGGGCTTCCGGGATCGATCTATTCGAACACTCGATCAAGGTGGGGCCTGGCTCGGTGCTCAGCTTTCTTTGGCACCGTTCCCCCTGAGGCCCCGGACTGAGAGCTTGTCCTGCCGAAGTTTGAGCCCTTCACTGAGGGGCGTGGTTCGATTCACAGGAGAGGAAGCCCGGAGGGACCGTCCTGGCCATCTCGCAGCGGGGCACCCTTGGGCGTCTCCTCCACGGGTGACATGGTTCGATTTACAGGGAGGAGAGGTCAGGAGGCAACGGCCTACCCTCCTCCCCGTGAGTTACCCCTCGCCTGCTTTAGGGAAGGGCTCAAAACTCGGCAGGACAGGCTCTGGTGTCTTTTTCAATGTGCAATGGAGGGTTTTATGTTGATGCAGCAGAGCGTTTCTCTCACCTATTTCATGGATTTCGTATCGAGGAGCGGGGCGCCCAAGCTCACCATCGTCCAGGGGTACAAAAATCGTGAGGAGCACGATCCTCAGGCCGACTTCTACGAGCTGCTCCGCGAGAAGCTGGTCGAGGTGCTGAGAGGCGCCGTGACGATCCCCGAGCTCCAGGCGTGGGCCGGGAACGTCCACCCGACCAAGCAGCCCGCTTACCTGGACGCCATCGCCGGGTTCAAGAGGTTCGTCGGGCGCAAGCAGATCGGGTGGTTCGAGCCGCCCGGGGAGAGCTTTGCCCTGGGCACGCCGGCCTCGCCGCTGATGGTCAACATCAACCCGGAGCTGGGGCTCGTCCTCCAGGGAGTCCCCTATGTGGTGAAGCTTTATCTCAAGGAGGAGCGGCTCCCCAAGAGCCGGGCCAGGCTCATCTTGTACATGCTGGAGCAGGCGCTCTCGGATCCCGAGAACCCTCGGGCCTTCGGGGTGCTCGATATCCGAGCAGGCCGCCTGCACACCGTCGGTGTAGAACGCACGGATCTCGAGCCTCTCTTGGACGGAGAGGCGGCATCCTTCGCCACCATGTATTCGGCGCTGTAGAGGGGTCAGGGGGGCGCCGGCTGTCCGGCGAACAGGGAGGCCACGCTGGCGGCCGCGCGGATGGCCCAGCAGAGGACGTCGGCTGGCTGGAGGACGCCCATCGTGACCAGGTTGCCGTACCTCTTGGTGGTGGGATCGAAGCCAAAGCCCTTGGGCCCCTCCCGGACCTTCTGGACGACGGCGGTGGCGTCCTCTCCGGCCAGGCGAGCCAGGTGGCGGAGGGGAGCCTCGAGCGTGGGCCGGAGCACGGCGAGCCCCCAGCGATCCTCGGGGGACGGGAGCAGGGCCTCCAGCGCGGCCCTGGCTCGGATCAGCGGCTCGCCCGCGCCAGGGACGATGCCCGCCTCCAGCGCGCCCTGCGCCAGGCGGATCCCTCGCTCCGTGCGAGCCACCTTGGCGTCGATCTCTCCCCTCGTGCTCCCGCCGACCTTGAGTACGGCCACGCCGCCCACCAGTTTGGCCAGGCGCTACTGGAGCTTCTCCCTGTCGTAGTCGCTGCTCGTCGCCGCGCTCTGCTGGCGTATCAAGTTACACCGCGCCAAGATCGCGCCCTTGTCCCCGGCGGCGCCGATGATCGTGGTGTTGTCCTGGTCGACCACCACCCTCCTGGCTCTCCCCAGATCGGCGCTGCGTAGACCAGGGAGAGCTCGCTCGTTGGCCAGCACCTGGCCTCCGGTCAGGGTGGCGAGATCCTTGAGTATCGAAGTCCGCCTGTCGCCAAAGCCCGGAGCCTTGACGGCGCAGCAGCGGTACTTGGCGCGGAGCTTGCCGGTGACCATGAGATCGAGCGTGGCGTCGTTCATGTCGGGGGCCACCAGGAGCAGGCGCTTGGCGCTGCGCTCCAGGGCCTCCAGCACGGGGAGGAGGAGCGCCGGGGTCGAGAGGGGCTCGCCCACGAGCAGGACGTACACGTCCTCGAGCTCGGCGACCTTGCGGTCCATGTCGTCCACGAAATGGGGGCTCATGTAGCCCCGGTCGAACCTCGTCCCCTCGACCACCTCCATGCCGGTCTCCATACGGATCCCTGGCTCGGCCGTGACGACGCCGGTCTTGCCCACAGCCTCGAAGGCCTCGGAGACCAGCCGGCCCGTGAGCTGATCTCCGCCCGAACCCAGGGCCGCGAGGGTCGCGAGCTCCTGCTTGCTGGTGATCGCCGCCGCCCCCTTGAGGACATGCCCGACCACCGCCTCGACCGCCCTGTCGATCGAGGCCTTGAGCGCGGTGGGATCCTGTCCGGAGGCGTGGAGCTTGGTGCTCCCCAGGTGGATCGCCACGGCCATGACCGTGGCGAACATGGCCGTGTCAGCCCCCAAGCCCCGGGCCTTGGCCCTGGCCTCGATCTCGGCGCGCAGACGGGGGATCTGCTTCTCCCTCTCGGCTTCGAGCCTCGCGTCCTCGGCCTTGTCCCTGGCCTCCTTGGCGCGGGCTTCGGCCTCGGCCCTGGCCGAGGCCTCCCTCGCCTTCTCCTGGGCGCGAGCCTGCTTGACCTGCACCCGCTTCTCCACGGAGCCCAGGATGGCCTCCATGCTGCGCTCCAGGATCTTGGCGGCGCGCCGCTGCTCGAAGGTCTGACGGAAGGCGGGCGTTACGCAGGCCTCGAGGAGCTCGGCGGACGACGCCTCGAGCTCCGCCAGGAGCGCGACGAGCGACGCCTCCAGGAGAGGGCTCTCCTCTTCTTGCACGAGGAAGGCCACCAGGCGCAGGCGCCCCTCGTCGCCTCTCTGGACCTTCTTTCCAGGGAGGGCGGCGCCGAACTTCGGCGCCCGGAGGTCGTCCGCAGAGAGGCTGTCCATGAAGGCCTGGGTGGCCTCTGCCAGGGCCTTGACCTCGGCGTGAGCCGTCCTCTGGATCTCCAGGGAGCGCTTGCGCTCCTCCGAAGCGCTCTGCCTCGCTTCCCTGGCGGCCTGCTCCTCGGCCCTCGCCTTGGCGGCCTGCTCCTCGGCCCTGCTCCTGGCGGCCTCGGCCTCCTGGCGGGCGCGCTCGTCCTTGGCCCTGGTCTCCGCCTCCGCCTGCTCCTGTTGCATGCGCTGCATGTTCTGCGAGGC